>Ga0224748_10597_pt1 | contig 11425 bp, 8 predicted proteins | sample LIM_F_Water_Neg_FD_182074 | JGI IMG/M metagenome (GOLD analysis project Ga0224748, IMG submission 182074) | Enriched cells from gastrointestinal tract of the lab mouse from Pacific Northwest National Laboratory (PNNL), Richland, Washington... | ecosystem: Host-associated > Mammals > Digestive...
CGCCCCTGATTTCATGTAAATCAGGGGCGCTTTGGCTGTGTAAAACGCCCCGGCAGGGAGGGCGGGCCCCCAGGCGGCTGTTTTTGTTGCAATTCGGGCTGAGCCGCGCTATAATGAAGGGGACAGCCGCCCTGGGGCGGCGAAAAGAGTGAAGGAGGGTTATTGCAATGCAATATGACCGCGTGCAGCTGAAGCTGAGCGTTAAGGCCGCCATGCGCGGCGCCAGGACGAGGCCCATGCTGATGACGCTGCTGTTTTCCGTCATTGTGTCGGTGGGCACGGGTATGGTGAATTTTGTGAGCCGCCTGCTCAGCGGGGGCATGGGCGGCTACAGCGAGAGGCTGTGGGCCTACATATTAGCGGGCTATGAGATGGACGAGGCCATGGAGCGGGTGCTCATGGACTTTATGAGCCGGGGGCCCGGCGTGCTGTTCAGCATAGCGGTGGTGGGGCTGGTGATGTCCATCATCGTCTACCTGTGGCAGAGCGTGATGGGCGTGGGCTATGAGGGCTATGCCCTGGCCCTGGTCCGGGGGGAGGACCCGGACGCGGGAAAGCTCTTCTGCGCCTTTCCCCGCATCGGCGGCGTACTGGTCACCCGCATTCTCACGGGAATATTTGTGTTTTTGTGGTCGCTGCTGCTGGGCGTGGGCCTGGCGGTGGTGATCGTGGCGATGGTGGTGATCGCCGCCGTCACCGATATGGTGGTGCTGCCGGTGCTGGTTATGATCGTGGGTGTGGTAGCCTATGAGATCGGGGTGGTGTGGGTCACCATGCGCTACGCGCTGGCGGACTACGCCCTGCTGGATCAGAACCTGTCCGGCATGGACGCCATCCGGGAGAGCAGGCGGCTGATGCAGGACAATGTGGGCAGGGCCTTTGTCCTCCAGCTATCCTTTATCGGCTGGGAGCTGCTGAGCATTGCGCTGTGGCTGACGGGCATCGCCGCCCTGGTCATCCCCATCTCGATCCAGGTGGCCTACGGCCGCGTCTCCGATATTGGGGGGATGATCGCCAGCGCCGGGGTGGGCTTGCTGATTATGCTGGTCATGTTCCTGGGAGGGACCATCCTCAGCCTGTGGCTGAGCCCCTATAGGACGGGGGCTATGGCCAAATTCTACGACTGGGCCAAGGGCGCAGCCCCCAAGGGACCCGCGGGCTGGAGCGGCCCCACGGATTACAACTGGTCCACCCGCTCCACCATTTCCGGCCCCGGCCCTACCGGCCCCACCGGGCCCAGGGACGACCCCTGGAATTGAGAAGCTGTACCAATAGCCTCGGCACCCAGCTTTACGGCCAAAATTGTCGCCGGCTGCGTTGAAAAATCTTGAAATACACCAAGTATTCCTGCGATTTTTCGTCTTGCCAGCGGCAATTTTGGATCGCGAATCTGAATACTTCGGCTATTCGTACAGCTTCTGAGAAGCACCTGATTCCCAAAACACCGCGGCGGGGACGGATTTCCGCCCCCGCCCTTTCACATCATAAGGAGAGATGACCAATGGACAAGCTGCAAATGAAAACCCCCCTGGTGGAGATGGACGGGGACGAGATGACCCGTATCCTCTGGCAGCAGATCAAGGAAGAGCTGCTGGAGCCCTACATTGAGCTGAAAACGGAGTATTACGATCTGGGCCTCCCCCACCGGGAGGAGACGGGGGACCAGGTGACCATCGACGCCGCCCAGGCGAACAAAAGGTACGGCGTGGCCGTCAAATGCGCCACCATCACCCCCAACCAGCAGCGGGTGGAGGAGTACAAGCTGTCACAGATGTGGAAATCCCCCAACGGCACCATCCGGGCCATCCTGGACGGCACCGTGTTCCGCGCCCCCATCATGGTGCGGGGGCTTAACCCGGTGGTGAAGAACTGGCAGGCGCCCATCACCATCGCCCGCCACGCCTTTGGCGACGTGTACAAAGCATCTGAGTTCAAGGTCCCCGGCCCGGGCACGGCGGAGCTGGTGTTCATCGGTGCGGACGGCGCGGAATACCGCCAGACCATCCACCAGTTCGACGGCCCCGGCGTGCTCCAGGGGCAGTTCAATGTGGAGGCATCCATCGCCTCCTTTGCCCGCTCCTGCTTCCAGTTTGCCCTGGATACCCGCCAGGATCTGTGGTTCTCCACCAAGGACACCATCTCCAAGCAGTACGACCACACCTTCAAGGATATTTTTGCCGGGATTTTTGAGGCAGAATACAAAGCGGCGTTTGAGCAGGCGGGCATCACCTACTTCTACACGCTCATTGACGACGCGGTGGCCCGGGTAATCCGCTCCAAGGGGGGCTTTATCTGGGCCTGCAAGAACTACGACGGCGACGTGATGAGCGACATGGTATCCACCGCCTTCGGGTCGCTGGCCATGATGACCTCGGTGCTGGTGTCCCCGGAGGGGAACTACGAGTATGAGGCCGCCCACGGCACCGTCACCCAGCACTACTACCGCCACCTCAAGGGGGAGCAGGTGTCCACCAACCCCATGGCCACCCTGTTCGCCTGGACGGGGGCTCTGGCCAAGCGGGGAGAGCTGGACGGCCTGCCAGAGCTGGCCGCCTTTGCAGGAAAGCTGGAGCGGGCCGCCATCGACACCATTGAGAGCGGCGTGATGACCGGCGATCTGGTGGGGCTGTGGGAGGGGGAGGCCCCCGCCCAAAAGGTCACCGGGCTGGAGTTCCTGCGGGCCATCCGGGCGCGGCTGTGAGCTAAGAAGCTGTACCATTAGCCGAAGTGTGCAGATTCGCGAGGCAAAATCGCCGGTGGCGAGGCAAAAAATCGCGGGAATACTTTGTGTATTTCAAGATTTGTTAACGAAGCCAGCGGTGATTTTGGCCGCGAGGATGGGTGCTGAGGCTATTGGTACAGCTTCTAAGGCACCGGCAATCAATACGAACTGGGTAAAGGGCCGAAAAGGAATATAAGGGCTGCCGGCACCTGGGGAAAGGAAAAATAATATGAATTACTATAGTATGGTTAGGATGCTATATCAGATTCTGTCGAAGCATATCTGATGCTTCGATGATATAGCGTGGAGCCTCCAGCTGTGGTCAAAGAACATCAGGTAGTTTATTTGATTTCAAAAGATTAAGACCCATGAAGGAGGGCGCATTTCAATGACAGATTTTCTTTCACTCACGGGAAAGAATAAAAAGTTTCTCCTATTCACATTACTTGTGGGAATTGTTTACTCTGCGATCGGCGTTGCGATACCTACTATTTCTGGACGTCTGATAACGTCTGTTCTTACAGATTCTTCTAACCGCGTAATCATGCTGTGTGTATTTTTGTCCGTCAGCCTGTTTCAGATTTGTTTTGCCGGGCTGGATAACTACATGGGCGACACGTTAAAGATCAAGCAGAAGAAGCAGATGCGTGAAAATGCGTTTCGTTCTTTTTCTGCACATGAAAGCTCAAAAAGAGAAGAAATTTCTGCGTTTACATCATTTATCAATAACGATATCCCCAGCGTGGCCGAGCAGTATTTTTTGGGGACAATAGATATTATTAAATGTACATGTATTATTCTCTTCTCTGCGTTGTCATTGCTGTTTATTCATTGGATATTAGCTTTTACGATTGTTGGTGTCAGCATCCTGATTGTAGTTTTCCCTAATACCATGAGAAAGCGGGGAGGCGAAGCCAGAAAAACCTATTCAGGAATGTTAGGCAAATATAATACAACGCTGCAATCAATTTTAAATGGCCTGCGCTTGGTGAAAGCATATCGTTGTCAGCAATACGCAGCAGGGACTATTCGTGCGGCGAATGATGGGATTGCGCGGAGTGAAGCCGTATTGCTGAAACACCAATTGATCGTTCAAGGAATTACGATCTTTTTACAGGTTGCGAAAACAGTCTTAATTCTCATGATTGGCATTGACCTCATTTCCAGAAACGAAATGGATATTGGAAGCCTTGTCGCTGTAATACAGTTGGCTGAAGTGATCAGCGGCCCCATTGAGGTGTTAGCCTACCTGCGGCACGGACGCAACGAATCACTGCCAATTGTTGAGCAGTATAGGCGTATGATCAATAGCACACCCGAAAACAAGGCGGTGCGAACCAACCAAGCCGAAAATTTTAAACAGCTGTCCATTGACCATATTTCTTACCAAGTGGAGGACCTCACAATTCTAAATGATATTTGCGCGCATTTTGCTGCCGGCCGAAAATATCTCATCACTGGTAAAAGCGGAAGTGGGAAATCCACCTTGCTTCGGCTGATCGCCCAAATTGGGGATACCCAATATGGAGGAGAAATTCTTTACAATCAGCACGAGATCAGATCTATAGCATATGGGTCATATTACGAAAAAGTCTGCCCCGTTTTTCAAACTCCCTATCTCTTCTACGCGACTTTAGAGGACAATATCTGTTTGGGGAGGCCAATTTCCAAAGATGTCTATGATGATGTAATTAAAAAGCTGAACTTGGAGTATTTGCTGGAGAGGTATCATAATCAAGAACTAACACCGGAAATCATGGATTCGCTGTCCGGCGGCGAGCAGCAGCGTGTGGCTTTGGCGCGCGCAATGGTTGGGCGTCCCTCAATATACTTATTGGATGAGGTCACCTCTGCGCTTGATCAAAGCAATTCAGCAATGATAGAGCAATTACTATTAAATGAGCAGGCAATGGTGCTTCACGTCTGCCATAAACCGAACCCCGCCCTGATTCCACAGTACGACGGGATTTATGAACTAGCTGACGGCATATTATGTTCTAAAATGGAAGCCTGATAAGGACAGTTTTGTACTGTCAGAGACGCTGCTATCAGAAATCCCATAATTTAATTTTAGAGTATCAATTCTAGAGAAAACTAGGCGCTGTTTGAAAATTGACGGTGTGCCCAGCGGTAAGGGATTTTTCGCCAGACAAGTCGAATCAACGACGTATGGCGGAAAAAGGCCTTCCGTTTGGGTATGGCGGCAATTTTCAAACAGCGCCTAGTTCTACTCATCCTGCTGGAAAAATTTCTGAAACTCCTGCTGCACCAGCCCGCTCTTTTTGGATACGATAAGGGTCACATACCGCCCCTCCCGGGTAACTACTGCGGACTCGGTCAGGGGAAGCTGTTCCGGGTCGTATTCCGCGAAGGTGCCCTGCCGGGACTTGATGTGGTCGTGGAGGGACTCCATCAGGGCGGCGGCGTCCCCTTTGTCCTTGAGCTTGACCACCGCGATTTCCTCCGCCGTTCCGGCGTCGGCGCAGGCGTAAAAGTAGGCGTCCACCTTGCCATAGTCCAGGCTGGACAGGTAGGTGAAGCTGTCCTCGCCGCCGTCGTCCCCGCTGGAGCGCTCCACCATCTTGGGCAGGGTGGTGTCCGCGTCCATCATGGCCCGGGCCATTTCCGCCGGGTCCAGATCCGGCCCGTCGTCCTCCCTGCCGCCGCAGCCAGGGGCGGACAGCAGCAACGCCGCCGCCAGGGCGAGGCAGAGAGCCCTCTTTATGTAATCCATACTGCGCACCTCCCAAGCGGCGGTCAGGGGATGGCGGCGGCGCCGCTCCGGGTGAAAACGGCCCCGGGCACATCGGCGGGGGCGTCGGTGGGGAATTCGCTCTGCGTGGGGTGCCCGCCCAGCGCCACCGGGTCTACGTCAAAGGCGGCGGCGATGGCCCGAATGATCTCCTGGCCCTCGGGGGAGCCGGCATCAATGCCGTCGCTCTCCTCCTCCTCGATCCTGTGGCTTTCCAGCAGCAGGCCCAGGATATAGCTGTCCCCTTCGCCGGGATACCAGGCGGCCCGGAAGTAGTAGCTATCCTCCAGCATTCCGCTGAGCACCCCCTCCAGGGCGATGGCCAGGAACTCTACCATGTCCATATCCTCATCGGTGAGAGGATGCTTGAACTGGAAAAACAGCGCACGGTTCCGGCCGTCCAAAGCCCCTTTCAGGGCGGCGGGGACGTCCAGAACGCCGTCCACCTGGATGCTGTTCTGGACGGCGGGGGTGTACGTTACGCTCTTGGCCTCGGGCAGGGCGGACTCGTCCCAGCTATGGCCTGCTTTTGCCACCAGGTCGGTCATATTGAAGTTTTCGTAGGGCACGCCATGGGTGTCGCTGTAGACGTCCACGTGGTACCAGCCGTCGTCCAGCCGCACCAGGTTCCAGGAATGGTACTCGTTGTGGACAATGCGGCAGTCCATGCCCAGCATATTCATGAAAAGGCGGAAGGTGGTGGCGTAGCCCACGCACACCGCCGAACGGCTGGCCAGCACGTCATGGGGCGTGAAGGCGGAGCGGCTCATGCCCGGGCGGCTGATGACGCCGCTGGAGTTGCGGCCTATGTTGGACACCAGCCAGAGATAGACGGCCTCCTCCTGTTCATAGCGGCTCATGCCCTCCTCAATGACCTCGGACAGCACGGCCTCCGCCATGGAGAGGGTCTCCTCGTCCTCCGGGCTGAGCAGGCTGCTGTCACCGCTCAGGTAGGCGTCGGAGATGTGGGTGGTGGAGCGGATTTCGTACTCGCCACCCACCCGGTAGCCGTCCTCCATGTATTCGTTTTCCTTTTTTGCCTCTTCGGCCTGGCGCTCCAGCTCGTGGTCGATGTATTCGCTCACCTTCTGGTTTTGGACGGCGGCCTGGTAGATATTGAGCCCCAGGCTGGCGATGAGGCAGCCGGACAGCAGGATGGCGGCGGCAATTTTAACCGCCCCCGCGCCCCCTTTGGGGGCCTGGACGGGGTTGGATTCTATGCTCATGGTGCGGAGTCCTCCATTCCATCAAAGATATCAACGCCATAGCTGCCGCAGGGGCGCAAGGCGGACTTGCTTTGACCATATCATATCACACAACTGCGCAGGATGCCACCAGGAAATTTAGAAGCTGTACCAATAGCCGAAGTATGCAGACTTGCGAGGAAAAATTGCCGCCGGAAAGGCAAAAAATCGCAGGAATACTTTGTGTATTTCAAGATTTTTTAACGCAGCCTGGCGGCAATTTGGGCCGCAAGGATGTGTGCTGGGGTCTATTGGTACAGCTTCTTAAGGCAGCACCGCCAACGGCGTTGCCTTAAGCCTGCCCCAAATGCGCGGCAAAACGGACAGGGCGGCGGGGAATTCCCCGCCGCCCTGCTTTTTAGTCGGTGACGATATTCAGCTGCTCCCCCTCGGCGGACAGGTCCACCCGGGCGATGGGATCGGCATACCGTTGGATGAGCTTGGCGGCGATGGGGTCCTCCAAGTCCTTTTGGATCTGGCGGCGCAGGTTGCGCGCCCCATAGGCGGCGGAGTAGGACTTCTTCACCAGGTAGTCCAGTACGCTCTCGTCATAGGAGAAGGCGATGCCCTTGTCCTTCATCACCCCGTCCAGCTCGGACAGCATGATGCGGGCGATGGCCTTGAAATTGTCCTCGGTGAGCTGGTTGAAGTATACGATCTCGTCCACCCGGTTGATGAACTCGGGCCGCAGGAAGGACTCCAGCCCCTTCATGGCCTTCTCCCGGCCCAGCTGGTTGGCCGAGCGGTCAAAGCCCAGGGACGCGCCCTTGATATCGCTGCCGGCGTTGGAGGTCATGACGATGACGGTATTTTCGAAATTGACCACCTTGCCGTGGGCGTCGGAGATGTGGCCGTCGTCCAGGATTTGCAGCAGCACGTTGAGCACGTCGGGATGGGCCTTCTCGATTTCGTCGAAGAGCACCACGGTATAGGGCTTGCGGCGGATTTTCTCGGTGAGCTGTCCTGCGTCGTCGTAGCCCACATACCCCGGCGGGGAGCCGATGATGCGGGAGACGGAGTGCTTTTCCATGAACTCGCTCATATCCAGCCGGATGAGGGATTCGGGGGAGGCGAACAGGTCGGCGGCCAGCTGCTTGACGAGCTCCGTCTTGCCCACGCCGGTGGAGCCCACGAAGATGAAGGACACCGGCTTGTGCTTGGCGGCGATGCCCACCCGTCCCCGGCGGATGGCGTTGGACACGGCGTTCACCGCGCCGTCCTGGCCGACGATGTGGGATTTGAGGCGCTGGTCCAGCTTAGCCAGCCGCTCAAATTCCTGCTCCTGGATGGAGGAGGCGGGAATCTTAGTCCACAGCTCAATGACCCGGGCCAGATGGGCGGCGGTCAGCGGGGGATCGCCCTTGGCAGCCAGGATGTCCCGCTCCCCGGTGAGCTGGGCCTGACGGCTTTTCAGCTCCGCCAGGCGCTGGTACGCCTTGTCGTTGGCGGCGGACTGCACCGCCTGCTTTTCCGCGGTGACGGCAGCCAGCTGGTCCTGGAGCTCGGCAATCTGCCTGCGGCGGTTGTCCTGCCGCTCCTGGAAGGCGGGGTCCTCCCGGTTGGGGGCCTCGGCGTCGTCCCGGCTCACCGCCATCTCCAGGGTGTCCCGCTGGCGCTGGAGCTTCTGCTCCTGCTTTTGCAGCTCCTGGAGCTTGGGGTCGTTTTGGGCGCCGGTGGAGGCCAGGACCACCTCCATCTCCTTGGCGTAGTCGGCCAGCTCCTTGTCGATTTCGGCCAGCCGGGCCAGATCCTTATTGTGGAGGTTTACATCGGAGGACGCCTCATCAATGAGGTCGATGGCCTTGTCGGGCAGATACCGGTCGGTGATGTACCGCTCGCTCATCACCACCGCCTGGCGGCAGATATCCGGGCTGATGGCGACATGGTGGAAGGACTCATAATAGGGGGCGATGCCCTTGAGAATCTCCACCGAGTCGTCGATGGAGGGCTCCTCCACGACGACGGGCTGGAAGCGGCGCTCCAGGGCGGAATCCTTCTCAATGTACTTGCGGTACTCGGTGAGGGTGGTGGCGCCGATCACCTGGATCTCCCCCCGGCTCAAGGCGGGCTTGAGGATATTGGCGGCGTTCATGGAGCCCTCCGCGTCCCCCGCGCCCACAATGGAGTGGACCTCGTCGATGACAAGGATGATATTACCCAGCTTTTTCACCTCGTCGATGAGGCCCTTCATGCGGCTCTCAAACTGGCCGCGGAACTGGGTGCCGGCCACCAGGGCGGTGAGGTCCAGCAGGTAGACCTCCTTGTCCAGCAGCTTATAGGGCACGTCCCGGTCGTAGATGCGCTGGGCCAGCCCCTCGGCGATGGCGGTTTTGCCCACGCCGGGGTCGCCGATGAGACAGGGGTTGTTTTTCTGCCGCCGGTTCAGGATCTGGATGGTGCGCTCAATCTCATTGGCGCGGCCCACAATGCGGTCCAGCTTGCCCTCATGGGCCTTGCGGGAGAGGGAGATACAGTAGTTTTCCAGGAACTTGCGCTTGGGGGCCTGGGACCGCTCCGTCTTGGCGGCGGTCTTGTCCTCCTTGGCGGCGCCCCCGCGCTGCATGGGGTCCCGGTCCGGCGCGCTGTCCGACTGGCCGCCGAACAGCTTGCTCAGGAAGGGGAAGGTGGCGGTGCGCCCCTCGTCCTCCTCGCCGTCGCCGTCCTGGCTGTCGTCCTGTCCGTCGGAGGCCAGGCCGTCCGCTTCCTCCGCGCCGCCGAAGGCGGACATCATCTCGGTGGAGATGGACTCCAGGTCCTCGTCGGAGATGCCCATCTTTTTCATCATGTCGTCCACCGGCTTGATGCCGATCTCCCGGGCGCACTTCAGACAAAGACCCTCGTTTTTTGCCTCATTATTTTCGATTTTGGTGATAAAGATCACCGCCACGTTTTTTTTGCAGCGGGTACATAGAGTGGGATGCATGATGCCGCTCCTTTCAGGGAGAACAAGTTCTCGCGTTCTTAATCGCAGTTTGGCAGTACCATATCAGATAAATATGAACACGTCATGAATTTTAGAGTGGTAATTTTCGCGCAGGCAGGGAAATCCGCCGCATTTTTGGGAAAGGACGGCTGCCCGGAGCCGGGCGGGTCAGGCGGGCAGCTCATTGAGCAGCTCCCACAGCCTGTCCACGGTGAACAGAGAGAGCACGGGGGTTTCCGGGGGGATGGGGATCACGCCGCCCAGCTGGCCCAGCCATACCAGCACCACAGCCAGCAGCCCGCCCTTTACCAGCCCCGCCAGCAGACCGCCCGCCGTGTTCACCTGGGACAGGATGGGCAGGTGGAAGGCCAGATCCAGGGCGTGGCTGACCAGGAACCAGACGAGCAGGATGGTCAAAAAGCTGCCGCCGAACAGCAGGGCCCGGGCAATCGCCTTAGACAGGTAGCCCGCCAGGGCGTCCAGGGGGGACTGGGGGCCCTGGCCCAGGCTGTCATAGGCCGCCCCCTGCTCCAAAAAGGCGGTGAAGCCCTCGAACAGCCCCTTTTCCTGGATGGAGGAGAGCAGCTCGTCCACAGTATAGCCCTGCTCCGGGTCGTCGGGGACGGGCTCCGCGTCCGCCCCCCGGATGGTCTGGGCCACAATGGGGCGCAGGATGCCGCCCACCGGCTCACAGAACTGGTCGGACAAAAACTGGGCGCAGAAGAAGGCCACAAACACCGCCGCCAGCCCGCACAGGGACAGCACCAGCCCCTTGGCCGCGCCCCGCCAGGCAAACAGGGCCAGCAGCGCCACGATCAGAATGTCGAATATGTATTTGTCCATAAAGCGCCTCCTTTCCCGCGCCGGCGCGGGAGCTGTCAAGGAATATAGAACCCGGCGCTGTCCGCCGAGATGAGGATCGCCGAGCCGTCCGGCATGAGCAGCACCGTCCGGGCCCCCTGGGTGCCCTCCAGCGTGTCATACAGCTCCAGCTGGTCGGTGTAAATATCCAGGCGGTCGCCGGTGAGCACCGCCAGATACCGCCCGGCGGCGGAGATGGACATCACTTGCTCGTTAAGTTCCAGGATGCGGCGCGCTGGCCCTGGCGGTGCTGACCGGCGTGCTGGGGCATTGGGGGCTGTGACATGGAACGCAACATCGCTCTCCGGCTGAGCTATACCGGCACCGCCTACCACGGCTGGCAGGTGCAGAAAAACGCCGTCTCCGTGGCGGAGACTCTGGAAAAGGCCCTGTCCTCGGTGGTATGCCATCCCGTCAAGGTCACCGGGGCGGGCCGCACCGACGCGGGGGTGCACGCCCAGGTATATGTGGCCAACTTCCGCACCACCTCCGGCATCCCCGTGGAGCGGCTCCCCCTGGCGGTGAATACCCGCCTGCCCGACGATATCTCGGTGTTCAAGGCCACGGTGGTGCCCGGTAGCTTTAACGCCATCGGCTCCTGCCTCAAAAAGGAGTACACCTATAAAATCTACAACTCCCGCATCCGGGACCCATTTTTCGTCAACCGGGTGTGGTTTTACCCCAGGCTACTGGACGAGAAGGTCATGGCCCAGGCGGCCGCGCAGTTTGTAGGCACCCACGACTTTGCCGCCGTCCGCTCGGTGGGCACCGAGACCCGCACCACCGTGCGCACCGTCCACTATTTTGAGATCGAGCGGCATGGAACCGTCATTGACTGCCGGGTGTGTGCCGACGGCTTTCTCTACAACATGGTGCGGGCCATGGTGGGCACCTGCATCTACGCCGCCGAGGGCAAACTGGAC
>Ga0224748_10598_pt1 | contig 11415 bp, 8 predicted proteins | sample LIM_F_Water_Neg_FD_182074 | JGI IMG/M metagenome (GOLD analysis project Ga0224748, IMG submission 182074) | Enriched cells from gastrointestinal tract of the lab mouse from Pacific Northwest National Laboratory (PNNL), Richland, Washington... | ecosystem: Host-associated > Mammals > Digestive...
GACAGATTAAAAGGGTTGGGAATGCTTTTTGTTGTTAGTGGGCATTCCGGCTCTCCCTTTACAGGGTATTATTATACCTTTCATATGGGGCTTTTCTTTTTTATATCAGGCTTTTTGATGATGAAAAGCAATTATCATTCGATTGAATTTAAAAGCTTTTTGCATTATAAAATTATAAAAGTGATTGTACCGTTTATAATATTTTGCCTGATCAGTCTTGGAGTATCTGAGTGGCGAGTATATAAAATGAACCAAATGCTTTTCCCAATTGAATCAGGACATATTAAATCGTTACTTTTTGGGGGGGGGTATCTGGCCGATTACTCAATAAACTTTCCCTTATGGTTTTTTCATACATTGTTTATAGCTTATGTGTGCATGTTTTTTCTGGTAAAGTTAAATAGAAATTTAAAAATATTTGTTTTTATTTTGATATATTTTTTAACAATTCCATTTCAAACTGCAATTCCGGGAAGGCCGGCATTTCACATTAATGTTTTGCCAGCTGCTCTGGTATATATGTTGTTCGGTTATGGCTTCCATAGATTATTGAATAAAATAAATAAAAAAATACATATTTCTTTTGGAATAGTACTGTTATTTATCGGATGGTATACATCTCGTACATATGGTGGAAATATTGCTCAGATTGGATCACTGTATTACTATTTTGAGTCATTTTGTACCATTTCAGGATTGTATTTTATTTTGGACCATATAAAAAATGCTAAGATATTGGAATATATTGGCGAGAGAAGCATGTTCGTTTTGGGCTGTCATGTATTAGTCTTGGAAAGAGCTTCAGAACTCGCTGAATATATAAAACAAAGTGTTGGGTTTTATAGCGACTTTATCTGGCATATATTTATCGTTTGCATCACGGTTATATTATGTTGCAGTTTTTTCGATATATTTAAAATAATTTCCAAATCTTCATGTCTATTCATCTGGCACCGTCATAAATGAAGTTGTACAGATAACAGGAAATTTAAAAATCATTTTAAATAAAATAATAATGAAATAAATATAACGTGAGAAAAGACTTGGATATATGGATCGCTTTTCTGCTTTTTAACAATTTAAAATGGTATCATTCTTCAGCCAAATATATGTAAGTTTTTTATGCAATTACGTTCCCTGCAAAATTACAAATAATTATCAACCACATCCTGCAATTCTTTTTCTATTTCTTTTATTTTTACTTCCAAAATTTTCCGAATTTTTTTGTTGCATCAGATTTCATTATATCTTCAGGATGTGGCTTATGTAAATAAGATGACTTTCTAATCCTTTTTTCTATAAGATTTTTCTCTTAATCCGAATATTTCACTTTTATTATACTCTACAAAGCCCATCTGAATCAGCAAATTCCCAGCCTCTGTATAAGTAAAATTTTTTGATTTTAACTTTATTCTTTCTCTTTCTTTTTCGAACTTGCTCATCCAGCAATTCTCCACCTTTTCGCAACTATAACATAATTACCTTATGCACAGTGTATAAATTATTGCCTGTAAAATAATGAAAACGATCTAAGTATACTAAAAAGTAGGCATTTTTGTATAAATGCTTTTATTTTTCGTAGCATAATCCATCACGCCAAGAACAGCAGAGCCGCTTCTGACTCTTCCGCTTTCATAAGTCATGTCAGCAATCTGTTGCCGAGTAGTAGTTGTTCCTCCCTGTTTTTGCAAGAATTTCCGCTTCAATCCTGGGAGTTCTGCTCCTTTACCCAGAGCCTCTCTTTATCGCCAACACATGCGGGACTGGGACTCCCGCTACAAGGAAGAGGAATAGCAATAACTTTTTTAGCCAATATAGCATAAAGAATGTATAGCTGAATTAGGCAAATTTTACTGTTCGTAAACATAAGTGGTTTATATTCCGAGCCGCATTTATTAAGGCTTTGTTCCTATAATCGATGTGAAAAGTTTAAGTCAATTATGAAAGGAAGTTTTCTATATGAAGTTTGGATTGGTCGTCTGCAGTTCAACAGATAATTTTGGTGACGATATCTTAAGTTATGCATCCTACAGATTTTTACCGAAAGTTGATTATATCATAGACAGAGAAAATGCGGATACTTTTATACCCGATTCCAAAGAAGCAGTTGCGGCTATATTTAATGGATGGTTCTTGCATAATAAATTTAACTGGCCTCCCTCAGAATATATATATCCGCTGTTTATAGGAGTTCATTTTACATCGAATAAACGCTGGGGAATAGAAAACGAATATTTGGATCAGCTTGGAGAAGATTACCTGAGAAAATATGCACCTGTTGGATGTCGGGATCTATCTACGGTAGCAAAAATGAATCGCCGAAACATTGAAGCATATTTTTCCGGATGTTTAACTCTTACTCTACAACCATTTGAAAATATAAGAAAAACCAAAAAAATAATATTAGTAGATCTTCCTGAAAACCTTCGTGATCATATCATACAAAAAATAGGTCCTGAAAATATAGAAATTATTACGCATGCAGTAACAATAAAAGAAAAAGAATGGTTAAAAAGAAAAGAGACTGTGGAAAATGTGCTAAAGAAATACCAAAGCGCTGATACAGTTATTACAACAAGACTTCATTGTGCTTTGCCCTGTTTGGCTCTTGGAACGAAAGTATTGATGGTATGTAAATTCGATGAGGATTATAAGTCCAGAATATCTGCTTATAGCGAATATTTAAATATATGCTCTGAAAACGAATTGTTAACGGACAAAATAGACTTATTTAAAATACAGGAAAATCCGGTTAATTTTCATCTGTTAGCTGACACTATCAAAAATAAATGCACAGATTTCATCAATAACTGTATAGACAAGGATATTCCTGATCTTCCGAGTATCACTTCTTATACCCAATATTGGAGTAGAAAAATCAACTGGCAGCGTAATTTAATAAAAAGCGGGGGAAGAGACGAAATTACAGAACTTTATAAATCAAAAAAATGGTTGGAAGAACAATATGATTCTTTGAATACGGAATTAGAAAACTATAAAAAAACGAATGCAGATCAAAAAAAATATTTTGAAGAACTACAGACGTCAAAAAAATGGCTGGAAGAACAATATGATTCTTTGAATACGGAATTAGAAAACTATAAAAAAACGAATGCAGATCAAAAAAAATATATTGAGGAACTACAGACATCAAAAAAATGGCTGGAAGAGCAATATAGTTCTTTAAATGCTGAGTTGAAAAACTGCAGAAATACTAATGACGAATTAAAAAAATATATTGAAGAACTGCAAAATGGCAAGTCCTGGCTGGAACAACATTCTGAAGAACAGGAAAAATATATTAAATCACTCTTAAAAAATAAGTGAGGATATACTCATGAAAAACAAGTTGATCACAAATACTATAAAAAAGAAGAAAAACAATGCAATTTCAATTGTCAGGAATCCCAACGCTCAAAGCGAGATGTCATACAGACACAGAATATCGAAAGAATACAAAAATCTGCGTATTATAGGCGATGTGGACGAGATAAAACACTATTCCGAGGCTTTTTTGCGTGTAGTTGACGGAATTGTGTGTAGTGACAAAGATATTAAGGGGTTACCATTTGAAAAACCGCTATACGGGTTTGAAACTGTATCTGCGGATACCTTTTATTTTGTTTCATCGGTATATCTCAAAGAGCGGACATTCAGGGTTCTGGAAGACAGGGGACTTATGTATGGGACTGACTTTATCTGGGCGCCAGAATGGAGTGGACAGCCTTTTATTCCTGCCTGTTATCCCTCATCAACGTGGGAGGACAAGGAACAAACCTATGATTTTTCAGGGCAGGAGGGACCATGGGACTACAGATACAGGATATTGCTGGATTATCTCCCTCGAAAGTTTTGCAGTGTAATGGACTGCGGTGCGGGCAACATGTCACTGCGAAGAATGCTACCCCCCCCCCGTATTGTTATTACCCTGTAGACTATAAACCGAATTATCCGCAGACCATTGTGTGCGATTTTAATCAGGGAGAATTTCCAGCCTTAAAAGTTGATGCTGTGTTTATGTGCGGTATTTTGGAATATATTGAAAATCCCGTCCGGTTTTTAGAAAACGTATGTCGGCATTCACGCATTGTACTGATGACCTATAACGCTTTGTCCCCTACGATTCAGATGGCGCAAAGATGTCTGCTTGGCTGGAAAAGCCATATGACCGCTGGGGACATCGTTTCGATTTTCGAAAACAATAAATTCAGGATTGTAAAAGAATTGTATGCCGACGCACCGGAGACATATCTGGTCTTTGAAAAATCAAAAATATTTTGATGGACGCTTTCTGGATCGATAAAAATTTATAAGACAGATATAGTATCAAAGCAGAATCAGTAGTGTATAAATGGATAACATTATTTATGAACTGTATATTCACGACAAGACAAGAAAAGGAATATGAAATTCAAGCATGGGCAATTCGGAGTTTATGTTGGAACTGGAAGCATACAATTATGATACCTGCCATTTTACAGCATAATCTCAATAATTTTACAATAAGCATTTGAAGATACAAATCGAGGGAGTAATTAAGCATGAATTTTATTTTTTCTCAACAACCAGGATTAAAACTTGATAAAAAAAACGAGTACCAATGATAATCAGGATGCGTTAGTCACAATTATTACCCCATACTATAATGCGGGAAAATATTTTGAGCAGACATTTAATTCTGTCATAAATCAGACATTTCCGTGGTTTGAATGGATAATTATTAATGATGGTTCGACAGATGTAGAAGACATCCGTATTTTAAACTTTTTTTCTGAAAAAGACAAAAGAATTCGTGTTATCAGTCAAAAAAATTGCGGGTTGGCATGCGCTCGAAATACCGGATTTGCCAATGCCACTACAGACATCATAATTCCACTGGATGCGGATGATCTTATCTCACCCCAATATGTGGAATATACATATTTTGGATTACTTTTTCATCCGGATGCTTCGTGGTGTTATACTTCTACTGTTGGCTTCGGTGCAGATACTTATTTGTGGAAATATCCATGGGACACAGAAAAACTAAAAACATATAACTTTTTAACCTGCACATCTGCGATCCGAAAAAAAGCCTGGGAAGAAATCGGAGGCTATAAAGTTGAAAAACAGTCGTACTATGAAGACTGGAGGTTCTGGCTTGATATGCTCGCTACACATAAAAAGCCAGTACGCTTATGCGGGTACCTGTTTTGGTACAGAAGATTGAACAGAAGTATGCTTTCTGACATAAACAAAGATACTGATAAAATGGAATTTTCCCGCAAAATAATAGAAAAAGCGGCGGAAAATATTAACTGTTCTATTGAAGCAGTAGAATATCCAGTCAGTAAAACAGGATATCCCTTCAGACAGCCACAGTTTTTATCACTTGGTGATAAATATAAAATTCATAAAGAAAAGGGTAAAATCCGCTTATTAATGCTGATTCCATGGATGGTCATGGGAGGCGCCGACAAATTTAACCTGCAGCTTGTAAACGGTCTAAACAAAGATATTTATGAAATAGGTATTATTACTACGGTTCCATCAGACAATGACTGGCATCAGCAGTTTGAATTACTGACAGATGAAATCTTTCATCTGCCAGATTTTCTCGATCCCTCCTGTTTTGCTGATTTCGTAAGTTATTATATTGAAAGCCGGATGATTGATATACTTTTAATCAGTAATTCACAGGCCGGTTACTATATGGCGCCCTGGCTAAAAAGCCAGTTTCCCAATCTGCTTATTATAGATTATGTTCACATGGAAGAATGGTATTGGAAAGCCGGCGGACATGCCCGAACCTCTGCTGTTCTGGGTGAAATATTTTACAAAACATATGTATGTAACCATGCTACCCGTGAGAATATGATTTGCCGATTGGGGCGGGAAAATACCAGCATTAAGACGGTACATATTGGAGTAGATCATAAGGAATTTGACAGAACAAAGGTAGAAAAAGGATATTTATATGAATTACTGAAAGAAGAACAAAGCCGTCCTTTAATTCTCTTTCCATGCAGAGTTTGTCCACAAAAAAGACCGTTTCTCATGCTTGAAATCGCCGATAAAATGCGGGAAATAAGAAATGATATACTTTTTGTAGTTATCGGAGATGGCGAACAACTGGAGGAGCTGAAAACAGCAATACATAATAGATCACTGGAAAACAATGTGGTTTGTACCGGCAGATGCGAGAACATGAAATCATGTTATCGGGATGCGTTTTTAACTTTGATATGTTCGTTGAAGGAAGGGCTCTCCCTCACTGCATACGAATCATGTTCGATGGGGGTTCCTGTTATCAGCAGTGATGCAGGCGGTCAAAAGGATTTAATAGATCATACTGTCGGCGCTTTAATTCCCTTACGTCAAAACGAAGCAGAGCAATATGATTACAGATCGTTTGACGAAACGGAAATAGATGAATATGTTTCTTCAATATCAGAATTTTTAAATAATTCCGATAAATACAAAACATGTTCGTCAAATTGCCGGAAAAGAATTGAAAGCGAATTTTCATTAGAGAAAATGATTGCAAATATGGAACAGGAGATTATGGAAGCACTTAAGGAAACACGTACTGTTCCATATAAGCCTGTTACATCTGGAATATATGGAGAACTTTACACTATGTTTAACTTATTGGAAATGAAGGAAGCAGAGTGTGCAGAACAATGGAATTCCAGATGCTATTTCAACAATCTATTGCAGGCGGAACAAAAAAGGACCGATGATGTTGTTGCGGAAAAAGAAAGAATGGAAATTGAAAAAAACAGAATATATGCAGATTTACAATCCATAAAAAACATGAGGTTATATTGTCTTTTGGAATGGTACGGCAGGTTTGTAGGAAAAAATCCTCTTGGAATGTGGTTGTGGAAACTGATGAGAAAAATTTTACATAAAACTGAATCATAATTTCATTTTAGATGGTGAGGAAAATTTTATGAAGAAAAAACAAAAGACTCATTCTCTTCTATATCAAAGAAAAAAGTGGATTATATTTGGACTACTATTTTCCTGCTTTGGAAGCAGATATTTTCTGGAATATATGAGAATTCCTTTTTATGGGTTCACATGGATTCTTTTTGGATGCATGTTGTTTTATCTGTTTGTCCATATTAAACCTTGCCAAGATATGCAAAAAAGAAACTGGCTGATATTTTACTCTGTTGTTTTTAGTGCCGGAATGATCGCCGGATATCATATAAAAACCAGTTTTAACCTGTATAATGGGACAAGATTGGAAAATCACATTACTGAATACTCATTTAAAGATCTTTGGGTATTTTTTATTTTAATTCTTGTTTCGCTTCTGATTTTTCAGGCATTGACACAGCTGTTTGGCTCCTGCGCATCTCAAATACAGCTGACGATCCAAACAGGAATTTTTAACAAAAAAAAATGGATATTAGTTTCTGGTATTCTGCTGTTATTATGGATACCATATCTGTTGACTTATTATCCAGGAATTATCTTGGGCGATTCTATTGGCTCCATTCATCAGGCTATAGGAACAGCCAGTTGGAATAACCATCATCCATTATTATACACTTTTTTTATTAGTATTTGCCTGAATATTGGTACATTTATTAAGGATGTTACCTTTGGATGTTGTATATATACAGTAATACAGATGGTGTATATCGCTTTATGTCTGGGATATTTCATTTGCTGGTTATGGAATAAAGGGATGCCAATAAAAGCAGGATGGGTAATGGTTGCGTTTTACGGGTTATCACCCTTTTTCGCCTGTAACAGCATTGCAATGTGGAAGGACCCCATATTTTCGGCGACAATCTGTGTATGGACTCTTGTAATATTTGATTTTGTCCTCTCAGAAGGGGCCGTTTTTAACAGGAATTTTTTAATTAAAAATCTGTGGATGATATTTGCAGTATGTTTTGTCAGAAATAACGGTATCTATATCGTCTGTTTCTTGGAACTCAGTTTGCTTCTAACTGTATTTATAAAAAGAAAAGGCTCCCTTTTTCCTAAATTAAAGAAAGTTGCTGCAAATATGGGAATAATCGTTTTTACCATATATATCATTACAGGACCAATCTACCAAAATCTGAACCTAAATGGTGAGCCAGTAGAAAGTCTTGGTATTTTTTTAAACCAGATGGCAAGTGTGGTATCTTATAACGGGAATATGAGTGATTTTGATAGAGAGTTTATGGAACATTTGCTGCCGTTGGACAGATATGAGGATACCTATAGGCCATGCGTGGTGGACCTGCTTAAATGGGATGATGAATTCAGCCAAGATTATTTAAATACACATATAGATGATTTTTGGAAAACCTATTTTTCAATGTTGGTTAAAAATCCAAGACTGTATATAGAAGCATGGGAGTTAAACACATTTGGTTATTGGGCAGTTAATTATTGGGAATTGAACTTTGACCGTGAAAATATCAAAAAAGGGAACCTGGGAGATATCAAATCTTCATGGGGCACAAGCACAGGAATTGTTCCTGACAATTTATTGGATACTGTAATAAAAAATTCTGAGGATATATTTCCATTAAACGATGCCTCGGTCGCACTGGCAGTCATAAGCTGGCTTATTTTATTCTGTTATATAATTGTATTTATAAAAGGGAATCTATATATGAATCTTGCACTGGCTCCATCTGCCGGATTGATTTTGACGCTGCTGATCGGTACCCCATATGCGTACTGGCAAAGGTATGGACTGGCGATGTATTATTTGATTCCGTTTTATATATTTATTATTATATTTTTGATGCGAGAAGATAAAAACTGATGATAAAAATTTGTTTATTTTGGGTAGATGACCATACGATTATGCTGAATTTTATTAAACAGCAATATTATAAGCTGAAGATACAATCAAAGGAGAACTATGAAGTTGGATAAAGTTGCAGTATTGATTCCCTGCTTCAATGAGGCAAAAACGATCGGCAGTGTGATTGCCGGTTTTAAAGAAGTCTTACCGGAAGCTGTGGTATATGTGTATGACAACAATTCATCTGATGGAACAGACAGACTGGCCAGAGAGGCAGGAGCTGTTGTAAGATATGAGCGCCAGCAGGGAAAGGGAAACGTGATCAGGCGCATGTTCCGTGAGATTGATGCAGAAGTGTATCTTATGGTGGATGGAGATGACACCTATCCGGCGGATATGGCATGCAGGATGGTGGAACTGGTCAGGGATTACCAGGCGGATATGGTGATTGGAGACCGGTTGTCCAGTACATACTTTACGGAAAACAAAAGACCGTTTCATAATTTTGGAAACAGTCTGGTGAGAAGCAGCATTAACCGGCTGTTTCATACATCCATTAAGGATATCATGACCGGCTACCGGGCGTTCAGCTATCAGTTTGTGAAGGCATTTCCGGTGTTGTCCAGGGGATTTGAAATAGAAACGGAGATGACAATTTTTGCCGTTGACCGGAACATGAGGGTGGATAATGTCATTATAGAATATCGGGACAGGCCTGAGGGCAGCGAGTCGAAATTAAATACTTTTTCGGACGGGATAAAAGTACTTTCCACGATTGTCAGACTGTATAAGGATTATAAACCTTTCGGTTTTTTCAGTCTCCTGTCTGCTGTTTTTGCACTGACCGGAGCAGCATTTTTTGCACCTGTTTTCAGAGATTATATCAGCACAGGAATGGTAGAACGGTTTCCCACACTAATTGTCTGCGGTTTTGTCATGGTTATTGCAATACTTTTATTTATGATCGGCATTATCCTGACGACTCTCCGTGTGAAGGACCGGCATGATTTTGAATACCGGTTACAACAGATTCGCACCTTGAAAAACATTTATGCAAGACCTTAGGAAAAAGGAAGATGCCAGGACGATGATTCTGATGTTCGGTGACCATCAACCTGGTCTGGATGCGAACATCTATGATACCATGCTCCAGATTGGTAAGCCGGCATTTTCAGAGAGATCAGAATTATCCTATATAACACCATTTTTGTTATGGGCAAATTATGATCTGGAGTCGGAGGATAATATCCTCACCTCTCCGAATTACCTGAGAACCATGCTTCTGGAGCAGGCCGAGATAGATCCATCTGGAAATAGAAGGATATTGAGCTCTGTCGCGCCTGTACTATTTCACATATTTTTCAATGATGCATGTATGTCCCTTTTTATCATTATAATCGATGCCTACCAGCAGAATTTCACCTGTATAATCCTCAATCCAGGAAGCATATTGTTGTTCCTTAATCTGTTGGATTGCTCCCTGAGCGGATTTCTTCCACTTTAACTCAATCACCAGTGCAGGTCTTTCTACATTTCGTCTCGGAAGATAAACAACATCCGCAAATCCTTTACCGGAAGGCAGTTCCAGAACAGGGTTCAAATAAAATGCTTTGGCACTGTAATATGCCATGAGAATCGTACAGGTGAGTGAATTCTCATCATTATATTTAAGAATGGATGCTGTTTCATTATGAATGGCTGAGACATGATCAGCCACTGCTTTTTCATTCATTTCCCATGTGCTTTTAAGAAGATTCATTGATTGATCAAGAGCACGAATAACACCGTCCCACTCAGGACCTTCTATCGCATTTCGAAATTCCTGAGCAATCTCCTGGTTGGGAATAAATGCTTCACTGGATCTTCTGTCATAAGTAAGATACCCGAGATGAATTAAAAGTGTAAGTACATCATCCCCTGTTTTAAATGTTGTCATGTCATTCTGAAATCTTCGTGTACTGATTTTGCAACGTCCATTTCCCAACATCATAATAATTGCTTCTTTTAAACCGTCAAAATTCAGATCAATATAAATTTTTAAAGCCTCATAGGTTTCTGTGCCAGACCAGTAGCTTTGAAAGTCTTTCCATATTAATGCATCCACAACAGATTTGGGATTATATATATAAAGATCATCCAATTGATATCCATCATACCATTTCTTCATTTCATTATAATCTACATTGTACCTTTTGCATTCTTCCCATACTTCTTCTTTTGTAAATCCAAAATACTTTCCAAGATCCTTGGGTTCAATCATAGAATATTCGTTAAAAATATTGACCGCAGAATGTTCACCATATTTTTTAACAGGAAGAATTCCTGTCATATATGCTAATTCTACATATTCTGCACCTTTGAAGAGACCCCGCAAAAAATCCAGATAATTTTTCTGTATCGCTTCTCGCTCTTTGGCCAGTCGAAATACACAATCCCACTCATCAATGATAAATATAAAACCTTTTTTTGTATGAGCGTAAATCTGTCGTAATACGCCGGGTAATCCATATTCATCCAAAATAAAAAAACTGCCATACTCTGCTTCAAGCTCTCGAATGACGAACTCCTGGATTTTGTCAATAAAAATATCCAGATGTGATTTTTGAAACAAAAAACTTTGGATATCCAGTCTTATTACATCATGTTGATTTAAATGCAGTTCATATGACTTT
>Ga0224748_10599_pt1 | contig 11389 bp, 8 predicted proteins | sample LIM_F_Water_Neg_FD_182074 | JGI IMG/M metagenome (GOLD analysis project Ga0224748, IMG submission 182074) | Enriched cells from gastrointestinal tract of the lab mouse from Pacific Northwest National Laboratory (PNNL), Richland, Washington... | ecosystem: Host-associated > Mammals > Digestive...
TATCCACGTCTGATGAGATGCTTCCCATTTTGATATCAGAAAATGCGGCGCCGTCCATGATCGGGAAAATTTTACTGTTGAAGCTTGTTTATGCGCTTGCGGCAGGATTTCTTGCGGATTTTTTCTTTCGGAAAAAAGACGAAATGCAGATCGGCCATCTATGTGAGCGTCATCACTGTCATTGTGAGAGAGGCATCTGGAGATCGACGTTTCACCATACATGGAAAATATTCCTATATATAGTCGCAGTTTCTCTGGTTCTGAATTTTGCCGTTGCATTGGCCGGGGAGGAAACGCTTGCGGCGCTGGTTCAGGGCAGACCGGCGCTTAGTCTGTTTCTTTCAGCGTTAGTGGGTATGATTCCGAACTGCGCCTCCTCCGTGGTTCTGACCCAGCTTTACTTAAAAGGGGTATTGAGCGCCGGCGCGCTGATGGCGGGGCTTTTGTCCGGATCGGGCGTGGGTTTTCTGGTATTGCTTCGGGTAAATGAGGACAGGAGGGAAAGCCTGCGGATATTTCTGCTTCTCTATGGGATCGGTGTAGGCGCGGGCGCATTGACGCAGCTTTTGGGTATAAGCTTTTAAGGCCGGAAACAGCGGCGTTTATTGTGTACGTGCACGAATTTGTTAAATCTGACTTTTTTGAGTGTCATCTGAATATATTCTATATGCAACATTTCAAAAACAACAATTGCTCTTTCTATTTCATCTTTAAAATTGCATAAAAAAACCCCCCATAAAACCAAAATCCCCCACCCTTTTGCAAAAACGGGTTTCTGATATACTGAAATTACAGAAACAAGGAGGATTGGCGTATGAACGAGATTATCGTCTCTATGGAAAACATATGTAAGTCGTTTCCCGGCGTAAAAGCGCTTGACCATGTTAATTTTGAACTGCGCTCCGGTGAAGTTATGGCGCTGCTTGGCGAGTCCTTCCATGAAAAGGCAGGTGGAGGAAATTGAGAAAATTCTGCGATCCCCGAAGCTGATTGACTTTAACAAAAGGCAGGCTCAGTATCTGGCCCTGCAAAATCAGATTAATCCCCATTTCCTGTACAATACGCTGGAGAGTATTAGAGGAGAGGCCCTGATTGCGGGACTTGACGGCGTAGCGGATATGACGGAGGCTCTTGCCAAGTTTTTTCGTTACACGATTACGAATATAGAAAATCTGGTGACGGTGCAGGATGAGCTGGATAACTGTGAGACTTACTTTTTGATTCAGAAGTATCGGTTTGGCGACCGTTTGCAGTTACACATCGACTATGACGGGGAAGACTGGGAAGATATCATGAGCTGTAAAATACCGAAACTGACCTTGCAGCCGATTCTGGAAAACAGTATTATCCATGGCACGGAATTAAAAGTGGAGACCGGCAATCTGCGGATTCAGTTTGGCAGGACGCAGGACAGGCTGTTGATCCGTATTTCCGACGACGGCGTGGGCATGGACGAGGAAACGCTGACGAAGCTGAACCGTAAGCTGGGGCGGGACGGGGATGAGCTGATTCGTGGGGAAGAGAGAAGAGGGGGCATTGCGCTGGCCAATGTGAACAGCAGAATACATTTGATTTTCGGGGAAGAGTATGGACTTCATGTCTATTCTGTGCCGCAGAAGGGAACGGATGTGGAGATTACGATTCCCTTTCAGAGGGATGAAAACGTATGAGACAGGAAATATTTCGCATGGAGCGGGTTACTTATCCGGATAAGGGGAGCAAGCGGCTGGAGGATCTTAATTTGCAGATTTATCAGGGAGAGATTATGGGGCTGGTGCCCATCAGCGCCCACGGCTTGCAGGAGCTTTTACAGCTGATGCAGACCAATATGCCGCTCTATGACGGATATGTGTATTACTGCGGCGAGCGGGTCAACTCCTGGAAGAGCACGAGACGGTCGGCAAACAGGATTGGCATTATCGACGCGCACAGCCGGCTGGTGGAGCATATGACGGTGTCCGACAATATTTTTGTGCTCCGGCAGGGGTTTCGACAGAACATTATAAAAGGAAAACTTCTGCAAAGACAGCTGACGCCTTTTCTGCGGGACATAGAAATGGAGATTCCCGCGGACGCCTATGTGAATAAACTGCCTGCCCTTGAGCGCGTGGTGGTGGAGCTCTTGCGGGCGGTGGTGGCGGGCTACCGGCTGATTGTCCTGAATGAAATCAGCACGGTTATAAACGGGGAGGAACTGGCCAAGCTTTATGAGATCATGCATCATTACGCCGGGCAGGGCTTTTCCTTTCTTTATATCAGCCTGCATCTGGAAGAGATTATGGAGGTCTGCGACAGGGTGGCGCTCTTTTCCAACGGACGGATTCAGAAGGTGGCCCAGCGCGCGGAAATGACAAGTGAGATTGTGGAGAGCTACTCCTTTGAGTTCGATAGAATGATTCGGGATCATATGGGAACCAGCAGCACTGCACAGCGGGAGAAAAAGCCGGTTATGTCTCTTTCCCATATTACGGGCGAGGTGCTTTCCGACTTTTCCATGGAGGTTTATGAAGGGGAGTGTCTGGTAGTTCAAAATCTGGACGAACAGGTGCAGAGGGATATTCTTTCCATGCTCTGCGGTGAAAAGAAGCCTGAGAGCGGCGAATTTTATATGGGAGGCCGGCCGATTCAGCCCGCCGCCTGCAAAGATCTGGCTTTGATTCTGGCGGATCCCGGCAGGACAATGATTTTTCGGGGGATGAGTTATCTGGATAATCTGTGCATGGGGATGTCCCGCAGGGTGCCCGGCATCTGGAAAAATGCGCGGATGAAAAACAGTGTGAAAAAGGAATATGGGGATGTTCTCGGAAAAGAAGTGTTTTCGCTGCCGGTGGAGGCTCTCGGGGAACGGCAGAAGTGCCAGCTTGTTTATACAAGGATTCTGCTGCAAAAGCCAAAGGTGGTAATATGCGTACAGCCCTTTAAAGGCGCCGATCTGACGCACCGCGTGTTTATCTGGCGGATGATGGAAACTTTGCTTGACAAAGGGATGGCGGTGGTAATTCTGTCGATCAATCTGGCAGATTCCATGTCGCTGGCGGACAGGCTGATACGTGTGGGGAAGGAAGGGATCATGCAGGAGGTGAGCCGGGAGGAGTTCGGGTCGACTTCCATCAATGCGCCGTGGCTGGATTTGTACCGTTGAACGCGCATGCCCGCCGGCTGAGTTGGGGAGATAAAAAAAGAACCGTCCCCAGAGCGCTTACGTCTCCAAAAACAGTTCTTATAGTGCACCGCCAGGGGCTCGAACCCTGGACACCCTGATTAAGAGTCAGGTGCTCTACCAACTGAGCTAGCGGTGCATGTCCTTTGTATAAGAAGATTGAATGGCTTGTATTCAACCAACGCAAAAGTTATTATAGTATAATGTTTTCCGTAATGCAAGTATTTTTTAAAGAAAATTTAAGAATATTTCAAAATTCTTTACAGATTGCATTTCCTGTGCCAAAATGATACATTATTCACAGATTTACAGGCGGGAAAGGGGCGGATCACATGATTTTTGAAAGCCATGCGCATTATGATGATGAAAATTTTGACAAAGACAGGGATACATTGCTTGCTTCTCTGGAAGGACATGGTATCGGTACGGTAATTAATATCGGAGCCAGCCTTGCCGGAAGTGAGGACACTGTGAAGCTTGCCGGGCAGTATCCCTTTATATACGGGGCGGTTGGCGTGCATCCGGGCGAGGTGGAGGAGCTTACGGAGGAAGGCATTGCCCGGCTGCACAGTCTTTGCGGTCATGAAAAAGTGGTGGCGGTTGGCGAGATCGGGCTGGATTATCACTATCCCGAACCGGCGGTATCCGTGCAGAAGAAGTGGTTTGAAAGACAGCTGGAGCTTGCCAGGGAGGTAAAGCTTCCCGTCATTATTCATTCCAGAGAGGCGGCGAAAGATACGCTGGATATTATGCAGGCCTACCATGCAGGAGAAATCGGCGGCGTGGTGCATTGTTTTTCCTATACAAAGGAGATGGCAAGAGAATATTTGGAGATGGATTATTATTTTGGTATAGGCGGCGTGATTACATTTAAGAATGCAAAAAAGCTTAAGGAGGCGGTGCAGTACATTCCCATGGACAGGATTCTTCTGGAAACAGACAGTCCTTACCTGTCGCCGGAGCCTCACAGGGGCGAGCGCAATTCCTCGTTGAATCTTCCTTATGTGGCGGAGGCGATCTCGGAGCTTAAAGGGATTTCCTATGAGGAAGTGGTGGAGAGTACCGAGCGTAACGCGAGAAGGCTGTTCGGACTGGAGAACCGGGAGGAGAAAACGATTCATGGCTGATCTTGGAAATTATACGAATACGTCGGAGGTGCTCAAAAAACATCAGTTCCGTATGCAGAAAAAATACGGACAGAATTTTTTAATTGACGCCAATATTCTTAACAAAATTATAGAGGCGGCGCAGATTACGGAAAAGGACTGTGTTCTGGAGATCGGTCCGGGTATCGGCACCATGACGCAATATCTTGCGGAAGCGGCCGGAAAAGTTATCGCTGTGGAGATCGACAGGGGACTGATCCCCGTTTTGGAAGATACGCTGTCCTCTTATGATAACGTTGTGGTTTTATGCGAGGATATTTTGAAGATGGATCTGGAGGCGTTGTCCCGGGAGAACGGCGGCAGGCCCATAAAAGTTGTGGCGAATCTTCCATATTATATTACCACGCCTATTATTATGGGGCTTTTTGAGAGCCATATACCCCTTGCCAGTATTACGGTTATGGTTCAAAGCGAGGTGGCGGAACGTATGCGGACGGGTCCCGGCAGTAAGGATTACGGGGCGCTGTCGCTGGCGGTACAGTATTATGCCAGACCGGAAATTGTGGCCAGAGTGCCGGCTTCCTGTTTTCTGCCGCGGCCAAACGTGGACAGCGCCGTGGTGCGTCTGACAAAATATGAAAAGCCGCCCGTTGAGGCGGCGGACGAGGCGTTTCTCTTTGCTGTGATCAGGGCGTCCTTTAACCAGAGGCGCAAGACTCTGGCTAACGGTCTGGCCAATGCGGGGGGAATAAATGTTACCAGGGGGCAGGTGGAAACAGCGCTGGATGAGATGGGGCTTTCGAAAACAGTGCGCGGCGAAACGCTTACTTTGGAACAGTTTACAGAATTATCCAACCGGCTTTTGCGGGCGTAAAGCAGAGAGCGGTTTTTCGGGAAAATACAAGATAGAGGAATTTTTTAATTAAAAAGCTCCATATATTGGGAGTAGAGGTACTTTTTTTCAGCGGAATTTATTTACATTGACAGGGGACTATGGTAAACTGAAACAGATAATAGGGTCATTGTGTAGACGGATAAAAGAGTAAAGTACGTTGATGAGGTGGGTACCTTGGATAAATTTGAGTACAAGGCCAGTGTGGACGAGATCAAAGCACTGATAGCAGAAGGAGAGTATGCGGAAGCAGTAAAGATCGCGGATAAAATTGACTGGCGCAGAGTCAGAAGCGTTATGATGCTGTGCACCATAAGCGATCTGTATAAGATCAACAGACGGTTTCAGGAGAGTAAGGACATTCTTCTGATGGCCTATGAGAAACACCCTACAGGCAGACTGATCATCTATTCTCTGTGTGAGCTTTGCATTAAGATGGGAGAATATGATCAGGCAAGCGAATATTACAAAGAGTTCGTACAGATCGCGCCGAGAGACACGGGGCGCTATGTTTTGCAGTATCGTCTTTATGAAGCGCTGGATGTAAGCATAGAAGAACGAATTGCGATTCTGGAGGAATTTAAGAAGCGGGAGCCCAGAGAAAAATGGGTGTATGAGCTGGCTTATCTCTATCATCGTATTGGTCTGACGACAAAGTGCGTGGAAGAATGTGACGAGATGTACCTCTGGTTCGGCGAGGGCAGATATGTTATAAAAGCATTGGAGCTAAAGGCGCTTCACCAGCCGCTTTCGCCGGAACAGCAGGAGAAGTATGACGCGTACATAGAGGGCAGAAGCGCGGGAGAAGATGTGGACGACGATACGCCGGTGGAAGAGGATGACGAGGATATTTCGGAGGAGGAGCCCGCAGAGGAAGAAACTGACCGTGGTTGGGAGGAAGAGCAGGAATACGAACAGAGCGTCCTTTCTGCTCCAACGACAGAGCTGCCGGAGGTCAAAACGGTTGATGTGGGGCAGTATAATACCATTAATTTGCAGATGGCGCTGGCGGAAAGCATGAAGGAAGTGCTGGCGGATAGTTCAGAAGATGTAGATACTGCGGACGACGGCGTTGAAGAGATAGAGGAGATCGAAGAGGCTGCGAATGTCTATGTGGACGAGAAGCCGGAGGCCGTAGAGCACATTGAAGTCTTTTCGGAGGAGGAGGCGCAGGATCCCGTTTTGGAGAACGGGAATACTGCCATCACTGACGCGCTGATTGCGCCGCTCCTGGAAGAGACGGCTGAAATTCCCCGTGTTAATGTGAATGCATTAAAGGAAGAAGAACTGCAAAAAGCCAGTGAAGAGATTGTAAGGGACGATACGCTGGTTTTCGATGCGCAGAAAATCATAGAAGAAATGACAAGGGAAGCCGAGAGATTGCAGGCGAGAACGCTTCGGGAGCAGGCTTTGGCATCCCAAAAGCCTTCGGAGTACGATAAATTTCTTGCGCAGGAATATGACGGACAGCTCAGTATCGTATTACCTGAAGCGGAGAAGATAGAAAAGCAGATCACAGGGCAGCTCAGCATTGATGATATTATGGCTGAGTGGGAGCAGACCAAGCAGGATAATAAAGAAAAGCGGATGGAAGATGTTCGTCAGCATATTCTTTCCCAGACGGGCAGCCTGTTTGCAAATTTTGACGAGGCAACGAAGAACGGTCTTCTGGAAGAGCTGGAGAAAGCCTTTATGGCGGCCATCATGAAGGAATCCGGGAGAAATCCCCGGGTGAAAAAGGTGGTTTTTGCAGATAAGGATCTGGATGAAAAGGTTTCCTTAAAGAAAGAAACGTCTGTCCCGGAGAACTGGGAAGAGGAGCCGCAGACGGAAGAGCCGGAGGAAGAGGAACAGGTAGAGGAGATCGAAGGGGAAGAGGTGGAGGCCGAAAACGAAGAGGCCGCTGCACAGAAGAAGGAGCCGGAAAAGGCCGAAAAGCCTGCAAAACCCGCAAAATCCAGGAAAATGCCCGCGCCCAAAGAACGGGCTGAGGAAGCGGAAGAGGAGACTATTAAGGAAAGAGAGCTGAGCGTGGAGGAACAGGAGCTTTTTGGCAAGTTTGTCCACCAGCGCAAGTCCAGGAGGCAGCTGATCCACGCATTGGATAATATGAGTCTGGCATCCTGTACAGGGAATATCATTATCACCGGCGAGGAAGAAATTACAACCCTGTCGCTTGCAAAGGCTATGATTCGCGAAATGCAGTACAATGACAGCAACTTCTCCGGCAAGGTGGCAAAAGTGGAAGGGCCTGTTCTCAACAAAAAGGATGTGGAGGCCACTTTTGCAAAGCTTGACAACGGCGCGCTGATTATTGCGGAGGCGGCGAAGCTGAAGCAGGCTACGGCAGCTTCCGTCATCAAGGTGCTGGAAAAAGAGAAGATGGGTATTCTGGTTTTTATGACGGGAACCAAATCGGAGATCGACAATTTGCTTAAGAAGAACAAGGCGCTTGTCAATAACTTTAATCTGCGTGTGGATATTGAACCGCTGGACAATGAATCTCTGGTGGCTTATGCGAAGCAGTATGCGGAGGAGCAGGAGTATTCTATTGACGAATTTGGTATTCTGGCGCTCCATACGAGAATTGCAGACAGGCAGACCAATGATCATGAAGTGTCGCTGGCGGAGGTAAGAGAACTGGTGGACGAGGCGATTGGATTCGCCAATAAAAAAACGCCAAAACATTTTATGGATATTTTGCTTGCAAAGAGGTATGATGAAGAGGACATGATTATATTGCGTGAAAAGGATTTTATGCATTATTGATACCTACGAAAAGGAAACGGTAAGTAAAAACAGGGGGTTGGGTTATGGCAGTAAAGAAAACGGCTAAATCACCGGAAAAACAGAAAAAGCCGGAGAAAGCAGCAGCGAAAAGGACAGGAAAGAGCACGGAAAAGAGCGCGGCAAAAAATGTGGCGGAAGAGGTATTTATCTCCGAGGCGGATCAGTATGTATTTGCGCAGGGAACGCATTATGACATTTATAAAAAGCTGGGGGCGCACCCTTCCGTAGAAAAGGGCGTAAAGGGCATGTTCTTTGCAGTGTGGGCGCCCAATGCGGCCAGCGTTCATGTGATAGGAACGTTTAACGGCTGGGACGAGGATAAGGATAAGATGGAAAAACTCGGGCCCGGCGGAATTTACAAGCTTTTTATTCCGGGTGTGGGGGAAAATGAACTTTATAAGTTCCTGATTCGAACGCCCGCGGGAGAAAAGCTCTATAAGGCGGATCCTTTTGCCAATTATGCGGAGATGCGTCCGGGTAATGCATCCAAAACTTTTGACATCAGCAAATTCAAATGGACGGACGGCGCCTGGATTGCCGAGAGGGAGAACAAAGACTATAATAAAGAACCCATTGCGATTTATGAGTGCCATATTGGTTCCTGGATGAAGCATCCTGACGGAACGGAGGAGGGCTTTTATAATTACCGTGAATTTGCGGACAGAATCGTGACGTATTTAAAGGAAATGCATTATACCCACATTGAGCTTATGGGAATTGCAGAGTATCCGTTTGACGGTTCCTGGGGGTATCAGGTGACAGGTTATTATGCGCCTACGTCCAGACACGGAGATCCTTCCGACTTTATGTATCTGATAAATACCTTACATAAAAATAAGATCGGCGTTATCCTGGACTGGGTACCGGCTCATTTTGCAACTGACGCCCACGGGCTTGGCCGTTTTGACGGACAGTGTATTTTCGAGCATCCCGATCCGAGGATTGGAGAGCATCCTGATTGGGGCACCAAGATTTTTAATTACGCCAAAAACGAGGTCAGGAATTTCCTGATTGCCAATGTTCTTTACTGGATCAGAGAGTTTCATATCGACGGTATCAGGATTGATGCGGTGGCGTCCATGCTGTATCTGGATTACAGTAAGCAGGCGGGACAGTGGGTGCCCAATAAATACGGCGGCAGGGAAAATCTTGACGCGATTGAATTTTTTAAACATTTGAATTCCGTGGTGCACGGTGCGTATCCGGGTTTTCTTACCATTGCGGAGGAGTCTACCGCATGGCCCAAGGTTACGGGCAAGGTGGAAGAAGACGGTCTTGGATTCAGTTTTAAGTGGAATATGGGCTGGATGCATGATTTTTGCGAGTATATGAAGCTTGACCCGTATTTCCGCAAAAATAATCATTATGCCATGACGTTTGCCATGAGTTATAACAACAGCGAAAACTATATCCTGCCGCTTTCCCACGACGAGGTAGTGCATCTGAAATGCTCCATGGTCAATAAGATGCCGGGCTATCCCGTAGACAAGTATGCAAATCTGCGTGTGGGTTACGGCTATATGATAGGACATTCCGGAAAGAAGCTGCTCTTCATGGGACAGGATTTCGGACAGGAAAGAGAGTGGAGCGAGACAAGGGAGCTGGACTGGTTTTTGCTTGGCGAAGAGCAGAATAAGGGAATGCAGGAGTATGTAAAGGAGCTGTTGGCTATTTACCGCAGATATCCGGCGATGTACTCCATTGATAATGACTGGGCAGGCTTTGAGTGGCTCAATGCGGATGATGCGGATCACAGTGTCTACAGCTTCTACCGTAAGGACGAAACGGGCAAAAACAACATTATGTTTGTGCTGAACATGACCCCCATGAAGTGGGAAAACTATAAAGTAGGCGTGCCTAAGAAGAAAAAATACAGGCTTCTTTTAAACAGCGACGAAAAGCGGTTCGGCGGAAATGGAAGCGAGATTCCTGCTGAGATTATGGCGGTAAAAGAGCCATGTAATTTCAAGGATTACAGCATTACCTTTGATCTTGCGCCTTATACTGCCGCGGTATTTATCTTTTAAGCCGTTTACGGCAGCGATTAACAGCATGAAAGAATATCGGCCTGCTGCAATTTTTCAAATAATCGGCATATAATAATAAAGCCACACATTCATGAAGATATGGGTGTGTGGCTTCTTTATATCAATCCCTAAATTCCGAAGAAGGAGAGACTGATTATGTGCACGGCGGCAACTTATAAGACAAAGGATTTTTATTTCGGACGTACTTTGGATAATGGATTTTCTTATGGGGATGAGGTTACGGTCATGCCCAGAAATTACCCTCTCCGTTTTTTGGAGATGGGGCAGAGAAAAACGCATTATGCCATGATCGGCATGGCCTGTGCAGTGGAAAGCTATCCTCTGTATTACGATGCCGTAAATGAAAAGGGCGTGGGAATGGCCGGGCTTAATTTTGTCGGCAATGCGGTTTATCGGAAGCGGGAGGAAGGAAAGGATAACATTGCACAGTTTGAATTGATACCATGGATTCTCTGCCAGTGTGCCACCGTCGGGGAAGCAAGGGAGTTTTTGCCACGAATTAATATAACCAATATTCCTTTTAACGATAAGCTGCCCCTTGCGCAGCTACACTGGATTCTTGCGGATAAAAAGGAATCGGTGGTAATTGAGTCGGTGGAGGCCGGTTTAAGGATATATGATAACCCGGTGGGCGTTTTGACAAATAATCCGCCTTTTGATATGCAGATGGCGGCTTTACGAAATTATATGGCGCTGTCGGTGCAGCCGCCGAAAAATACCTTTGCGCCGGGACTTACCCTGGACGCGTACAGTTATGGCATGGGAGCAATTGGCCTTCCGGGAGATTTATCGTCGCAGTCGAGATTCGTCAGGGCGGCGTTTACCAAAATGAATTCCGTTTCAGGGGATGGCGAAAAGGAAAGCGTCAGCCAGTTTTTTCATATTCTGAATTCCGTAGACCAGCAGAGGGGCTGCTGCAAGCTTGAGGATGGTAATTGTGAGGTCACGATCTACACCTCCTGCTGTAACGCAGATAAGGGAATCTATTATTATACCGCTTATGACAATCATCAGATTACCGGGGTGGATATGCACAGGGAGGATCTGGACGCGGATAAGCTGGTGCGTTACGAAACGATCAGAGAAGAGCAGATCAGGATGCAGAATGGGTAGGCACGGGCGTGCTGTTTATGTAAAAGCCAGATCAAAATGGTTTAAAAGGTTAAGAAAAGGGGCGGTTATGCCGAAATAAAGGGTGAATGTGAAAGCATTCGCCCTTTTTGTACATAGAATTAAAAAATACACTACATTTTGTATGGGGACGATTATTTTATGAAAATTACGTTTGACCACAATACGGTAAATCAAAATGTAGACAGGGCGGCAACTGCATATCGGGACACCCAAACGCCGAGGACGGAGCGGGCGGGTGATTATGCATTAGACATTTCTG
>Ga0224748_10600_pt1 | contig 11382 bp, 11 predicted proteins | sample LIM_F_Water_Neg_FD_182074 | JGI IMG/M metagenome (GOLD analysis project Ga0224748, IMG submission 182074) | Enriched cells from gastrointestinal tract of the lab mouse from Pacific Northwest National Laboratory (PNNL), Richland, Washington... | ecosystem: Host-associated > Mammals > Digestive...
CAAAGCTGATTCTGGAATGTTTGGAACGCGGATGGTATCCGAGTTGGGACGCGCAGAATAAAGAGTCTGTTGCCTTGGCGGAAAAACTAGGGTATCATTTTGATTATGAATATGTGGCGTATGAAGTTTATCTAAGGCGTGGATAGCTGGTAAAGAAAGATTAAGGTATTGCGGAAAATAAAATTTAGAATTTGATTGGAATATTCCTCAAATGATGGCAGGAAATAATAACAAAGGGGAAAATAATAGTAAAAGAAATGTAAAGCAATAACAGTGGAAATGGGAAAAATAACAGCAGAAAAGGTCGAAAGTAACGATGAAAGAAATCGAAAACAATAACGGAGGAAAACAGAAGGTGTTGGAAAAAATGGATGGCAGCAGTGACTTGAAGACAATACCAGGTATAGGTGCAAATATGGAAAAATATTTACATAATATCGGAATCCGGTGCGTGGAAGATTTGAAGGGGAAGGATCCGGAAGAGTTATACCATATGGACTGCCTGAAGAAGGGGTTTCAAGAGGACAGATGTGTATTATATGTATTCCGCTGTGCCGTATATTTTGCAGAACATGAACAGCGCGAACCGGAAAAGTTAAAATGGTGGTATTGGAAGGATAAGGAATACCCGGAAAAAGATTGATGCTTATATGGAAAACCATCAAACTGCTGCGTTGAGAAAGCCTGCCTTTAGCAATGTCATTTAGTTAACGGTACCGGACGCCGTGAGGAACATAAAATGCTCCGTCACCACACTTTCGCTCGGTAAAAAGCGTAACGGACACTAAACTCGTGAGGAACCTCGTTAAGTGCCGACGCTTTTTAACGGGTTCCTTGAGCATTTTATGTTCCTTACGGCTGAATCAAGGTGCTAACTAAATGACATTGCTGGACTTTAAAGGAGCTTTATTTTTTGCAGCAGTTTGATGGTTCACGCAAACTTTAGGATACTCCCAAAGCAAAATCCATATAATATCCCAATGCTCTACTTAAATAACAAAATTATCCATCAGGCCAGCCATAACTTCTACCTGGTCGCTTTGTTCTTCGCTGATGGCAGCGGTTTCCTGCGAAGTCGCCGCGTTGTTGTCAACTACTTCTAATATTTCACCGAGTTCCGCATCGATTTGCTTCATATATTGTACATTTTGATCCAATAATTCTGAAATCTGGCTCATTTTCTGGGTAGCTGTCTGGGCTCCTTCCATGACTTCTGAGATGTTTTCTGCTGTTTCATCCGCAATGGAAATGCCCTTTTCGACGGTGGCTACCGTAACCTCAATTAGCTTGGTTGTTTCACCGGCGGATTTGGCAGATTCTTCTGCCAGTTTCTTTACTTGTTCGGCTACGACTGCAAATCCTTTTCCGGCCTCCCCGGCGCGTGCCGCCTCAATGGCAGCGTTCAAAGAAAGAAGATTGGTTTGGGAAGCAATATCATCAATAGCGACAATAATATTTTTAATTTGCTCGGAACATTGGCTGATTTCTTTAATGGCTGCTTTCAGCTCTTCCATTTTTTCATTTCCGATAAGCAGGGTTTGACCCGATTGGGATGCGATATTTACACATTCCCGGGCTTCGTTGGAATTTTTCTCCATATCGGCATATAAGTTTTCGGTCAGCGTCGTCAGATTAGATACTGTTGTGGCTTGGGCTGTACTTGCCTCTGCCAAGTTGGTAGCCGCATCGGAAAGCTGCTGGGAACCTGATTTGATGTGGTTTGACATTTCCCGCAGGCTTTGAAGGGTGTGGCGGATTTCCTCGCTGATTTTATAGAAAGAATCTTTGATAGTTGTAAATTCACCTACGTAATCCTGCTTTAAAGAGACATTGTAGTTTCCGTTACCCATTTGCTCCAGCGTATCGGTAATTTCCCCAATGATTTTAACCAGATTATCTTTCATAAACTGGATGGCGGAAACCATCCTCCCCACTTCACTGTCATCCGCTTTCATATCGAATGCCATATGTAAGTTCCCTTCCGACATAGCGACCATCTGCTCGGATACTTTGGTAATCGGTACAAGAAGTTCTTCCCTTGAAAATTTGATGGACATTATAATCTGACGTATTACATAAAGGAAAGACAACAAAAATAATGCTTCAATAACTAACTGTATTATGACCAAGATATCTTTCTTGGATGAGAGCCTGTCCTGGATTTTGCTGATTGCAGCATCGGTTTGGTTATTGATGATTTCGACGTCATTTTCATATTTTTCGCCGAAGACATATTCGATAGCGGATTCCCGGTCACCGGATGCGGTCAATTCCATTGCTGCTTCTTCCAAAGGAACTAGGCCGTTGGACAGTTCGGCGATTTGCCTCATCTCATTCCATTCTTCTTCCGTAATGTCGTTCCCTTCCAAGCCCGCCCATGCAATATCCCTATTCTTGTCGACATTGAGTTCCTTCATATAATCATTGTAGTATTTCTCATTGCCTGTTACAGCATATGCTTGTACGGAATAGGTAAGGGCTTTTGAACCAATACGGTATTGGTTCAAAAAGAGGGTGGTTTTCAACTGGTCTTCTTCCACAAGTACGACATAGAAGTTGGTTGCTATTGTGAGTGCCAGAAGGATTCCCCCCAAAACAAGTGCGGTAATGGAATTTTTCACAATTTGTTTTAGACGTAATTCCTGGCTGTTCTTTCCGAGAGAATTGTTTTTTGCATTGCTTGACTGATTCATACTTTTTCCTCCGTGACATAAAATCCGTTTTGTTCCTAATTGTTTTTTCATTCCAATCTATCCCTGGCGCCCCCCGCTGTGTTTGTTATGCCAGAACCATTATATGTCAAGGAAAATGTAGGAAATTAAAAAAACGAAGCTTAGAAAATGTACTTGAGTGATACCGTAAAAAATTAGGTAAATGCTCCCAGACATTTTTTATATTGTTATTATTTAATTTTAATAAATTTTTAATAAAATGTCTATCAGTTTTTGTAAATTTTGTAATAAAAATATATTTATTGTTTGATTGGATTTATGTTATAGTTAAGTTATTGATATTTGATGTGTATAGTATGGATTAAAGGGCAGGAAGCAGAAGGGGCGCATGGATGAAACAATTATTTACAATGGATATAAAAGACTATGGGCGGGGGGATGGCCGTAGATATAGGGCATCTGCCAGAGCGGTGATACGGGCGGAAAATGGCAGGATAGCGATGGTCTACAGCAGAAAATATAAATATTATAAGTTCCCCGGCGGCGGAATCCAGGCAGATGAAAAGAAAGAGGATGCCTTAGCAAGGGAAGTGCATGAGGAAACGGGGCTTATCGTAAAGAAGGACACAATTCAGGAATATGGGAGTGTGCGTCGGCTGCAGAAAAGCAGTGAAATAGAGAATACTGTTTTTGTGCAGGAGAATTTTTATTATATTTGTGGGGCCGAAATGGCAGTGGGGGAACAAAGGCTGGATGGTTATGAACAGGAAGCGGAATTTGAATTACAATATATCCATATAGAAGATGCAATAAAGGCAAATAAATTATGCGCCGTACCGGATGCATTTACTCTTGTGTCGGTTGCAAGAGATACGGCAATGTTGGAAATATTGGACGGAACAATTCCCAACCCTTCTATTCCTATGGCAAAATTTTTGTTGAGAACTGCTGCCAAGAGCAATCCGGGTCCGTGGGAACAGCATAGCAGATACGTGGCAGAAAGCGCAAGAAAGATAGCGGAGCATTGCCCGGGTATGGATGGAGAAAGGGCATATGTATACGGTATGCTGCATGATATAGGGCGGAAATTCGGGGTAAGTTGTTTGGCCCATGTTTATGATGGATATCATTATTTGTTGGGTTTAGGATATGGCAATGCCGCAGGCATCGCTTTGTCGCATTCTTTTAACCGGAAAGAAATTGATGACTATATCGGGGAATTTGATATCACAGAAGATGCGCAGGAGGAGATACGCTGTCTTCTTAAAAAGGTGGAATTTAATGATTATGATTATTTGATTCAATTATGCGACTCGATTGCAAAGGCAGACGGAATTGTTTCTTTGGAGGAAAGGATGACGGATGTAAAAAACAGATATGGGCACTACCCGCAGGAAAAGTGGGAAAAAAATGTTGAGTTGAAAGATTATTTTGAGGAAAAGATGGGAAAAAATTTGTATACGGTAGTTGATGCTTCTTTGTAATTTTTTAGGAAGGCAGGTGTTTCTTATGCGGATACCAGCAATTGGAGGTATAATATATGGTGGACTTACAAAATCAAAGACCCCGCTGCAAGCAACGGGGTATCAAACTTGCAGCGCTGCAGAGCAGTGGGGTATTTGACCCTCGCGGCAGTCGCCAAATGTCTGCAAGCAGCCACTTGGCTCGTTGCTCGCGGGAATAAAGATATTTGTCCAACTTTGGAGGAAATCGGGGAGTTTATCAGAAACCCTGTTTTTCAGGAATTTTGTTGGGCGGTTAAAGAAAAATATAGATGCAGCGAAAAAATTGAGTTCAGTGCTTGCAGTACGGAAAGCGGATGGAATGTAAAGTTCAAAAAATCGGGAAAAAAAGAAAAGCAGCTTTTTGAATCCATTTTGCCGGACTGCACTCCGCAATTAAAAGAGATTTATGGGCGGACGAAAGAAGGAGACGGGCAAAGATGGCTTATGGTCGATTTGGAAGATGCAGATGATTTGTACCGTGATGTTTTCCGTATAATGGAAATCCGTGCGGCAAAATAAGGGGGAGCAGAGAAGGAGGAGTAAGGGAATGTGGATATGCCCTAAATGTGGACGTATTTTTAAAAACCAGAATCAAGGCCATTATTGTGGAAAGGCGCCGGAGACGATAGAGGAATATATAGCGGCACAGCCGGAAAAGGCGCAGCAGTATTTGAGGGAGATTAGGTATGCCGTCCGTGCGGTGCTGCCGGAAGCGGAAGAGAAGATTTCATGGAGTATGCCGACTTTCCGTAAAAAATTTAATATTATTCAATTTGCTGCCCATAAAAACCATATTGGATTGTATGCAGGTACGGAAGCGGTGGTGGAGTTTGGCGGGCGGCTGGAAGGCTATAAAACCAGCAAGGGAACAATACAGCTTCCCTATGACAAGCCGCTCCCTCTGGAATTGATTGCCGAAATTGCAAAGTGGTGTGAGGAAACAGGGAATCACCCTTAAGGGCAGATGCATGTTGGAAAAGATGTGTATTGGAAAAGAGGTATGTATGGAAAATGAGAAAGTATATCGGATGAATTTTTCAAAGATTTATCCTCTTCTTGTAAACAAAGCGGTAAAGAAGGGGAGGGCAAAGGAAGAAGTGGATGAAGTAATCCGTTGGTTGACTGGGTATAGCCAGACGGAGCTAGAAGAAATGTCGGAAAAGGAGATTGCTTATGGGGATTTTTTCCGAAATGCCCCGCAGATGAATGAAAAGAGGGATTTGATAAAGGGGGTAGTCTGCGGCATAAGGGTAGAAGACATAAAAGAACCGCTGATGCAGGAAATACGTCGTTTGGATAAAATGGTGGATGAACTTGCAAAAGGAAAGCCGATGGACAAAATACTGAGAAAATAAAAAGTATTATTTTCGCTGGCATATGGAAGCTGTTTGCATCATATTTTTCCAGCCGTTTGCCAAGCAATGCTGTTTGACAGGGGGTTAGAATACGAATATTGTTTTGTAGCTTTTAGTTGGAAATAGTAACAGGTTAAGCATCTTGGTTCACGTATTTGTGTTCATGCATCTTGGCTTACGTGTTTTGGTTCATGTATCTTGATTCACGTATTTGTGTTCATGCATCTTGGTTTACGTGTTTGAGTTCACGTATTTGGGTTTATGTATCTGTATCTGGAGTTCATGTATCTGGACGTGGAATATAAAATGCTTGCGGCAGAATAACCGCAGGAAGGGAGAAAAGGCAATGGGGAGAAGAAGAAGGCTTTGGGCGGTTCTGGGGGTAATATGTTTGAGTCTGTTGAGTGCCGCCTGCCAAGGAGGGGATGGCAATCCGGCTTCCGGAAAGGGATTATCGAAGGCATCGGCAGAAGGGAATGCCAATGAAGGCGATGGAAAAACGGATGCCGGAACAAAGAATGGCATACGTGATAGTAAGGAGCCGGAAAAGGAAGCAAATCCACCGGTAAAACGGCAGAAGGGCGAAGAAAAAGATTCTTCGGACATAGCGGAAACAGGGGAAGGAAGCAGCTTTCCGGGAAGCTATACGATTCCTGTCGGCTGGGTTCAGGCAAAGCAGTATTCTAATGAAGAGATAACTTTTTATGTAGAAGAGGGGCATGAAGAAGACGGTTTTCCTGATAATATTTCCGTTTCTATAGGAACAAACCGCTATTCTGCAGAAGAGCATGAATCTTTCCGGAAGGCAATTATGAACCAAATTGCGGCTCAAATAAAGGGGCAGCAGGGGATTGCACTATATGGGAACGGTACATACACGGAACAGGGATATATGCTTTATGTTTTTACGATTGAGGAGGAAGCGGAAGAGATTACAACCAAACAATATTATATTATAGACGATTATCGTTATTGTCTGGTTCAATTGACGAATTTTACAAATTCGGAGGCGGCGGATAAGGCGGCTCAGGAGATAGTGGATAGTTTTGTATGGGAGACAGATGGAACGGATGAGGGCTAAGGCATACGTTATGGTTTTTAACCCGATTATATAAATTGCAGCACAACATTTCCGGTTCCTAATATACTATCTTATAAGATAGATTAGGAGATAGGAAAAGTGGAAGAAAAAAGAAAACCTTTGGCCAATACATGCAGTTTCTCGGGGATAAGGCCGATTATGACAGATTTGCCTTACCCGCCGATTCAGGTTGATGGAAAAAACCAGGTTTATGCAGATTTGCTCAGTGTGGATTATTGCGGCGCTGTTTCTGAATTATCCGCCATTACCCAATATATCAATAACGAAAACCGCTTGTCTTGTGAAAATTGTTCTATGGCGAAGACTCTTTTGGGCATTGCAGTGGCGGAAATGATGCATTTGCAGAAATTGGGGGAACTCATAGTCCTGCTGGGCGGTAATATTGATTTTACGGTGAAACAAAGGAACGGAAGAAGAAAAATGTGGACACCGGAATATTTGGAAATACCGGAGAATGCAGGAAGAATGCTGATGGCGGATATAGAGGCGGAGAAAGCGGCCATCCGCCAATATGAGATGCATATAAAGATGATAGACGACCGTTGCGTGGACGCGGTATTGGAGAGGATTATCCAAGATGAGGAATATCATATCATGCTTCTTAGAACGCTTATGCAGGAAATCCATTGATGCATAGTCCGATTGTTTTTGCTGGAACTACGATGAAGCTGTTGGAACTATGATGGAATGATGTTGGAACAGCGATGGAATGGTGCCAGAATTGTGTTGGAACTGTGATAAAGCAGTGAAGAAACAGTGCTGGAATCACAATGGAACAGCGATGGAACTGTGCTGAAACGGTGCGGGAATTGTGCTGAAACCACGATAGAACGGTGATAGAATAGTGCTGAAATGGTGCTGGAATCACGCTGGAACGGTGCTGGAACAGCGATGAAATGGTGCGGGAATTGTGCTGAAACCACGATAGAACGGTGATAGAACAGTGCTGAAATGGTGCTGGAATTGCGAGGAAACCAAGCTGGAACAGTGTTGGAACGGTCTTGAAACCACGCTCGCGATGCAATTGTGGTATAGCCGTGCTGAAATGCTGAAAATAAGATAGTATATTAGGGGTATACAAAATGCTCAAAAATGTATGCCTCTTTTTATGGGAAATTACAAGGCAAATAACATTGACTTCTGTTCTGGATTATGATATCATTTGGTTAATTCAGGATGGTGATTGTAAAAGCAAGCCAAACCTATATGTAGAAGTATTTCTTAGAATGAAAATTCAAGGTTTATTTGTGCATATAGGTTTTTTTGTGCAAAATTTTTGATATCCGTGGGCAGAAAGAAAAAGGATGTACTTACAGAGTGATGGGATAGACGCCTGTTGCTTGCGGCAGGGAATTGGTTTTCGCGGGCAATATGTTAAGCGCTGTGTTTGCAGTATGGTATTTTACTTTATGGACGGGAGAAGGCTATGAGGATTTTTAAGATTTTGAACAATAATGTAGCGGTAGTGATGGACGAAAACGGGCAGGAAAAAATTGTCATGGGAAAAGGCATTTGCTATAAGAAAAAGCCGGGGGACGTCATTTTGGAAGAAGAGATAGATAAAACGTTCTTCCTGTCTGCTGCAGATATCAGCAACAAATTTCAAGAGCTGATTCAGGATATTCCAATAGAGCATATGGCGGTGGGGGAAGAAATTATTGCCGAGGCGGAACGGCGGCTTGACAAGAAGCTGAATGATACCGTTTACATTTCATTGATTGACCATGTACATACTTCCATTGTCCGCTTTTTGGAAGGTGTGACGGTAAAAAATGTTTTGCTGTGGGACATCCGGAGATTTTATAAAGAGGAATTTAAAATCGGGCTATGGGCATTGGAATTAATTCAGGAAAAATGTAAAGTGATGCTTCCCGAGGACGAGGCCGGATTTATAGCCCTTCATCTTGCAAATGCACAGATGGACCAAGAAAGTATGCATAATATGTATGAAATTACAAGGATTATCCAGGAAGTGGTAAATCTTGTAAAGTATTATTTCAAAATAGATTTTCATGAAGACGATGTATATTATTTCCGGTTTATTACCCACCTGAAATTTTTTGCCCAGCGGTTGGTGGAGCAGAAAGTATATACGGAGGACGACATTGAGGATTTATGGGCGGTTATCCGGGGGAAATATCCGAAATCGTTTGATTGTGTGGAAAGGATTACGAAATTTATTGAGTCAAAATATAAATATCATTTGTCAAAAGAGGAGCAGCTTTATCTGACAATTCATATCGAGTGTGTTGTTAGTAAAAACAAGAATTGACAACGGACAGTGAGCAGTGATAGCGTACATTGTCAAAGAGCAAAGAGCAAAGAGCAAAGAGCAAAGAGCAAAGAGCAAAGAGCAAAGAGCAAAGAGCAAAGACAGCAGGCTGTGAAAAATAGGATGCTGAAAGGGTTATAATTCATGTATGCCAGGATGGTGACATTTAGTTGGCCAAACCTTCATAAAAATATAAATTTTAATTGGAGGAAGAAAGAATGGGTAAGTATGGAGAACTGGCAAAAGAAATCGTAAAGAATGTGGGAGGGAAAGAAAACGTCAGCAGTTTGACACATTGTATTACAAGGCTTCGCTTTAAATTGAAGGACGAGGGGAAGGCGAAGGACGATGTTATTAAAAACATGGACGGGGTAGTGACTGTCATGAAAAGCGGCGGCCAGTATCAGGTAGTTATTGGGAACCATGTGCCGGAAGTTTATGCGGATGTCATGCCGTTGCTGGGGATAGATGAGGGCGGCAACGACCAGGATGAGGAGGCACCAAAGGGGAGCCTTTTTAACCGGGCGATAGATGCTATCTCCGGGATTTTCCAGCCGATACTTGGAATTATGGCAGCATGTGGTATGGTGAAAGGGCTAAATGCGCTGTTTGTTGCAATCGGGCTGTATACGGACGCCGGGGGCGGGTATTTGCTGTTGAATGCAATTGGCGACGGGTTGTTTCATTTTATGCCTCTGTTCTTAGGGTATACGGCGGCAAAAAAGTTTCAGTTGAAACCGATGATTGGTCTGGTCATAGGAGCTATTATGTGCTATCCGACGGTACAAAACAGCGCATTGTCACAAAGCGGTGATGCCCTATATACGCTGTTTGCAGGAACAATGTTCGAGTCTGCAGTCTATACGGAGTTTTTCCGGATTCCGATGATTGCTATGGACTATACGGGAACGGTAATACCGGTTATTTTCGTAGTGTATTTTGCTTCCAAATGTGAAAAATTTTTCAGTAAATACATTCCTGATTTAGTAAAATTTTTCTTCGTACCGATGCTTACTTTATTGGTGGCAATCCCGGCAGGCTTTTTGCTGATAGGACCGCTTGCTTCCTTTGGTTCGGCAGTGGTTGCAAAAGGTGTAATGGCAGTCCGCAGTGTCAGCCCTATGCTGGCTGGTGCGATTGTGGGTCTGACATGGCAGATTTTGGTTATTTTTGGGCTTCATTGGGGATTTATCCCGGTTTATATCAACAATATCCTGACAAATGGTTACGATAATGTTATGATGCCGTTCTTTGCATGTACGTTTGCTACATCGGCGGTTGTATTGGCGATATTCTTTAAAACAAAAAACAAACAGCTTAAAGAAATGGCTCTCCCCAATTTTATTTCCGGTATTTTTGGTGTAACGGAACCGGCTATCTATGGTATACTGCTTCCCTTGAAGAAACCGTTTATTATAAGCTGTATCGCAGGCGGTATCGGCGGCGGTTTTTATGGGGCTTTCAATTTCCGTAAGTTTATGATGGGCGGTATGGGAATTTTTGAATTTCCGGCAATGATTGAGCCGGACGGAGGCATGGGGAACTTGATTGTGGCGGTTTCCGGTGTGGCGATTACGATGGTAATTGCTTTCGTGGCAACTATGATTTTATATAAAGAGAAGGAAGTGGAAACCGGGAAGGGGTTGCCGGAGTCAGGAAAAGGGGGAAGAGAAGAAAAAGAGGCAAAAGAGGAAAAAGGTACGGTGCAGGATTCTTCTATGATGAAAAAACTGGAAATCGCAAGCCCAATCAAAGGGAAGGCAATGAAGCTGGCATCTATCAAAGATGATGCTTTTGCATCCGGGGTGCTTGGAAAAGGAGCTGCGGTATTGCCGGAAGAAGGGAAAGTGTTTGCGCCGGCAGACGGGGAAGTGACGGCATTATTCCCTACTTTACATGCAATCGGAATGAAGACAGTAGAGGATGTGGAAATATTGATTCACATCGGGCTGGATACAGTGCAACTGAACGGAGAAGGCTTTGAAGCTATGGTTCAGTGCGGCGATAAGGTGAAAAAAGGGCAGCTTTTAATTGCTTTTGATAAAGAATTGATAGAAGGAAAAGGATATTGTCTGGAAACTCCGGTAATCATTACCAATTCCGATGACTTTTTGGATGTGGTGGAAACGTCGGAAGGAGAAGTGGAGCCGGGGAACAGCTTAGTGAAAATATTGAAATAATTAAGGGCGGAGGCATGGCGATGGGATTTTCAAAAGGTTTTCTCTGGGGAGGCGCTTCGGCGGCAAACCAGTGTGAAGGCGGCATAGAGGAAGGCGGAAGAGGGCTGGCAAATGTAGATGTCTGTCCGGCAGGGGAAGATAGGAGCGCAGTCATTACCGGGCATAAAAAAATGTTGCGGATGGACGGATATCATAAGTATCCGGCGGCGGAGGCGGTTGATTTTTATCACCGCTTCCGGGAAGATATCCGGTTGTTTGGGGAAATGGGGTTTAAAGTTTACCGGATGAGTATTGCA
>Ga0224748_10602_pt1 | contig 11372 bp, 10 predicted proteins | sample LIM_F_Water_Neg_FD_182074 | JGI IMG/M metagenome (GOLD analysis project Ga0224748, IMG submission 182074) | Enriched cells from gastrointestinal tract of the lab mouse from Pacific Northwest National Laboratory (PNNL), Richland, Washington... | ecosystem: Host-associated > Mammals > Digestive...
TCCTGCCAGGGCCATTGTCTCCAGGCGGCAGCCCTGCTGGTGGAACAGTGTTTCCGGAGTGATTCCGCAGAATCCTTCCCGTTCCGTCCACCAGGCGTAGGGATAATGGGACGGAGAGCTGCTGATGGCCCGCAGGATGAGTTCCCGGGGGGTGTGGGGGAGTAGCATTTCCCCGAACTGGGGGATCGCCGGAACGCTTTTCATCAATTGCCCGGCAGCGATTTGCTCCATCATTTCCGCAAAAACCTGCGCGTATGCGTCCGGAGACGGTTCCGCCCACCGGATTTCCGGAGCAGGCGGGGGGGGATTTCCCTCCGCCGGGAGAGCATGAAGGGCTGCCGGTATTTTCCATGGCCGCGGGTCGTCCAGCCGGAATGTATCAATATAAAAGGCGGGGCCGGAATCCGGCGGTTCCGCTGATTCCCGGAAAGGCCCGGTTCCGAGAAGAAGGCCGTGGGAAGGGTGCTTGATCAGGGCTCCGGAAGTCAGCGTTTTTATGTCCATGCGCAATTCATGTTAAAATGCCGCCGCCGGGAATTCCAGCTATTTGAATGTTTGTGAAGTGCGGAAGAAACGGGAATGACGGTTCAATGGGCGCCTCCGTTTTTCCAGAATGTCCCATGGATGGCATGGACCTGAAAAAGGGCATTCCCCTTCGTTTTCCTCCTCCGTTGAAAAAGCAGGGGATGACGGCCTTCCCCTGCCCGGAGCCTGTAACGGAGAGAAACTCCGCCCCTGTTTCCTGGAGCCGTGCGCCATGTCACGTGCGTTCCCCTTTTGAATTGACGGGAAAAAGCACTCAAGTAAGCTTTAAAGAGCTTCCAACCCTATGCAGATAATGAACAGACCAGCACCATCAGTCCCCACCGCCGATATTCCGGTAGAGGCCATGCTGGCAGAGGTGCGGAAGCCGCTGGGACCCGTTTGGTGGAGCGTGTTTCTCGCCAGCGCATTGCTGGCGGCGTGGGGCATAGGGTGGAGTTCCTGGCGCATTGCCGCAGAGGGTGTGGGCGTGCTGGGGGTGAATAATAACGTGGTGTGGGGGCTGGACATCGTGCATTTTGTTTTCTGGATAGGCCTGGGGCATGCGGGCACCCTGATTTCCGCCGTCCTGCTGCTGACGCGCCAGTCATGGAGAAGCCCGATTGCGCGCGGAGCGGAACAGATGACCCTGTGCGCGGTTATCTGCGCCGCCGTTTTCCCTGTGGTGCACGTAGGGCGTGTCTGGATGGCGTGGATGGCTTCCCCGTTGCCGGAAGTGAGCGGAATTTGGCCAGACATGGCCTCTCCTTTGATGTGGGATGTCATGGCAGTCAGCACCTATTTTCTTCTTTCCCTGTTGTACTGGTATATCGGCCTGGTGCCGGATTTCGCGTTGCTGAGGGATTGCTGCAAGGGGCGTCTGAGGCGCCGGTACGGGTGGCTGGCACTGGGCTGGCAGGGAACGGGGCGCCAGTGGCGCGCCTATGAAAAGGCCAGCCTTCTTTTTGCGGTTATTCTGACTCCTCTCGTGGTATCCGTTCATTCCGTGGTGAGTTTCGATTTTTCCGTGACTCAGGTGCCGGGGTGGCACCAGAGCATTTTCCCGCCCTATTTCGTAGGGGGGGCCATCCTCAGCGGCATGGCGATGGTTCAGCTGATTCTGCTGGGGGTGAGACGTCTGATGGCCGGCAGCGGCGTTCGCAGGGCCGTTACTCCGGCCATTCTGGATTTAAGTTCCCGGTTTGTGCTGGCCCTGAGCCTGGTGATGGGAGCCATGTATTTGTGGGAGCATCTGGCAGCCATTCTGAATGGAGGCTCTCCGGAGCCGTTTCCGGGCAGAAATCCTGTGAATGCCGTGTTCCTCATCGTCATGGTTGCCGGGAATGTGGCGCTGCCCCAGTTGTTCTGGTTCCGCTCTCTGCGAACCAACCGCTGGGTGATCGCCGCCGTGGCTCTGGGAGTGCTTGCGGGCATGTGGATGGAACGTTTCTGGATTGTCGTGAATTCCCTGAAGGCATCCCTGCTGGCTGCCAACATCGGAGATTATTTCCCCAGCGTGACGGATTTGGCCATGATGGCCGGGAGCGTGGGGCTGTTTATGGCCCTGTACATGGCGCTGGTGCGTGTGGCTCCGTTCTTCTCCCTGTGCGACGTGCGGGAACAGCAATCCCTGAACAAGGAGGGCGGGGCATGAAAAAGCCCGTTATTTCCGGCTGGGTGCTTTCCTTCGGTTCGGAGAAGGCGCTCCTTCAGGCCGTCCGCGTGCTGGTGAAGGAGGAAAATCTGCGCTGGGAGGTTTGCGCTCCTTACCCCTGCGCCGCTGTTCGTCTTGCCAACAGGCACGCCGGGAAGGCCGTGGGAGCAGGCGTCCGGCTGTGGGCCGCAGCGGGCGGCGTCTGCGGGTTTCTGGCCGTGGCTCTGTGGCTTTACTGGACGCAGTTCTGTGCGGATCCCCTTGTGACCCAGGGCAGGGTCCAGGGCTGGGACAGCTGGCCCGCATATGTCCCTCCCCTGTTTGAAGGAACTTTGCTGGGGGCCGGATTGCTGACCGCCGCCGGTTTCCTGAAGGGGGCTCTTCTCCCGCAGTGGCACGACTGGGCATTCGAGTGTGATTTTTTCAGGACGGATGAGCACGGGAACGGTTACTTCATTCTGCTGGAAGGCGGGAGCGAAGGCCATGCCGCCGTTTTGGCTGAAGCCCTGCATCCGGATGCCTGCGAGTACGTTCATGGGAAAGGAGGCCGGGCATGAGAGGAGGCATCACGGCGGTAGCAGCCCTTGTTCTCCTGGGAGCGCTCTGGTTCCTGGCAGGGGACGACGATGGAAGAAATGCCGTTCCCCGTTTGTTTGACAATATGAATGATCGTCCTCTGGCGGATGCCCAGCAGGTGGGGATTTCTTCCGCCGCCCCGGACCGGAAAACGCGCCTGGCGCCTCCCCGCTCCGTGGCGCAGTCCCTGGGCATGAACGGAACGGTCCGAAAACGGGAGGATGACCGGGACTCGTTTGCTGCGGAAGGTTCCTATTTTTCCTCCGGCCGCATGCAGGGCGGAGAGGAGGATTCCATGCCTCTGGAACTGGGCGGCATCTCCCGCAGCCGCGACGTGCTGGCGGAGGGGCGCGCGCTTTATCTGGCGCATTGCGCCGTTTGCCACGGAGAGGACGGAAGCGGACGCGGAAGCATGGCCGCTTATGACACCTATCCGCAAATAGGCCCCTTCCGGGATGAAAAATATGCTTCCTATTCTTCCGGAAAAATGTTCAGGAGCATTCGGTTGGGGCAGGGAAACATGCCCGCTTTCGGAAACATTCTCACGGCGCGGGAAATCTGGTGTCTGGTGGCGTTTATCCGCCATTTGCAAGCGCCGCCGGAAGAACCTGCCGTTCAACAAAAGGAACAACATTCATGAACAGCAATACATCTTCAACAGGCGGGGAACGCCAGGACCGTCCGGGATTCGGCTGGGCCGGGCGTTCCGTTGCCCTTTCCCTGTGGATCATTTCCGTTCTATTATGGTGCGTGCTGATGCGCCAGTCCTTTACGGCCATGCCCTGGGACGACATGACGGTAGCCGGAGAAAGGCTGCAGGAATTGAGAAGGCCGTTCGCCGCTGCCGGAATGGCCGTAGGAGTCCTTGGCTCCAGCCTCTGTCTGGGGTGCCTGTTCTGGCTCTGCCTGTCTTCACTGACGGGTTCCGGCTGGGGCATTGCGCTGAGAAGGGTGCTGGCGGCGGGTTGCTGGGGGTTTTTACCCGGTGTTTTGGTATTGGCCGGAACGGTCGGCTGCCTGACTACCGTGATTTTTCCGGAAGCAGCCCGCTACTGGGGAGTGGCGGATGTTGCCTCTCCCGGCGTCCAGCCCTTCGGCGTTCTGGATTTGGCTGACTTCTCATGGTGGAACCCGGCATGGCTGTACGTGCGCGTGGGGAGTATTGCGGTGCTTTCCTGGAGCATGGCCCAGGTATGGGAAACGCTGGTTGCGGAAAAAAATGTCTGGCAGCCTTCCTTCCGCCGGGGCTCTGCCGCCTTCTGCATGGTTGTGACGGTGATGATGCTGGGCCTGCTGGGGATGGACATGCTGGGAGGGACGGGAAAGGTCGTTCTTTCCATGTTCCCCGTATACATGATTGCATATGTTCTGCTGGCGTCCCTGGCATTCGCTGTGTTGTCTGCCGTGTTCCTGAGGCGGCTGGACGGAGGGAAGGAGCTGCCTTGGCCCCGCCTGGGCGGCATGCTGACGGCCATGGTTCTGGTGAAAGCCTATATTGTGTATTCTCAGTACATGATTACCTGGTACGCCTCCATTCCGGCTGAAATGTCCTTTTATAACGCAGCCGCTTCCTCCGGCTGGTCCGGAATGTTTGCCGCGGCTCTTGTTCTTCAGCTTCTGCTGCCTTTCCTTATTTTGCTGTTCCCCGCGTTGAGACGCCGGCCGTCCGCTTTGGGCGCTGTATGCGCCGGGGTGCTGTTTGGCTCCCTGCTGGAAGCATGCTGGATGTTTGGCCCCGGACTTGGGCTGGATCCGTCCGCATGGAAGGCATGGCTTCCGCTTGTCCTGCTCTTGGGAGGGATGGCCCTGATCTGCTGTTTTTCCTTCCTGGGGGCACTGAGCGTCCGCAGGGTATTTCCCGAATCATGATGAACCGTACCGCCGCCGTTTTTTTTCTGTTTTTCCGCCGTCCGGGCGAGTATCTCCCCCTGTTCTGGCTGGCAGGGGCTTTCGTGCTGGGTTTCCTGTGGTCGCTGGCGTACGCTTCCGGTCTGGTGGCGGAGGAGCCTTTGCCGTGGCCGGCCGGCCGCCTCATGTTCGCATTCTACGGCATGCTGGTGTACGGCTGGGCCCTCCCCATCCTGTTTTCCTTTGCGGCGGGAAGCAGGAGCCGGTGGATGAAACCCGCAGAATGGCTCTGGCATGCCTGCGTTGCGCTGGGGTTGGCGACTATTGCCGCGGGGAATGGGAGCGGCGTGCTCCTGATGCCTTTTGACTGGTGGGTTTGCCCGGTTTTTGCCTTCCTTGCCGCAGGGGCGGCGTGCGTCGCATGGTTCCGTCCGTTTCCGTGGCCTGTACGGCTGTTGTTCAGTTCCTCCGCCGGGTGCGTGGCTGCGGCCCTTTGGGCGTTGGGATATACGCAGGCATTGTCCATGAATGGCCTGCTGGATGTTTCCGCCCTGGGAGGAAGCCTGTCCTGCGGGCTGATGTTTGCCGCCCTGGGAGCGGCGGCGCTCCGCCTGGATATGGCGCAGGGGAGGGCAGCCGGAATTCTGTCCGTCTGGATGGCCCTGGTGCTGGCGGCGGCTCCGGTGATTGGCGGGCTGGGGGGGCTTCAGGGGTTTCCCGTGCCGTGGATGTTGGTGGAGGCCGGTACCGCCTGGTTTTGGTGCGCCGTTCTTCCCGCCGTCCTGGCGGTGGCGCGTTTTTGGATAAAATCCGGTACGAAGACCGGAATATGGGTGAAGACCGGAGTTTCCCTGCTTGCCTTGCTGGCGGCATGGAACGTATTTGTTGTGGGTGCGCCTGAGCTGATGCAGTTTTCCCTGTCTGCGTGGCATGAACCGGAATTATGGATTCTGCTGGGGGCCGGAGTTTTGATGATGGCAGGGGGGAAGGCCCCCGGACATTTCCCTGCGGCATGGCGGCTGTTGGGCGCAGGCGTCTGCGGCGTGCTTCTGGCGTATGCCGTGGGCGTGCTTGCCGCCCTGGATGTCCAGGCTTTTCCTGAGGCCCGTCGCGCGGAGCTGATGAGCGGCTGGGTGGGCATGGCTGCCTGCATCCACGCCGTAGCCATGGCTTTTTGCCTGGCGGGCAGCCTCTGCCTGTGGCGGCCAGCGGGAGCGGAAGACGGAGGCCGGGAGTCTTCCCCTCCGTTTTTGCGGCGTTTCTTCTTCATTTCAGCCGTAGCGGCGGCTTTGGCGCTGGCGACGGCTGCGGCCGTTGTTCTGCATGCTCCTCCTCCGGATACCATGGAGGTCAGGAGGCACGTTCATGATGCGGAAGGTTCCGGTATTTATGCCGCGGAGGGGTGTGCCCTGTGCCATACCCAGATTATCCGGCGTTCCCTGTCCGGAAAGGACTGGCAGACGGCGATTGACCGCGGCACGGATCCCGATTTCCCCTACCGGGTCAGTGAACCGGAAGACATGGATGCCGAATTCAACAGGGAAGGGGCTCCGCAGGCGGGTGTGGCGGCCATAGGCCCGGACCTGAGCAATGCGGCGGAATACGCCGCCGGGAGGCTGGAATATGAAGACGCCGTATCCGGCGGCACGCGCCGCGCCGCGCAGGTGCGGGAGTGGCTGGCCCTGCATCTTTACAACCCGCGGGAAATGCAGTTCAACAAACCCTGGACCATGTGTCCGGCCATGCCCGGACTGTTTGAGGAACGCCCGGTGGAAGGGAACGCCCCCTCCACGGCTGCCCTGCCTGTCCGGATGGAACGGGGCCGGGAGCTGGTGCCTTCCCCGCGCGGGGAGCGCCTGTTGAACTACCTGGAGTCCCTGCGGAGGGTGGAACCCTCCCTGAAGCGCGACCAAATCCATTCCTTCCCGGCCCTGTCCCACATTCACCCGGATTATGCCGCGCATCCTCCCGCCGTGGACATGGAACGCCTGAAGAAGGCCCGCGCCGCCGCCGTGATGGAAAAGGGCAGGGGCGTGTACCTTTCCAAATGCGCCATCTGCCACGGCAACGACGGCATGGGGGACAAGGTGACCTATCCGCCCCTGGCCGGGTCCGAGTGGCTGAAGGAAAAGCCTGATGCGGAAATCGTCAGGATCATCCTCCAGGGACTGACCGGACCCATCACGGTGAATGGAAAGGAATGGGATTCCACCATGCTGCCGCCCGGCGTCACGGATTCCCGCGACCTGGCGAACCTGCTCACATTCCTGCGCCGCCAGTTCGGCGGGGTGGAGAAGGCGGCCTATACGCCGGAGCAGGTGGACGCCATCCGCCGGAATCTGTGACGGGAGGGCCCCCGATTACAACGTTTCATGCTCCTTGCCCCGGGAACGGAAATGGCTGCAAATGCCATTCTATGAATTTAGATGATACGTCCGCCCTTTCTGCGGACAGAAACGTTGTAATCGGAACAAATGCCAGTGCCGCCAATGGCACGGACAATGTTGTGATAGGTTACCTCTTCCACCAGAGACGACCGGGGTACCGTTGTGGGTTCCACGTCCGTGGGCACCAACTCCGCCGGAACCGCCCTGGGGGATCATATTAAAGTAGGGAATTCCTGCGTTTCCGTAGGTTCCTGGTCCAATACGGACCACTGTCACATGGGGATAGCCCTGGGTTATCAGAGTAATACGTCCAATGAATCGGAGAAGCACCATACGGCCACGGCCTATTCCTTCTGCGCGGGCATGGGTTCCCGGATCGAGGGGGCCTTCTGCATAGGCATCGGCAGGGGGGGTATGTGGAAGACGGTTGCGGGCACAGCATCGTGCTTGGCGGCTATTCCAGGCCGGAAGTGCCCAGCGGCATTGTGATTTCCGGCGGCCACGCGACGGCCACCCGGTGTGGTTCGTCAGTCCGGGCGTCACCAGCGGGGAGATGATGCTGGCCAGGCAAGCCCTTTTAGATTTCCACAACTTCCTCTTTCGTGATGGCATTGTAGGCCAGTGTTATCCCTCCGAAGCCGGAACCGGGGGCCGGAGGATTGCCCGGGTCAATGTCCTTTGCCAGCAAATCCAGCGGGTATAATTCCAGTTTGGTGCCGGGGGTGCAGAAAAATACCATGTCGGGATTGTCCCCGGTCTCGTCCGTTTTAAAACCAAGCTTGTCCCGGTAAAATTGCAGGGACTTTTTCATGTCTATGACTCCAAGGCAGATGCCGGTTACTCTGTTCATGTTCTTCTTCATGGAATTGGCGAATAGCCTGTTTTTCTGTTTAATGTTTTGCGGAGCCTCCGCCAGGAAAATGTGTTTTTCCCGGTTTTGTTAACGTCTGGTTTTATGGTGAAAGAAACGGAGCCGTCCGCAGGTAGTTAAGGAACCTTTTCATGAATCTTCCTTCCTCCCGCATTCCCTGGCTGGACAACATCCGTGTTTTTGCCTGTATTCTCGTTATTGCCAGCCACATCGTGGGGCAGTTTTTTGTGTCGCCTCCTTTCACTCCGGACAATGAAACCTTTGCCTGGTCCTCCTTTTATACGGTGCTGGTGCGGGTCTCCATCCCCCTGTTTTTCATGATTTCCGGCGCCCTCCTGCTGCCCGTTCGGGATACGACGGGACAATTCCTGAAAAAACGCTTCACCCGCGTCCTGTTCCCCTTCCTGCTGTGGTCTGCGTTTTACACTGTTTTTCCGTGGAGCTATGAAACGCTCACGGGGGACAGCTTTCACTCCGTCTTCCCCCTCTCACGGGTCACGCCGGACCTGGAAACCATGGGAACGAACCTGCTGCTGATTCCACTGAAATTCAGCGTAGGCATTCATCTCTGGTACCTCTACGTGCTGATGGGCCTTTACCTCTTCCTGCCAGTCATATCCCCCTGGGTGGAGAAAGCGGGAAAGGCGGCCTTTGCCTACTTCCTGCTACTGTGGGCGCTCACCCTCTTGTTCCCTTATCTCCAGACCATTTTCCCCAGCTATCTGGGAAAATGCCCCTGGAATGAATACGGGGCCCTGCATTCCTTCTCCGGGTACCTGGGCTACATGGTGCTCGGCTGCTTTCTGAGGAAATACCCTGGGAATGCCTCCTTCGCCCGCACGGCCTGCTGGGCCGTTCCGTGTCTGGCCGCGGCCTTTTGGTTTACCCTCCATTTCTACCGGACGTCCACGGCTCAGGCCTGGTCCTCAAGCGGCGACTACATCGGCTTCGCCAGCATTAATGTGGCCCTCATGTCCGTGGCCTTATTCGTTCTCTTCCAGTCACTTCCCGCGTTCAGAGCCGGGTCCGCGCCGCGGCGATTCCTGGCTGATTTCTCCAGCATGAGTTTCGGCATCTACCTGGTCCACTTTGTGCTGGTGGGAGCCGTTTACCGCCTCTTTGGCATGCTCCATCTGTTGTTCCTTCCGGCTTCTCTTTCCATTCCGCTGCTGACTGCGGCGACGTGCCTGGCAGCCTGGGGAATCATCAAGCTGCTCTCCTTCCTCCCCGGCAGCAGGTACCTGATCGGATAAATTCCGGCATGGAGACAAAAAACTGCCCTCCGCACCGTGTGGCGGGAGGGCAGTCCGGATGGAAAAAGCGGGAAAAACAGGGATCAGCTCAGGGTTCCCACCAGTTTGTCGCCGTAAGCGGAGCAGGTAAGTTCCGTGGAACCGGGAATCATTTCCGCAAGGTCGAACGTAACCGTTTTTTCGGAAATCACCCGGTCAATGGCCTGAATCAGCAGATCGGCGGCTTCCGTCCAGCCCATGTAGCGCAACATCATCTCCGCAGACAGGATGACGGAGCTGGGGTTGGCCTTGTTCAGTCCGGCCAGTTTCGGCCCGGTGCCGTGCGTAGCTTCAAAAATGGAATGCCCCGTCAGGTAGTTGATGTTGCCTCCGGGGGCGATTCCGATGCCGCCGACCTGCGCCGCCAGGGCGTCGGAGATGTAATCCCCGTTCAGATTCAGCGTGGCTACCACGTCGAAGTTTTCCGGATGGAGCAGAATTTCCTGAAGGAAGGCGTCTGCAATGCAATCCTTGATAACGATACCGTTGGGAAGTTTCAGCCAGGGGCCGTCCCCTATGGGGAGGGCGCCGTATTCCCGCCGTGCGACATCGTATCCCCAGTCACGGAAGCCGCCTTCCGTGAATTTCATGATGTTGCCCTTATGCACCAGCGTGACGCTTTTCCTTCCGTTTTTCACGGCATAGTCAATGGCGGCGCGCACCAGGCGCTCCGTGCCTTCACGGGAAACGGGCTTGATGCCGAAGCCGGAGCTTTCCGGGAAACGAACCTTTTTCATGCGGTCCGGGAAAATGCGGCTCATGGTATCAAAAAACAGCTTGGCATCCTCCGTGCCTTCCTTGAATTCGATTCCGGCGTAGATGTCTTCCGTGTTTTCGCGGAAAACGACCATGTCCACTTTTTCCGGAGCTTTGACGGGAGTTTCAATGCCGTTGAAATAGCGCACGGGACGCAGGCAGACAAACAGATCCAGATCCTGCCGCAGCGTGACGTTCAGGCTGCGGATGCCTCCGCTCACCGGAGTGGTGAGGGGGCCTTTGATGCCGATGAGGTACGTGCGGAAAGCTTCCACCGTTTCATTCGGAAGCCAGGTGCCCAGATTGTCAAAAGATTTCTGCCCGGCAAAAACTTCATACCATGCGATGGAACGCCTGCCCTGATAAGCCTTGGCTACGGCTGCGTCAATGACACGGGAGGCCGCCGCCCATATCTCAGGACCAGTTCCATCACCGATGATGAAAGGAATGACGGGCCTGTCCGGAACGCAAAGCCTGCCGTTCTGCATGGTGACGGCTGCACCGTCCGCGGGAGGGGTGAATGTTAAATTGGCCATGACGTGCGTTCCTTTATAGGACGCAGCCCGGTTTGGCAAGATAAAAGAACGGAATGAGGAACTGTGCTTCTGGAGCTTTGCCGGCTCCTGAAGCAACCGGCCTTGAAAATGTTTTCCTCCTGTGCCTCAGAACCAGCGGTCCTTCCCGGAAGGTTCTTCCGGCCGACTGGCTTCTTCCCGGAGGCGTTTGAGGAAATTTTCTTCAGCCTGGTGTTTCAAGCCGCTCTCCATGATATGCTTCCGGGCGTTTTCGTTCAGCTGGTTGACGGCAATGGCGGCATCTTCGGAAGTCAGCCTGTTCCAGATGCCGGCATCATCCTTCACGATTCGCAGTGACCCCTCCACCATCTCACAGGAAATCAGCTTGCCATGAAGGCCCTCTGCCGTAATGGGGCCTTTGTTTCCTGCGGGAATGATAATCCGAAGAGGTTCGGGCCCTTCCCGTGCCGCTGCCGGGACAAGGCAGGACGAAGGGGGGCCGTTATCCGACCTCCGGGTCTGCTTCCGGTCCATATAAAAAAGAGTTTCCTTTCCATTGACGGTAAATTCACCCCTGCAGCTCCATGAAAAACAAGATTCCCATTCCGCCCAACGGCTCCAGGCAGCAGCTTCTGTTCAGGGCCATCAATTACTTCCGCAGCCGGGAAGGAGAACCGCGCCTGTTCACCAGACGCAAGCTTGTCCTCCTGGCTCTGACGGCTCTTTATGCCTTTTCCCCCATTGACCTGATTCCGGATTTCATTCCGGGAGTAGGACAGATAGATGACCTGACCGTCATCGCCTTCACCTTCCTGGCCCTGTTCATGCCCCCCATCAGGGAACATGGCTCCCATGAAGACCCGGAACCCTGAATTTCCGCCACGCACAACATCTCATTATCGGATCCTCCCCCACTTTTTTCCATTCCCCCGCCGTTGTCGCGCTGGCCAG
>Ga0224748_10605_pt1 | contig 11336 bp, 10 predicted proteins | sample LIM_F_Water_Neg_FD_182074 | JGI IMG/M metagenome (GOLD analysis project Ga0224748, IMG submission 182074) | Enriched cells from gastrointestinal tract of the lab mouse from Pacific Northwest National Laboratory (PNNL), Richland, Washington... | ecosystem: Host-associated > Mammals > Digestive...
GGAACTTTGGACCCGGATGCGGTAGGCGTGCTGCCCGTTTGCTTAGGCAGCGGAACGAAGCTGTGTGACATGCTTACGGATACGGATAAGGAATACCGGGCAAAGATGCTGCTGGGGAAAAAAACGGATACACAGGATATTTCGGGGAAAGTTTTGGAAGAGCGGGAAGTAAAGACGGATATTCCCGCGGTGGAAGAGGCCATAACCTCTTTTTTAGGGGATTATGAGCAGACTCCGCCCATGTATTCCGCCATTAAAGTGAATGGAAAGAAGCTTTATGAACTGGCCAGGGAAGGGAAAGAGATTGTACGGAAGCCGAGGCATGTATATATACATTATCTGGAAATAGAAAAAGTGGAACTTCCTTGGGTCACGATGCGGATAGGCTGTTCCAAAGGCACTTATATCAGGACGCTCTGCCATGACATAGGGCAGAAACTGGGGTGCGGCGGTACGATGGCCTCTTTGGAGAGGACAAAAGCCGGCATTTTCTTGGCAAAGGATGCATTGCGGTTGACAGATATCGAAATGCTGCAGGAAGAAGGGAAGCTTACGGAAAAAATCCTTCCTGTGGATGCCGTACTTTCCGGGTATGCGGCAGTGACTGTGGAGTGGAAGGCACAGAAATTGATTGACAATGGGAATGCTTTTTACCGGAATATGATAAAAGAAGGAAGAAAATATCTACCGGAAGAATGGGTCAGGGTATACAATGAGGATGGCAGATTTTATGGCATTTACCGATATGGCCTTGAGGAAGGTAAATTTTTTCCGGTAAAAATGTTTATGGAGAATGGACAATAAATGCAAATCATTCACGGTACAACGGATTTTAAGCTAGAAGAAAAAAGCGCTGTGGCGATAGGGAAATTTGACGGGATTCATCAAGGCCACCAGAAGCTTCTAAACTGCATTTTGGAGCAAAAGGAGCAGGGGCTGAAAGCGGTAGTATTTACATTTGACCCTCCGCCGGCGGTTTTGTTCGGGAGTGCATCGGGTAAGGAATTGATGACCAGAGATGAGAAGCGGACGGCATTTTCGGCAATGGGCATTGATGTCCTGATTGAATTTCCGCTGACATATAAGACAGCAGCGATGGAACCGCAGGATTTCATTGAAGAAATTTTGGTAAGCAGGATGCGGGCGGCATATATTGCGGCGGGAACGGATGTATCTTTTGGGGCAAAAGGGGCAGGCAATTGTATGCTGTTAAAATCTATGGGGCCGCATTGCGGATATGAATTGCAGCTCATCGATAAAGTCTGCTATAATGGCAGGGAAATCAGTTCCACTTATGTGCGGGAAGCGGTAGAAAAAGGGGATATGGAAGAAGCAGAGATTTTGCTGGGCAGCCCATATAGCGTAAGTGGAAAGGTAATGCATGGGAAACAGTTTGGCAGGACGATAGGGATGCCGACGGTAAACCTTTTGCCGGAACGGGGCAAGCTGCTTCCGCCTAACGGGGTGTATTATTCAAAAATACGGTTAGACGGGAGAATCTATCCGGGGATAACCAACATAGGATATAAGCCTACGGTCAGCGACGAAAGGCAAATGGGGGCGGAAACATATATTTACGATTTCGATGAGGAAATATACGGGAAAGAGATTACGGTAATGCTTCTGAAATTTAACCGTCCGGAGCGGCGGTTTTGTGGAAAAGACGAATTGAAAGAACAAATGATGAAAAATATTGCAGAAGGAAAGGCTTTTCACACTGGTATACAAATGAAGGGGTAGGAAAAATATGAATTTTGAGATTATACTATCGATGGCAGGCGGGCTGGGGTTATTCCTATTCGGAATGACAGTTATGAGTGAAAGCATTGAAAAGGTAGCAGGGGCAAAGCTCCGTTCCATTTTGGAAGTGTTCACAACCAACCGCTTTACAGGTTTGATTGTGGGAATTATTTTTACAGGTATCATCCAGTCGTCTTCGGCATGTACGGTGATGGTAGTCAGTTTTGTAAACTCGGGGCTTATGTCTTTATACCAGGCGGCCGGGGTGATTTATGGAGCCAATATCGGTACAACGATAACCTCCCAGCTTGTTTCTTTTAACTTGTCGGAGGCTGCACCTATTATTTTGCTGGCAGGCGTATTGACGATGATGATTGGCAAGGGAAAGCAGAATGCGGAGAAAATCGGCGAAGTGATTGTTGGGTTTGGCATTCTGTTTATGGGCTTAAGCAGCATGTCGGGCGCAATGGCGGGGATGAAGGACAGCCCGGGCGTGATGAATTTGCTGAAGTCTTTGAACAGCCCGATTTTGGCTGTGCTTATGGGAACGGTGCTTACAGCCATTATCCAAAGCTCCTCGGTAACGGTAAGTATTGTGTTGCTCATGGCAAACGAAGGGCTTTTGGGGCTGCCGATTAGTTTGTTCATTATTCTTGGCTGCAATATCGGCGCTTGTGCATCGGCAGTGCTGGCATCGCTGACAGGGAAAAAGGATGCAAAACGTGCGGCCATGATTCATTTCTTGTTTAATGTAATCGGTACGGTGCTTTTGTACATTATTCTAATGGTAGGCATGGAACAGGTTGTGAACGGAATTATGTCTGTTTCCGACCATAATGCAGGGCGTTTTGTGGCTAATGCCCATACCATCATCAAGATTTTCCAAGTAATCGTATTATTCCCGTTCTCCAATGGAATTGTAAAGCTTACTTATGTGCTAGTACCCGGGGATGATAAGAAAATCGGCTATAGGGATAGTTTCCAGTTGAAATACATAGGGGAAAAAGTAGTTTTCAACCCGGCTACGGCTGTAGTGGAAGTGACGAAAGAAATAGAGAGGATGGCTTCCCTGGCTACGGAGAATTTAAACAGGGCGATGAATGCCTTAATCACACTGGATAATGAAGATATAGAAGAAGTTTACGAGGTGGAGAAAAATATTAACTTCTTAAATCATGCCATTACCAATTATCTGGTGAAAATCAACCAGGCAACGTTGCCTATTGAAGATTTAAAGAGCATCGGTTCTTTGTTCCACGTAGTGAACGATATTGAGCGGATTGGCGACCATGCGGAAAATGTGGCGGATTCGGCGAGGCAGCGGATTGGCACGGATATTAATTTCAGTAAGGAAGCCCAAAGAGGACTTGGTGAAATGCTCAATATGGTAAATACGTTGATACAGTTCTCTTTGGAGATGTTTTCAAGCGGTATGGACGAGCATCTGGAAGATATTATGCATTTGGAAGAAGCGGTGGATGAAAAGGAACGGGAATTGCAGAAATCCCATGTGGTGCGCTTAACGAAGAACGAATGCAGCCCGGAAGCCGGAATGCTGTTTTCGGATGTGGTATCCGGCCTGGAACGTGTGGCGGACCATGCCACCAATATTGCTTTTTCCGTGCTGAATGAAGAACCGGTAGAATAAAGGATTAATTTTCTAATTGACAGCAGCATATTCCGTTGATATAATAAACCTGTAATAAATGTAATAAATTTGTAATATTTGGCAGGAAAGGTACGGTAATATATGAAATATCAATTAGTAAGTATGGCGGGAATTTGTATGGCAGGAGTATTGGTATTATGCAGCCAGCCAGTATATGCAGCGGAAATGGGGAATGGACAAAGGACAGAATCCCATAGGGGTTCGATTGATGAAGTAGTAGCGGAACCGATAGGTGCATTGGCGCTTCTGGAATCGGAAAAAACGGAAGAAGAATACAAAACAGCGGCAAAGCAGGCGGAAGGCGCTTTGTGGGGATATACGAATTTAGGGATATCCAATGTGGATGACAATCTGAATATCCGCCAGACGCCGGACGAAGGCGGAAAGCTGATAGGGAAGCTCCCGAAGAATGCAGCCTGTGAGCTGGTTTCGGAAGAAGGGGAATGGACTTATATTAAATCGGGGAAAGTAGAAGGATATGTAAAAAGCGAATTTCTGCTGGATGGCTGGGAAGCAAAGAAAAGGGCGACAGAACAGCTTTCCAGAGTAGCAGTTGTAAATACCACCAGTTTAAAGGTAAGGGAGCAGCCCAATACGGAATGCGAGGTCATTACTTTAGTTCCAAACGGCGAGGAGCTGGAAGTAGTGGAAGAAATGGACGATTGGGTAAAGATTATGATTGACGAAGAGGAGAATTATGTCTCTGCAGAATATGTAAAAATAGAAGAAAAACTGGGTTCTGCCATTACTTTGACGGAGCTGATGTATGGACAGGGTGTTTCGGATGTCAGGGTTGACCTATGCCAGTATGCAAAACAATTTATCGGAAATCCTTACGTATGGGGTGGAACAAGCCTTACGAAAGGGGCAGACTGCTCAGGGTTTGTGCTTAGTGTATTTAAGAAATACGGGATTTCCCTTCCAAGGACTTCCGGTTCACAGGCCAATGTAGGAACAAAAATCAGTATGTCGGAAGCAAAACCGGGGGATTTGATTTTTTACGCAAAGGGCGGACGCATCAACCATGTGGCATTGTATATCGGCGGTGGCCAGGTCGTTCATGCCAGCAGCCCGAAAACAGGTATTAAGATTTCCAATTATAATTATCGTACACCTGCGAAAGTAGTCAGGGTTTTGCCCTAAGATATAGGGATGGAAACCAATTGCCCAACGACTCCCTTGATAAAAGTGCGGCAGGATGGAGGATAAAACACAAAGATACGGAGCCTGACACACAAAGAAACTTCGTCTTACGAATGGAAGCTTTTTTGTGCGTCAGGCTCTATGTTATTGTCTTTTGGTTGTTCCTATTGCAGCAATACCTTTAGTTGCAGCGATTCTTTTAGTTGTAGCAATACCTTCAGTTGCAGCAATGTCTTCTATTGTAGCGATACCTTCGGTGTAAGGGTAGAGATGGCTTTGTGCCTTGTTGCAAGGCAAATTGGGCAGCTATAGAAATTGATTCCCCAAAGGTGTTTACATAAAAAGAAAAGTGTGATAAGATAAGCAAGTATGAAATTCCGCCGATACCCGGATGTGGGACAACTCCGACCCGGTCTTAGTATTTGGCATAAAGAAAACAGGAGGAAGCAATAATGATTTCTAAGGAAAAGAAAACAGCAATTATCAACGAGTATGCAAGAAGCGAAGGCGATACCGGTTCTTCAGAAGTGCAGATTGCAATACTGACAGCAAGGATTCAGGAATTGACAGAGCATTTGAAGGAGCATCCGAAGGATCACCATTCAAGAAGAGGGCTTCTTAAGATGGTAGGCCAGAGGCGTGGGCTTTTGGATTATCTTAAGAAAACTGACATTGAAAGATACCGTACTTTAATTGAAAAACTTGGAATCAGAAAGTAATGAATAGTGTTAAAAAGGCGGATGCAGGCTGAGAGGTTGAGCTGTCCGCCTTTTCCTCATGGAATGGAAGAGGAAGAAGGAAATGGTCGGGGCAGAGGAGATACTCCGAGACCACTGATAAGGACATGGATGAAATGGGCATGTATTTATCAGTAGTTTCGGCATCTCCTGCCTTGATAGGAAGAGAATCAGGAAGGAGAAAGATTGATGGAGAAAAATTACAAAACATTTACAATGGATTTGGCCGGAAGGACTCTGAAAGTGGACATCGGCAGAGTGGGCAAGCAGGCGAATGGCTGTGCATTTATGCAATATGGGAGACGACGGTGCTTTGTACGGCGACTGCCTCCGAGAAGCCGAGGGAAGGGATTGACTTTTTCCCTTTGAGCGTGGAATATGAAGAAAAATTATATGCGGTAGGGAAAATTCCAGGAGGATTTAATAAGCGGGAAGGGAAAGCATCCGAAAATGCGGTATTGACCAGCCGCGTCATCGACCGCCCGATGCGCCCTTTGTTCCCGAAGGATTACAGGAATGATGTAACTTTAAACAATATGGTTATGAGCGTGGATCCTTCCTGCCGCCCGGAATTGGTGGCGATGATTGGGGCTGCGATTGCTACCTGCATTTCGGATATCCCTTTTGACGGGCCTTGCGCGATGACGCAGATTGGAATGATAGACGGGGAATTTGTAGTGAATCCGTCCCAGGAACAGTGGAAGGTTGGGGATTTGAACCTGACAGTTGCTTCTACCAGCGAAAAGGTAATTATGATTGAAGCAGGGGCAAATGAAGTGCCGGAAGCGAAGATGCTGGATGCTATTTATATGGCACATGAAATCAACCAGACATTGATTGCATTTATCAATCAGATTGTAGCTGAAGTGGGTAAAGCAAAACATGATTATACAAGCTGTGCCGTGCCGGACGAAATGTTTGAAGCGATAAAAGGAATCGTTTCCCCGGAAGAGATGGAAGAAGCGGTATTTACCGACGAAAAACAGGTGAGGGAAGAAAATATCCGCAAGATTACGGAAAAACTGGAAAATGCGTTTGCAGAAAACGAAGAATGGCTTGGTATGTTGGGAGAGGCTGTATACCAGTACCAGAAAAAGACAGTGCGTAAGATGATATTAAAAGACCAAAAGCGCCCTGACGGACGTGAAATTACGCAGATTAGGCCGTTGGCAGCGGAAGTGGATTTGATTCCGAGGGTACATGGTTCCGCTATGTTCACGAGAGGGCAGACACAGATTTGTACCGTAACCACACTTGCGCCTTTGTCTGAGATGCAGAGAATTGACGGTCTTGATGAAAATGAAGTAAATAAAAGATATATGCACCACTATAATTTCCCTTCCTATTCCGTAGGGGAAACAAAGCCGAGCAGAGGACCGGGACGCCGTGAAATCGGTCATGGCGCTTTGGCAGAAAGGGCATTGATACCGGTGCTTCCTTCGGAAGAAGAGTTCCCGTATACTATCCGTACCGTATCGGAAACATTTGAATCCAACGGCTCCACTTCACAGGCGTCCATTTGTGCATCAACTATGTCCCTTATGGCGGCGGGTGTGCCGATTAAGAAACAGGTTGCCGGAATTTCCTGTGGTCTGGTGACAGGGGAAACGGATGACGATTATATTGTCCTTACGGATATCCAAGGGCTGGAAGATTTTTTTTTGGCGATATGGACTTTAAAGTGGCAGGTACCCACGAAGGGATTACGGCAATCCAGATGGATATTAAGATTCATGGATTGACAAGGCCGATTGTGGAAGAAGCTATCCGCAGGACAAAAGAGGCAAGGGAATATATTTTAAATGAAATTATGACCCCGGCAATTGCAGAGCCGAGGAAAGAAGTAGGTCCTTATGCGCCGAAGATTGTTTCCATCCAGATTGACCCCGAAAAAATCGGTGATGTGGTAGGACAGAGAGGCAAGACCATCAACGAGATTATCGCCCGCACCGGTGTGAAAATTGATATTACGGATGACGGGAAAGTATCTATCTGCGGTACCGACACGGAAATGATGGACAAGGCCGTAGAGATGGTTAAGATAATTACAACGGATTTTGAAGAAGGGCAGATTTTCAAAGGAACTGTAGTCAGCATCAAGGAATTTGGCGCTTTTGTAGAGTTTGCACCGGGCAAAGAGGGAATGGTCCACATTTCCAAGATATCCAGAGAGAGGATTAACCGGGTAGAAGATGTCCTTACTTTGGGCGATAAGGTTACCGTAGTGTGCCTTGGCAAAGATAAAATGGGAAGACTCAGTTTTTCCATGAAAGATGTAGCGCAGAAATAAAAAGATTCACTTATAAATAACTGATAAATATAGGAAAAATAAATATAAGAGAAATAAATAATAAGAAAAAAACATTCCGGAAGAGGATAATCTTCCGGAATGTTTTTTGTGCAAGAATGATTGTCAATTCTTTAAACTGCTTCGTGGAAAGTCCTGCTGATAACGTCTGCCTGCTGTTCCGGGGTCAGTTTAATGAAATTAACGGCATATCCGCTGACACGGATGGTAAGCTGAGGATAATTTTCAGGATGTTTCTGGGCATCCAATAGCATATCCCTGTTCAATACGTTCACATTCAAATGGTGCCCGCCTTTTTCTGCATATCCGTCCAATAAATTTACTAAATTTTCAACTTGTGCTGCGTTCGACATAATAAATACCTCCTAATAGCAATAATAATAATGATTACTGTTTCTTTATAAATATCATACCATTTCCGATTTATATTGTCTACAAAAAATGGAAAACTATATGTATTTTTTTTGATACACGAATCATAAAAAAAGAGGAATAACTTGGCCAGCGTTTCATATATTGAGATAAGGACGAAGGAAAGCCGGAAGGACGGAGGTGGACAGGGTAATGGGCAATAGGGGTATTTTGCATATTTTTCCTGATTATATGCGGGATAAGTGGAAACATACGGCAGAAAATACGGACGGGCTTTGGGAAATCCGGTTGAGGGTACATAGGGAAATCGTCCTTATTTTCCAGGGGAAGGAATGTTTCCTGGACAAGGAGGGGCAAATTGTGTCCAACATTGGGCGGGCGGATATTATGACGGAGCAGGACATGGAGGCTATTTTAAGCCATATTTGCGATTATTCCATTTATGCATTTTCCGATGAAATTAGGCAGGGGTTTTTGACAATCCCCGGGGGTCACCGGGTTGGCATGGCTGGACAGGTTATTTTGGAGGAAGATGGGAGGATACGTAATATCAAACATGTCCGCTATATGAACATCCGGATTGCACATGAGATAAAGGGGGCGGCGGATTTGGCAATGCCTTATATCTATGAAGACGGAAAGCTGCTGGATACTCTTTTAATTTCACCTCCGGGGGGCGGTAAGACAACCCTTCTTAGGGATATGGTGCGGCAGATATCCGACGGAAACCGTTGGGCAAAGGGGATGAATGTGGCGGTTGTGGACGAGCGGTCGGAAATTGCAGGATGCTATATGGGATGCCCCCCAGAATGATGTGGGGAAGAGGACGGATGTTATGGATGGGTGCCCGAAGGTGGCGGGGATGATGATGCTTATCCGCTCTATGTCGCCGCAGGTATTGGCAGTGGATGAGCTGGGGAGCAGTGAAGATATAACGGCGGTCTGTAGGGCGCTCCAGTGCGGGAGCAGGATTATTGCTACGATTCATGGGGATTCTTTGGAGGATATTATGAAAAAGGATTTATTAAAGGATTTGAAGAAAAGGCGTATTTTCGGCAGATATATTATTTTGGGGCACTCCGGCAGAGGATGCAGGATAAAAGCGGTTTACGATAGGGATTTCCAGCTATGTTCCGGCTGATAGGGGTTCTTCTTTTAATGGCAGGGAGCATAGGGATCGGGTGGTCGGTAAAGGAAAGGCTGAAAAAGAATTTGGAAGACTTATATCGGATGAAACAGATATTACATATGCTTCAAAACGAAATTGAATATAGCAGGGCGCCGTTGCCGGAAGCTTGCGCCAGAGTGGGGAACCGGGTGCCGGAGCCATACCGTAGCGCTTTTTTTTCTATCCGGAGGGAAATGCTGGTGAATGACGGGAGGTCCTTTTGGGAAATCTGGAGCAGGCAGATGGAGGAATGCATGAAGGAGCTTTCCGTTGCAAGGGAAGATAAGAGAAACTTCCTTGATTTTGGGAATTGCATCGGCTTTATGGACGGGAAGATGCAGGCCGGGGCGGTAGGGCAGTATATGCATAAGCTGGATATTTCTATCGGAAGGATGGAAAAGGAGATGACGGACAAGTGTAAAGTGATTATGAGCCTTAGCATAATGGGGGGATTGATGCTTGTCATTATATTGTTATAGAGGAAAGCAAGTGTTGTTATAGAATACTTAAGGGGCATGGTAAGAAGTATGAGCGTAAGTTTGATATTCAGGATTGCGGCAGTGGGCATTTTAATTACAATATTGAGCCAGATTTTAAAGCATAGCGGGAGAGAGGAACATGCATTTTTAATTAGCCTTGCGGGGCTGATTCTTGTTCTGACTTGGATTGTTCCATATATCTATGACTTATTTGTGATGATTCAAAATTTATTTGAATTGTAGGAGGACTCATGGAAGTATTGAAAATAGGCCTGTTGGGGGTAGCGGGTGTAATGTTGGCGCTGCAATTTAAAAGCAATAAGCCGGAATTTGGGCTTTATATTGGTTTCGCCATTTGCCTGCTGTTGTTTTCTTTTGTAGTATCCGGGCTGTCGTCGGTCATTGGGAGCATGAAAGAGATGGAGAGGTACATAAGCCGGGATGGAGTTTATTTCCGCATTTTGCTGAAGGTGATAGGGATTACGTATATTTGTGAATTTAGCTCCGGCATCTGCCGGGATGCTGGCTATACGTCCATTGCAGGACAGATAGAAATCTTCGGCAAACTATCGGTGCTGGCGTCGGGGATGCCGATACTTTTGGCAATCATAGAAAGCATACAGGAGATTGCAGGATGAGGAAAATAGCTTTTTCTTTTATGGTTTTTCTTTTTCTTTTCTTTGCATTTTGTAAGCCGGTATATGCGGTGGATATAGAGGCGGATGCAGCGGATGCGTGGGAAAAATACGGGATGGGTGAAGTGGCGGAAGGGCTTGACCATTTAATCCCCGATTATGACTTGGATATGTGGGAGATATGGGGCAAAATTTTACAGGGGAAGATAACGGAAGCGGCAATGCTTTTGTGGGAAGGTATAAAAGGGAAACTGCTTTCGGAACTGGCGGGAATGAAAAATATATTTGCATCTATCCTGATACTGGGGATTATTTCCGCGTTGTTTGCCAATTTTTCCGATGTATTCCAGAATCACCAAATAGCGGATATCAGTTTTTACTTTCTCTATCTGCTTTTGATGTCGATATTGATGAAGGCATTTTTGACAGCGGCGGATATTGCCGGACAAACAGTGGAAAACATTGTGTTGTTTATTAAAATGTTTATCCCTACATATTTCATGGCGGTAGGGGCGGCAACAGGGGCGGCGACGGGGGCAGTGTATTATCAGTTTACTTTGGTTTTGGCATACGGGGTAGAGAAAATTATTTTTTCTTTGTTGATTCCTTTGATATACAGTTATGTATTGCTGGCTTTGCTGAATGGGATTTGGGCGGAAGAGCGGTTGGCGCTTCTGCTGGATTTTTTAAAAAAGGGCATCGGGGCAGGGCTGAAAGTGGCGATGGGAGCCATTACGTCCTTAAGCCTGTTCCAGTCGATGATTGCGCCCGTACTGGATTCCCTTAAGGTTTCCGCAGTCAAGAAAGCCGTTGGAGCCATCCCGGGCATCGGGAATTTGGCGGAGGGGGTGACGGAAATGGTTATCGGTTCTGCAGTACTGATTAAAAACAGCATTGGGGTTTTGATGCTTTTGCTCCTGTTAGCTATCTGCCTGATTCCTTTGGCAAAGCTTTTTCTGATAGCCTGTATGATGAAAGGGAGTGCGGCATTGGTGGGGATTGTCAGCGACAAAAGGATTACCGGCTGCACGGACCGGGTCGGGGATGGGAGTCTGCTGCTTTTTAAGGCAGCATTTACGGCGGTC
>Ga0224748_10606_pt1 | contig 11335 bp, 8 predicted proteins | sample LIM_F_Water_Neg_FD_182074 | JGI IMG/M metagenome (GOLD analysis project Ga0224748, IMG submission 182074) | Enriched cells from gastrointestinal tract of the lab mouse from Pacific Northwest National Laboratory (PNNL), Richland, Washington... | ecosystem: Host-associated > Mammals > Digestive...
GTCCACACCCACATGATGAGCACGGTTTTGCGTTGGCTGAACCCAGCTTGAAGAAGCTTGTGGTGAATGTGGCCCTTATCGGCTGCGATGATAGACTCGTGCGCGCGCAGTCGTCTTATGATGGCGAAAAACGTATCCATGATCGGTATGCCCGCGGCTAGGATAGGAACGAGTAGCGATACGAACAGTGCTGCTCTGGTCACAGCCAAAAGCGAGGCTATACCGAGCGAGAATCCGAGGAATAGCGCGCCTGAGTCTCCCATAAAGATGGAGGCAGGGTAGAAGTTGTATCGGAGAAATCCGATGCAAGCGCCTGCGATAGCGATGCTAATGATGGCGGCATCAAAGCGGTTCGTGAGTACAGCAAAAACGAATATGGTGAATGCTGATATCATCGTAATGCCTGAGGCAAGACCATCAAGGCCATCGATCAAGTTGATTATGTTGGCGAATGCAACCAGATAGAAGATCGTGATCGGATACGCGAGCCATCCGAATTCGATGAAGCCCGAACCGAACGGATTATGGATGCTCGATAGGAGTACGCCTGAGAATGTGACTATGGTGGCGGCGATGATCTGTCCGCCGAGTTTCACGAGTGCGCGCAGATCGAAGACATCGTCGATAAGACCCACGCCAAACATGAAGAGCATTCCGATGATGGTCCAAAGATAGTTGATCGTAAGTCCGGGATGACCGGAGAACGGGGTGCGCCATCCAAAGAAATACGAGCCGAGCCAAGCCATGAAAAGGCTTATAGCTATGCCGCCTATGATGGCTGTACCGCCCAAGCGAGGGATGGGCGTTTGGTTCACCCTTCGCTCATCCGGATAATCGATGGCATCCAGCTTGACGGCGAGCTTCTTCGCAAGGGGTACCAAGGCGATGGTGGTAATGAGGGCTATCACAAAAAGACAGCCGAATTCTACCCACCTCATCAGTTGCATCCCTCTATTCCTAATGCGCAGAGCACCCGCGCGATACAGTCTTAAACGGTAGATGAGATTATACTCCATAGTGGACATGGGTGCTTCTTTTCGCGAGTTGAACCCAAGCTGCGCATTGCGCTCGGATGCTCGCCTGTAGCGAATAGATGATAGAATGCATCATATGTCTCAGATGGCCTAGCTTTGCTCTTATCAAGGTGCACCCCATCGGTCGGACATACTGTTATCGGCGATCCTCAAGCGATCATTTAAGGAAGTTCTTATCTTATGGCAGCAATAAGCGTGATAATCCCTGCTTATAACGTGGAGAAATGGATCGAGAAGTCGATCAGCACATTGCAAGGCCAGACATTCAAGGACTACGACGTATTCATAGTCAATGATGGAAGTACCGATAGGACCGGTGCCATTGCAGATGAGTTGGCGCTGTCTGACTCAAGGATAAATGTCATCCATCAGAAAAATGCTGGTGCGGCCGGAGCTAGAAATGCCGCGATCGCTAAGGCGCAGGGGAAATATCTCTACTTCATGGATGCTGATGACTGGGCGGAGCCTTCGATGCTCGAGGACATGTATTCTTTTGCCGAGGAGCATGATCTCGAACTTGTGGTAACGGGATTTTATATCGATACCTATTACAAGGATGATAAAGCCTATCGGGAGACAAGGAGCGCTCCGGATGCGGTCTATGAGACGCAGCACATGTTCAGAGAGGCCGCGGCACAGCTTTTTGATGCGCAGCTTCTGTATGCGCCTTGGAACAAGCTTTATAAGAGAAGTTATCTTGTCGATAGGGAAATATTCTTTCCCGATACATTTTGGGATGATCTGCCGTTTAATCTGGAAGTAGTGCGTGATATCGAGCGTGTGGGTGCGATGTCGGGGCGCTACTATCACTTCCTCCGTGCGCGCGAGGAGAGTGAGAACACGAGGTATCGCCCCGGTATGTATGATAAGCGCGAGGAAGAAAACGCGTGGATGCACGAGCTTTATGAGCATTGGGGCATCGATACGCCAGCGGTGCGCGAGTTCTTGGCGAGAAGATATGCCGAGCGCTTGGTTGGTTGCATCGAAAATGTGACGTGTCGCAACTGCGATCTTAGCCGCACGGAAAAGCGCGAGGAGATCAGGCGGATGATATCAACTCCGCAGGCGATCGAGGCTTTGGCGCTCGCTGAGCCGACAAGTGCGATCATGGCGTGCCTGTTCGCACCGATGCGTCGGGGTAGCGTTACTATGACAAAGCTCCAGAGTTCATTCATATCATTTGTCAAACGTAACAGCACCAATATTTTTGCGCGATTGAAGGCCAATCGATAGACCTGCGTGTTTGTTTTCCTGAAAATCAGTTGAAAGCGGTCGAAAGATTTCGTGCTTATGATGTGAAGAGATGCACTGTATTCAAGATTTCGTTATAATATTCGATTCAAAGATAAGAGTATCTATGAAAGCTATCGTTACCGGAATTTTAACCGCAATACAGTCCAAATAGAACAGATCGGAAGATTCGGAAGATGCCTCATAAGCGTAAACCCAACAAGAAGAGCAATCCATATCAGCCCTCGGGTAACCCCACGGTAGTTCATAATGCATCGGTTTATAACTCCGGCATGCGTAATTCGAACGTGAATCCCGTAGGTCAGTCGTTCGATTCCTATTCGCGCACATCGGGCGGTTACAGCGTGGCTGCCAAAAAGACAGGCATGTCCAAGAAGAAAAAAGCGATCATGATCGTTTTGATATCGATTTTGGTTATTCTTCTCGGATCTGGAACTGCATTCGGCCTTTATATTATGCATCTGAACGATTCGCTCACCAAAGGCGGCAAGTCCGATGATGAGCTCATGAAGATCAACGAGGCGCTGGCATCGTACAATACGTCGCTTGATGATGTGTTCTATATGATGCTCATGGGTTCAGACACGCGTGATAAGAGCGTAGAGGGCTACGGCCGAAGCGACTCGAACATCGTCGCGCGCGTTGACCCGAAGGAGCACAAGGTAACGCTTCTTTCCATTCCTCGTGACACGAAGATCGAGATCCCGGGATATGGAACGCAGAAGTTCAACGCTGCATACGCTTTTAACGGGCCGGCTGGTGCGATCGAGGCTGCAGAAGACCTTCTCGCTATCGAGATTTCGCACTATGCTGAGGTGAGCTTCAATGACCTAGCAAACCTTGTCGATGCTGTTGGCGGCGTCACGGTGGAAAACGAGTCCAAGATCGATAACAAGAAGTGCGACTGGGACGGAAACCATTACGTCATCGAGGAGGGCACACAGCATCTAAGCGGTGGGGCGGCGCTTACTTTTGCGCGTAATCGCGATTATCCCGATGGAGACTTCACGCGTCAGAAGCATCAGCGTATGGTGATCGAGGCTATCGCCCAGGAGGTGCTGAACGCTCCTTTGACGTCGATCCCCGGCATCATTGAGGCGGCTGTGAATTGCGTAGTTACCGATCTTGATGTGATGGATATCATCGGCCTAGCGCAGAATTTCGCTAACGCAGATGAACTCACGATGTATTCATGCATGCTTCCTTCATACACCAAGACCATCAAGGGCATCTCTTTTGTCATCAACGACGAGGAGAAGACGGCCGAGATGATGAAGGTCTTCAAAGAAGGCGGAGATCCGGGTGATTATGTGTCGACCAAGACGGCGGCTGACTATAAGGGAAGCACCGATGTTTCCAATGTTCTTCTGTATGATGACGATGATGAGGTCAAGAGTGGCGCGGCCTCTGTAACCAAGCCTTCGTACAAACCACCGACAAATTCGAACACATCGAATTCTGGCAACAACAGCGGTTCGAGCGACACTACCACAAAGCCGACTGATCCCTCGACTCCCATCGAGCCGGATCCGGGGGATACCGAAAAGCCTGGAGAGAGCGGTGGGGATGGATCGGATTCAGGTAGTGATGACGGTTCAGATACAGCGAAGGCTGCTTAAGCTGGCGGGTATAGGCGATATGCCGCCCGAGCGTATGAGCCTCTATGGGAAATCGTAGAGAAAGCAATGGCGCTTATCATTCATGAATAAAAGAAGCGGAGCTACTTGATGCAGTTCCGCTTCTTTCGTTTTAGTTTCAAGTGATCGCTTTGCAGGGGATCTGCGGGGGCGTTTCTCCTATAGTGAGCCGTCTTTCCAAGCGTTAAGGCCTTCGATTACCTTGTCATTGGCATCGCTGAGATCGGGAAGCATCTTTTCGGCGGCCTGATATTCACCTTGAAATAGAGCCTCAGACATGGAGGCTGCGACATCGAACAGCTTTGAGAATGAGAGGTTACCGGCAACGCCTTTGAGCGAATGTGCGGCCTTATAAGCCTCATCGAAGTCTTCGACCTCAAGGGCTGCCACCAAATCGGTGTATTTGCTGTTGTCGAGATACTTCAACGCGAGCATCTTATATAGATCTCTGTCGTTGTCCATGCGATCCATTGCATCGAGGTAGTCGATCCCGTAGGGGGCGAGTTTGGTGTTCATATCCTCAGCCATTTCAGAGTCCTTTCTTTGCTGCTATATCTTGATTGTAGGACACCGAATCATCGAAGCGGGGATCATTTGAAGATATTTGCCCAAACGTTGATATTGATGGCAAGTTGTGTAATTAGATGGGTATTTCATCGATTGGTGCCGCGATGAGCGCGATTCGTCTTTATACTGTTTGTTCGAAAAGAACATTTCGTTACAAGCCTGATCGGCATATGTCAGCCGATGAGGCGATACGCACATTTCGATCGGAAGAGAAGATATGCAAGTAGAACTTCTTTATCACACTCCTGACCCTGAACGCGCGATAGCCACAGCGGCGCGCCTATGCTATGCGCCAGTTGGTGCCAAAGAGCTGATGGAGACGATGCCACCGGAGAGGGTTGCCTCGGTGCTCAGCACGATCATGGCGGGCGGGCATTTCTCCACGCTCGAGCATGCCAGTTATACGTTCGCAATTGACGGCGTGTCGCGTGCGCTCACGCATCAGTTGGTGAGGCATCGTCTTGCGAGCTTCAATCAGCAATCACAGCGCTATGTGAAATTCAAGGAAGGTATTGAGGTTATAAAACCCGATACGATTGCGAAAAACGAGAAGGCCAATGCCCTTTTTGATAGTGCGATGCAAGTGGCTGAGCAGGCATATGCTGATCTTGTAGAGCTTGGGATTCCGGCCGAGGATGCCAGATTTGTCCTTCCGAATGCGGCTGAAACGAAGATCGTTGTTACCATGAACGTTCGCGAACTTCTGCATTTCTTCGAGCTGCGCTGCTGCAAGCGGGCCCAATGGGAGATTCGCGAGCTTGCTTGCAAGATGCTTGATCTGGTGCGCCCGAGCGCTCCGTTCGTCTTTAAGCGCGCCGGCGCGCCGTGTGTTAGCGGCCCTTGCAGGGAAGGCAAGATGACCTGTGGCGATCCCTATCCTGCCGCAGAATAGGATCTGCTATGTCAGAAGATCTAAAAAAGAGCGATCTCGCGCGTGCGTTTGCCGAGGATGGTCAGCTCAAGACGCATGTAGGTGGTCAGGCGCTTCTTGAGGGAATCATGATGCGCGGTAAGTACAACTGGGCCGTCGCTGTGCGAGAGCCTGATGGTGATATCTATATAGAAGAGCACGATCTTGTTTCCGGCAAGAAGAAGCACTCATGGATGGGGTGGCCTTTCGTGCGTGGATGCACTGCGCTGGTCGAATCGCTCGCGCTCGGCTTCAAGGCGCTCGAGATTGCTGCCGAGCATGCTTTTTCAGATGACGATGAGCGTGAACGCCTTGAGAAAGAGGCTGACGTTATCGTTGAGGAGATGGAGGAGCAGTTCGACTCTGCGCAAGATGAGGTTAGCGCGTATGTTGTGAGGCCATCTGAGGCGGATGCGACACCTGAGCCCGTGACGCTCTCACATGAGCTAAAGAGCAAAGATAAGGCCGTTTGCGCCGTTGATGCGAAGAAGAGTTCTGCTGACAAGGACTCTGACGGGCTCGGGAAAGGTTTCATGGGACTTTCCATGGTACTCGGTGTGGTGTTGGGCGTGGCCCTTTTCATCGTGGCTCCTGCTGCCATCACGAATCTAATTGTCGGCGAATACGACTCGAACACCGTGCTTTGGAATGTCGTCGACGGCATCTTGAGAGTGGTCGTGTTTATCTTTTATATATGGCTTATCGGACGGATGGAGGATATCCGCCGTATGTTCATGTACCACGGCGCGGAGCACAAAACGATCCACTGCTATGAGCACGCATTGCCGCTCACGCCGGAAAACGCGAAGAGCTTCCCGCGGCTGCATGTTCGCTGTGGCACGGCGTTTTTGATAATGGTGCTCGTAATCGCGATCATCGTCTATACCATCCTTCCGGTGAATGCTCTTATTGACGCTTTCGGCGTGGCTGATGGGCTTCCGAAGCTTTTGCTGGTCATAGCAGTAAGGATATTATTCTTGCCGCTGATCGCGGGAATTTCGTACGAGATAACGGTGAAGTGGGCTGGAAGCCATCCGGATAATCCTCTTGTGAAGGTCATTTTATGGCCGGGGATGCAGATGCAGTATCTTACGACGAACGAGCCAGAAGACGAGCAGATCGAGTGTGCCATCGCAGCGATGAAGAAAGTGCTCGAGCGCGAAGCCGCCGAGGCTGCGAAATAAGTAGTCATTTCAAGCCCATAACTGTGGTATACTTTCGAAGTTTCTAATCACACATGCTCAAGCGACTTGTGCCTGCCAGTGGCCCTTATGAGGGTTGCGGGCATCAGGGATGACCTTGGGCAGAGGACTAACGAATGGAGTTTTAGACATGGCTACACCAACAAAGGTCAGCATCCAGTCGCTTATTGACGCGGGTGCGCATTTCGGTCACCAGACTCGCCGCTGGAACCCGAAGATGAAACCGTATATCTTCGGAAGCAGAGGAGATATCTACATCATCGATCTCAAGCAGACGCTTGTGGATATGGATAAGGCATACACATTTGTCTCCAACCTTGCCCGCAAAGGGGGCACGGTGCTCTTTGTCGGTACCAAAAAGCAGGCACAGGAGCCCATTGCTGAGGCTGCGAATCGTTGTGGAATGCCTTACGTGAACGCACGTTGGCTCGGTGGTATGCTTACCAACTTTGTAACAATCCGTCAGCGCGTTGTCTACATGGAGGACCTTGAGGCTCAAGAGGCCGACGGTCGCATGGCTCTTCTTCCGAAGAAGGAGCAGATCCTGAAGCGCAAAGAGCTTGCTAAGCTTCAAACTAATCTCAACGGTATCCGCAACATGAAAAAGACCCCGGATGCGATCTTTATCATCGACACTTGCCGCGAGGAGATCGCGGTCAACGAGGCTCGTCGTCTCAACATCCCGATCGTTGGTACGCTTGATACCAACTGCGATCCGGATGATGTCGATTACGGAATCCCTGCGAACGACGATGCGATCAGGAGCGTGCGCTTGCTATGCAATTTCATCGCAGATGCTGTTATCGCAGGCACCGGCGCAGATGTCACCGCCGCTGAGATGAGCGATGCTGCGGCTCCTGCTGCTGCAAATGCCGAGGTTCAACAGAGCGATGTCGTTTCCGCTGCCGCTGCAGACGAGCTTGCTGGCGCGATTGATGCGAACATTGCCGATGAAGAGGCGGCTGTAGCCGATCAGGCTTAAGATTTGGGGCAGAAATCAGCCCACTATCGATACGAGAATATCCTTTAAGGGAGGTAATGATATGGCAGAGATCACTGCTAGCATGGTCAAAGAGCTGCGCGAGATGACCGGCGCGGGCATGATGGAGTGCAAAAAGGCGCTCGCAGAGGCCAACGGTGACATGGAGGCAGCTGTTGATGTTCTCCGTACACGCGGATTGGCTGCTGTCGCCAAGAAGGCGGGTCGCGCTACCAACGAGGGAACTGTTATGGCTATCGTTGACGACACTTGCACAAAGGGTGCGGTCGTTGAGTTCAATTGCGAGACTGACTTCGTAGGAATGAATGAGAAGTTCAAGGGTTATGCCGAGAAGATCGCACGTGCGGCTCTCGAGAATATGCCCGTTGATGCCGAGAAGCTTCCCAGCTGTTCGATCGACGGCGAGACCGTTGAGGAGATCATCACCGATTGCATCCACGTGATGGGCGAGAACTGCCAGCTGGCTCGCGTTTCCGAGCTCGAGGCGAAAGGTGTTTCTTCCTACATCCATGGCGGCGGTAAGATCGGCGTTCTGGTCACATTCGACGTTGAGGGTATCGACCCTGCATCCGAGGGTTTCCAAAAATGCGGACGCGACGTTGCTATGCAGGTTGCCGCGATCAACCCGGTCGCCGCTACTCGCGAGTCGGTTCCTGCCGATGTTGCAGCGCATGAGATGGAGATCTACAAGGCTCAGGCTGCAGAATCCGGCAAGCCGGAGAATATCCAAGAGAAGATTGCCATGGGAAGAATGGATAAGTTCTACAAGGAGAACTGCCTTGCAGAGCAGGATTTCGTGAAGGACTCCGACATGACCGTTGGTCAGTATGTCGACTCTTGCGCCAAGGAGCTCGGTGGCACCATCAAGATCACCGGTTTCCTTCGCTTCGCTTTGGGTGAGTAGAACCTACAAGCAAAGATATTATGTTGCAGAAGGTCGTGCGTTTGCGCGGCCTTCTCTACGTTATCTATAATGTGTATCATGATTGAACGATTCGCAGGCGTTTTTGCGTCAAGTTGATCGGGGGTAGAGTTTTGTCCAAAGAAGTCATCGTTGTTCGAGGCAACAGCACTTTGACCGGAGAGGTCCGCATCGCCGGTGCCAAGAATTCCGCGCTGAAGCTGATGGCTGCGACCCTTCTTGGTCAAGGACCGTCGACGCTTCACAATGTTCCTGTGATATCTGATATCGAGATCATGTCAGAAGTACTCACGACATTAGGCGCAAGCGTTGAGCGCGATGGGCATGATCTTTTCATCGATACGGCTGCGGTCGACAGATGCGTGACGCCCTATGAGCTCGTCTCAAAGATGAGGGCGAGCATTTCGGTGCTAGGACCACTGATTGGGCGCTTTGGGGCTGCACGTGTTGCAATGCCGGGCGGATGCCAGATCGGCGCGCGCAAGATCGATATGCATCTTGTCGGGCTTGAGATGCTTGGGGTCAAGTTCGATGTGGATCACGGCGTTCTCATCGCCAGTACACCGAACGGACTTACCGGTGCGCATGTTGTGCTAGAATTTCCAAGCGTTGGTGCTACCGAGAATATGCTTATGGCCGCTGTAGCGGCAAAAGGTCACACTGTGATCGAGAATGCGGCTCGCGAACCGGAGATCGTGGATCTGTGTGACATGCTCAACAGTATGGGCTGCAAGATAAGTGGTGCAGGCGCGTCGAGCATCGAGATAGAAGGCGTGGAGCTTGACGACCTTCATCCTTGCGAGCACACCACGGTAGGAGACAGAATCGAGGCTGGGACGTTTTTGGCGGGAGGCGCACTTACGGGTGGTCCTCTGACTGTCGTTGGTATTGATCCGTCATTTTTGAAGATGTCGCTTCTGAAGTTCGAAGCAATGGGATGCAAGATCGAAGCGCAAGCTGATCGCATCACGATATCTCGTGATTCTCCACTTTGCCCGACCGATATCCAGACTCTTCCGCATCCGGGTTTTCCGACCGATCTGCAGGCGCAATTCATGCTGCTTGCTGCGCTGGCTGATGGTATCTCGGTCATCACGGAAAATGTGTTTGAGAATCGCTTCATGTTTGCAGCCGAGCTCATGCGAATGGGCGCAGACATCACGCTTGAAGAGCATCATGCGATAATCCGCGGTGTGAAGAGGTTGCAGGGCGCTCCGGTGTCCTCAACAGACTTGCGGGCCGGTGCCGCTCTTGTGCTTGCTGGTATTGTGGCTGAAGGATATACCACGGTATATGAGATCGGACATATCGATCGGGGATATGAGGACTATGTTGGCAAACTTTCATCGCTTGGTGCCGATCTTGAGCGCCGGTCTTTGTAAGAGCGATCGAGCGTTCGCATTATTGGGATAGAAAGGATTTCATGGGCAGATCGGGCGATCCATACGAAAATGATGAGCGTTCTGCGCGCTCTTACAAACGCGCGGAGCGGACCTATCGATCATCTCGCGCTTCTGGAGGCGACCTGTCCGATCGCGCAGCGAAAAGAGCATCGGCTATGTCGGGACCAGATGCAAGTGCGTCTCGCTCGACTCGTGCATCATATCGCCGTAGCACTTCTGCCTCCTCGTCACGAAATCCGCGCGCTCGTCGCGATGCGGCTTTGTATGGAGGCAGAGCTACGGATGATCCTGTAAACAGTGCGGGACTTCCAAAAGCGCAGAGGCCGCGCATTTCGAATGCATCGAGAGAGATGAGAAATGTTGACCTTGTATCCGTGAGAGGATCGAAGTCTGCCAGTGGCTCGTCGGCACGTGAGGATAGCTCATCGGCTCGCACCAAGCGCACGCTTGGATCTGGAAGCAAGCGTACAGAGCCGAGCGCGAGCGGTTCTTCTAGGTCTGCATCGCATAGCCGCGCTTCGGCGTACTCACAGGATATCGCCGAGAGTTCGGTGGCCTATGGGTGCTCAAAGGCTTCTAAGGAAAAGGGATCGCACGCGAAGAAACAGAAAAAACGCGGCGGGCGGAAGGCGACGCTTGCGGAGAATACGCGCTCGCGATCGAATAGGCGCAAGTTCGGCGTGGTAGTGGCAATCCTGTGTGCGATCTTGGTAGTGGCGCTTGCCGTGGGCGTATTCGCTTTCTTCAGAACGACCGACTCGAATCTCGCGCTTGCGGATTCCAACGCCGCCGAGGCGCTGGTGGCGGGCAAAGATGGCGAGCCGTATTATGTGCTCTGTGTGGCGGATATGGATGATCGAGCCACAAAGGCGGTTGAGTCGGAGTCGGAGGGCTATATGCTCGTTCGAGTGGATGCTCCGGGAAAGAAGCTCACGTTCATCACGGTTCCTTCCATCCTCACCTACAAGATGAGCGACGGGGTGAGCCATCCGCTGTATGAGGCGAAAGATGTGGGCGGAGATGCGGAGCTTGTGCGAGCCGTCTCGGCATTGTGCGGAATCGATGTCAACCACTTCATCTCTACGAACTCCGAGCACCTCATCAACATCGTAGATATGATGGGCGGTATCCAGTTAAACATCGCAGAGGAGATCGATGATCCTAATGCGGGCAATGAAGTTATATTCGCTGGCGAGCAGACTCTTTCAGGCAAGCAGGTAATAACGTATCTTCGTGCAACGAATGTCTTGGGCGGGTTCGATACAACCGTTGCCAATCGCGTCTCCTTCACGACTGAGGTGCTGAATGCGGCGCTGTCTTCATCGGGACTCGGGCTGGCAAACCTTGTGGGAGATGCGAGTCTATACATCGAGACCGATATGTCGACATCCGATCTGCTATCGCTTGGA
>Ga0224748_10608_pt1 | contig 11307 bp, 10 predicted proteins | sample LIM_F_Water_Neg_FD_182074 | JGI IMG/M metagenome (GOLD analysis project Ga0224748, IMG submission 182074) | Enriched cells from gastrointestinal tract of the lab mouse from Pacific Northwest National Laboratory (PNNL), Richland, Washington... | ecosystem: Host-associated > Mammals > Digestive...
AAATATTATACACCGTGCGCCTTCGCCTTGCAAGCAGTCGCGGAACAAAGATAAGAATGCAAAATAAAGATAGGAGTGCGGAATGGAGAACAAAAAGTTACTGAATATACTAACAGCGGCACGGATGGCAGACAGCCTGGAAGCATCATTAAGGAAAAACCGTGAATATCAGGATACCCTGAAACAGCAGAATATCGCATTTAAAAAAATGGATAACGCTAAACTTAGCCGGAAGCAGACAGCCATCGTTGACATGGCAATCTCTACCACCAACCATTGCGGCGCAGTATACGGCGCAATAGCGTACCGGCATGGACTGAAAGACGGCATACAGCTTTCAGGCGAATTATGCGGAATCATCTAGTATAATCAAAAAAGGACATTCCGGGAAACCGATTCAGGAATGTCCTTTTCTTCATTAATACTGCAAAATATAGCTTTCAATCAATCCAATATTTATAGATTATACCGTTAAAATTTTCCCAAATTCCAGAATCAGAAAAGGATTGTCGGATATTGGAAGTTATGCTATATTAGATACACGGAACAACCGTGTTACAAGGTGGAAAGCCTCCCTCACTTATGTGAATCACAAAATTCATGGAGAAGGGAGGTGATGCAAATGGATACATACGAAGTCTTTAGCCTGTTATTTTTAGGCGGTTCGTTTCTCCTTGCATTGCTTGCCTATATAGATAGGAATAACAAGCGAAAATAAATAAGCCTACCTTGTTACTTGACCGGTAGAAGGTAGACTTAAAAGCTATACTTCGGAGGCCAACCACTTTGTGGGCGGTTGCTTCCTTTTATGTTTACAATATACCATATCCGGCGGGAAGATTCAAGCAAATATTCCGTGGAATACAAAGCCAGATATTTGCCGCTCCCCACCATCAGGTATCATGATACCCACCCAAATCCAGTATTCATCAAATAATTAGAGCCATTTTAGAGCCAAACGCCATATAGCAATGCCGAAAATGCCCATTTTATCAGCATCCCCGGCATCTTGTCCGCTACTCGAACTCAATCGTCCCCGGCGGCTTCCCCGTGCAATCATACAGCACTCTGTTAACCCCTTTCACCTCATTCACAATCCTGCTTGTCACCGTACTCAATACCTCCCAAGGCATCTGTACCGCCTCTGCTGTCATAAAGTCAGAGGTACTCACTGCCCTAAGTGCCACCGCGTAATCATACGTCCGCTCATCTCCCATAACCCCCACGGATCGCATATTCGTAACTGCTGCAAAATATTGCCCTAATTCCCTCTCCATTCCAGCTTTCTTAATCTCTTCCCGATATATCGCATCCGCTTCCTGGACAATCCGGACCTTTTCCGCTGTCACCTCTCCAATAATCCTTACGCCCAGACCAGGGCCAGGAAACGGTTGCCTGTATACCAGTTTTTCCGGTATCCCAAGTTCCAAACCCGCTTCTCTGACCTCATCTTTAAACAACAACCGCAGCGGTTCTATAATTTCTTTAAAATCCACGCAGTCTGGCAGACCACCTACATTATGATGTGACTTGATGACAGCGCTCTCCCCTAACCCGCTTTCAATCACATCTGGATAAATCGTTCCTTGTACCAGATAATCCACCGCACCGATTTTCTTTGCTTCCTCTTCAAACACCCGGATAAATTCTTCACCGATAATCTTCCTTTTCCGTTCCGGTTCTTCCACACCGGCCAGTTTCCCATAAAAACGCTCCCTGGCGTTCACTCGAACAAAATTAAGGTCATAACCGCCCTCCGGCCCAAATACTTCCTCAACTTCATCCCCTTCGTCTTTCCTAAGCAGCCCGTGATCTACAAATACGCAAGTCAGCTGCTTTCCAACAGCCTTTGCCAACAACACTGCCGCCACTGAAGAATCCACACCGCCAGACAGTGCGCAAAGGACTTTACCTTTCCCAACTTTTTCACGGATGTCCGAGATGCTTGCTTCCACAAAAGAATCCATTTTCCAATCCCCTTTGCATCCGCAAATATCCATTACGAAATTACGCAGCATCTTCATCCCTTCCTGCGTATGCATTACTTCCGGGTGAAACTGCACGGCATATAACCCTTTTTTGACATTTTCCATACCCGCCACCGGGCAGACCGGCGTATGTGCCGTCACCGTAAACCCTTCCGGTGCTTTTTCTATATAATCCGTATGGCTCATCCAGCAAATTGTCTTAGGCGATACCCCCTCAAAAAGCCTCTTCCTATTATCTACATTTACTTCTGTCTTACCATATTCGCTCACCGGCGCTGTAGCAACCTTGCCCCCGAGGAGATGCGCCATCAACTGGGAGCCATAGCATATCCCCAGCACCGGAACCCCCAGCTCAAAAACCTCTCTATCACACAACGGTGAACCCTCCGCGTACACACTGTTGGGACCTCCCGTAAAAATAATTCCTTTTAAGTTCATTTCCTTTAGCTTGTCCAATCTAATATTATGAGGGTAAACTTCACAATAAACATTGCACTCCCTAACCCGCCGCGCAATCAATTGGTTATACTGTCCGCCAAAATCCATTACAACAATCGTTTCTCTTTTCATCTTTTATAATCCTATTCCTCTTCTTCCAAAAGCCAATTGCCTGTTGCCGGCAAAATCCTGCCTTGTTCCGTCATCCGCAAAAAGTGTTTATGAATAACAAAGATTCCAGTGCAAAAGCCTCCGCAACCATATCCATTATATTATCCGTATTCTTCCTTGTCAAAACATTCCGGTAAACCTGTTAAAATGAAAGCCATATCCGGTAATGGCTTCCCTCCATTTTAAACCTCATTTCCACCGTATCAAAGCCCCTTGCCCAACACTTCTTTGTTCTATCATGCCAAGCAATATTGTCTGACAAACCTTTTACCTCCCAAATTACAATTGCAAGGCTTTTTCCCATTTGTTCCCATAATAGCGCAGGCAATAGCAAAGCCCACGGAATGCCCAGTCTATCGTCATGGCAATCCATACCCCTATTAGACCTAAACCGAAAAACCTGTGGAACACATATGCAGCCCCAATCCGGAATACCCACATAGAGCCGATTGCCACAAACATTGTCCAAACCACATCCCCCGATGCACGCAATGTATTCGGCAACGTAAAAGACGGCGCCCAAATCATCAATGCCAGTGCCGCATGATATCGGATTACCTGAATGGCAAGCAACTCCGTTTCCGGATTCAAATGATATATTTTCAAAATATACGGCGAAAACATTAACAATACTGCAGAAAGCCCGGCTATACTTATCTGCGTAACCAACATAAGTTTCTTTGTATAATATCTCGCCTGTTTATAATCCCCCGCTCCAACACAAACTGCAACTACTGAAACTAAAGCCAGACCAATTGCCTGACCGGGCAGTATATTGAATCCCGCCAACGTATTGCAAACCGCATTCGCGGCCATTGCATAAGTTCCGAATGTAGAAATTAAACTTAATAAAAGTATTTTCCCCAGCTGAAACAAACTGTTTTCTATCCCGTTTGGAACCCCTATATATAAAATCCTCTTAATAAGGCCACCGTCTATGCGCCACGTCATACGCCCTTTTATATGGATTGCCCTATCCTCATTGCACATCAAAATGAAAATGATAACCGCAGCAACCGTCCTGGAAACAGTTGTTGGAATTGCCGCCCCTGCAACCCCCATGCCAATGCCATAAATCAATATCCCATTTCCGGCTATATTTATGGTATTCATCAATACCGAAATGAGCATCGTCGTTTTTGAATTGTTCATTGCACGGAAAAGCGCAGCACATGCATTGTATACCGCAAGCGGAACAATTGATACTGCGGTAATCAGAAGATAGGTCACCGCGCTGGACATAACCTCTTCTTCCACATTCCCAAAAACGGCTCCTAAAAGCGGGCGGTGAAATACTGTTAAACACACAAAAATAACTGTTGCTGCCATTGCGGAAAACAAAATTAGCTGCCAAGCTGCCCTGCCGGCATTCCCTGATTCCTTCTGCCCTAAAAAATGTCCCGCTACCACTGCCCCTCCGGTAGCCATTGCAGCAGTTATGTTAATCACAAGAATGTTAATATTATCCACCAGAGAAACGCCCGATACAGCCGCTTCCCCCACACTGGAAATCATAACAGTATCCACCATGCCAACAAGAATCGCCAAGAACTGTTCAAACACCAACGGTAAAATCAGCTTTTTCAAATCTTTATTGGAATATAACATTTCCCATCCTATCCTTTGCATCCAAAACTCTGTTTCTTCCATACGGTATTGTAGTACCATTTGGGAAAAATGTAAACTATTTTATCCTTTTCCTATATCCGGCCGCAGCCGTTGATGTTCCGATGATGTATGGGCAACGGACCTTCCCCTTTTCTTCTATATCCTCGATTGATGTAGATATTTCTCTCTCGTGGCAAGCCCACCCCTAATATGCCGCTCTGATTTATTTACATCAAGTACCTTCCTTGCCTCCTTTGCAAGTGCCGGATTAATCTGCATCAATCGTTCTGTGACATCTTTATGCACCGTAGACTTGCTAATCCCAAACTGCTTCGCCGTCTGCCGCACGGTAGCGTTGTTATCAATAATATAATTAGCAATATTGATTGCTCTTTCCTCAATATAATCCTTCAAAAGAAAACCCCTCAGAACACTTTTTTACATTGTATGAAGTGCCTGGAAGGGTTATGACTGTTTGTTATTCAGATGTTTGCGCCCATGACAAATGTGTGGAAAATGCATCCCGCCATATGCAGCAAAGCATTAATACACGCCCCGGATGCCCAAATCCCCATCTAAAGTATTCATATTATAAAGCACCAGCACATCCGATACATTTTTATGCTCTCGGATAAATTCTGATACACCCTGTTTATAATACCGCGTGTCAAATACATATATTTTTTTATAATGATGAACCAGGAACGGTACCATAGAATTGGCATAGCTGTCCTTGACAAGCACCAGTTCCCTGTCCGAAACCGCCGTTTCATTGGTAATCTCAATCAACGGATGAAGATTGTCCAAAAACAAAGAGTATTTATCTTTGGCTTCCACATATTCCAAATTATAAAGGCTGTCCGTTATCTCCCCTGTGTCCTTATATTCTACTGTCAGGCAATCCGCCGGGTTGGTATAAACCGTAATCGCATCCCCCTCTCTGCCATAATCCCCTGCCTTAGAATATACCGTTCCGCAAAAATCTTCCGTAACAATCCGGGCATCCATTTCTTCTATGGGCACCGCATCCAACCCCATTTCCCTGCAATAAGCCTGATACCCGATATAGGCTCCGAATGTAGTCCAATGATGGTCGGTTTTATAATATAGCTCCCCTTCTTCTTTATGTTCCATCAAATCCCCGCTGCAATCAATCGGCAAAATCCCCGAAGACTTATAAATCCTGTCCGCTGTTTCCATCTGATTCCTTACCGGCGCATAATCCGGCAGCTTATCTTCATAGACATAGACTGCCGTTGGCACCAGCATCAGCCGAAGCTCCACATCCTGCCCTTCCAGCTCCCCTGCAAAATCTTTCAGTATACGCCCTATCTTTTCCGTATTTTCCGGCTTTTCGTATTTTTCAATCAGATACCCGTCCTCCGCCATATAAATACCATTGACTTCTTTTTTTCCTACCGATGTTTCCGCCTTTGTCTTCATGCCCATAAAAAAATCCCGGAAAGGGAAATGATCCGCCAAATAAGTCTCCAAGTCTTTCATATATTCCCCGCTTTGAACTTTCTCCAAACCGAAAGAAGGGAGTTTGGCCAGATACCTGTTCTCATTTTCCGAAAATTCCCGCTTTTCCATAAAGAAAAAGCCTATCGCCAATGCCACAACCATGCCGCCTAGCATCCCTGCCGTCAACCCTCTGATATACTTTTCCAGCGTCCTTTCGTTTTCCATTTTTAGCCCCATTTCTGCGCAGATTTTCGCGCATTCCCAATTTGTAGATGCCCCACAGACTCTTTTTTCCAACCATAATCCTATTAAAATCTAAAATATAAAAACGGATTATATGTATCGTTCACAAGAAAAGCCGTAGTCACCGCAAACAACAGCAAATATCCGAACATAGACAATAAAGAAACTGCCGCTCTTCCTTTATCCCCAAGCGCTTCCGCCCTCTTTTTCACCCAAGGGTATACCGGAAAAGCCAGAACTGCCGCTGCTGCCAATACTGCTTTATAATTCCGTAAATACCAAAGGCATTCCTCCCCCCACAGCCTGTTGCCTGCGCAGCCTGCCATAGCTCGGAAATAATTTCCCAATGCCCCCATATCATCAAAAACAAAAATGACAAAACCTACCACTACAATCAATATCGCATAAAGATGTCTGCACACCTTCGGCAAAGCATTCAATGCCTTTCCCCATACATATTTTTCCAACGCCAGCAAGACTCCGTAATACAAGCCCCAAAGGACAAAATTCCATGAAGCCCCATGCCATAATCCTGTCAGGAACCAGACAACCAACATATTCCGCAAATGTCTGGCTACTCCCTTCCGGTTCCCTCCAAGCGGAATATACACGTAATCCCTGAACCATGTGGACAACGATATATGCCATCGCCTCCAAAAATCTGTTACCGACACGGACGACAGGGGATAATTGAAATTTTCCGGAAAATGGAATCCCAACATCCGCCCCATGCCTATCGCCATATCGCTGTAAGCGCTGAAATCAAAATAAAGCTGTAATGTAAATGCAGACGCTCCCAGCCAAGCCGTTGCCACTGAAGCCTGCCCCATTTCCAATTGCCGTATTTCTTCCCATAACCCACCTGCCTGATTGGCAATCAACACTTTTTTGAACAAGCCCTGCATAAACCGCAGCAGTCCTTCTTCTACTTCCTCCCTCTTTATCAGCCGTTCCCTTAATTCCTCGTTCACCACACTGTAACGTACAATCGGTCCTGCCACTAACTGTGGGAACATAGATACATAGGCAAGATAATTCAAATAGCTTTTCTCCATCGGCACTTGCTTCCGATACAAATCAATGCTGTAGCTCATCGTCTGGAACGTAAAAAAGCTGATTCCCACCGGCAATCCCAGCCCCAAGGGTTTTATGGACAAAGAAAAAAGCCCATTCAGGGTCGCTATCAGAAAATCAGCATATTTGAAAAAGGCAAGTACGGAAAGATTAATGGCTACCGAACAGATAAGGAAAAACCTACGCCTGCCCTTTGTCGAACCAAACCTTTCCATCAGCCTGCCGTTGCAATAGTCTACCGCTGTTGCAAAAAACATCAATAAAATGTAGACCGGTTCCCCCCATGCGTAAAAAATGAGGCTGAATAAAAGCAAAACCACATTTTTCCAGACATATGGATTATTTGCTTTATATGGAACCGCATAGTATAAGATTAAACAAAAAGGAAGAAAGAAAAACAGAAACGGAATACTGCTAAAAACCATATTTCTCCCCGTCCTTTCTAAATCCCGTTCTCAATGATTCCTATAATGGCATCTGCCGATTCCGAAATAACAAGATAAACATAGTTCCCCTTTGTCTTTACGGAACTTTTATCCACTATTTCAAATTGTTCCGGGAGATAGTCCTCCATTTCCGCACTTTTTTCATCCACTACCACCTGAAGCGCCGCACTGATACTTTCCACATCCGCTTCATCTTTCACTTTCATAATAACGATAGTTTCCGCGCTTGTGGCTTCTTCGGACATAACGAATACATATTCTTCCAATTTTTCCGGAACAATCCCGTAATAATTAGAAATAAAACTATCCGCCATTTCTACAGGGGAATAAAGCTCTACGCTTTGCTTGATTTCCTCATAAATATCTTTTACCGGTTTTGCATTTACCGTTTCCTGCACTTCCACTGCCTCACTCGAGACCTCCGCAGCCGGGGCTTCGCTCCCGTTTCCTCCACAACCCCCCAGCAAAACTGCCATCGTTGCAAACACACACACCGCCGCTTTTCCTTTTCTTTTCATAATAGACCACACTCCCTTTTATTTTTGAAAGCGCCAATAAAAGCGCCCTTCCCACTTGTATTTGTCTTTCTGCCTTACCAATTCCTGTTTCCCTTTACTCCAAATGTTCCCCGGCATACTTCCTTAAAACCGATACCCATACATCATACGCCTCCGGATTTTGATGGGCAAAACCGTCGCTGCAATACTCCGCCGCCAGGTCTCCGTTTTCGTCTGCCAACGCTTCCGCTACATCCACAAATCCCCATCCGTTTCCCTCAGCCATCTCCTTTAACATTCCATTAAACTCCCGGATAGTATTATTTTCCAGTTTCCCAACGTCTTCCCCCTTCAAAATATAGGTCATACTCATAATATGAATCTCCACATCGGGATTGCTTTCTTTAATCTTGCCGATTAGCTCCTGATAGATTTCACAGGACCCTTCCAATCCGGTAATGTTTAAATCGTTCATCCCCAGCATGATAAAGACCTTTTTGCTCCCCATCATGGAAATAGAATCCCATATCTGCCTTTGTTCCCCCTGATAGACGGGATGCACGCTCTCCTCTCCCACATCCCATAATGCGTTGTTTGCGGAAAAGCTTCCTGCTGCCAAAAAATTCATCCGGCTTAAAAAAGTATCCTGCCTTTTCATCGCATAATTCCGGAACCCAAGCATAATGGAATCGCCCACAAATACGGAATCATCAAAATAAGCGTCTATTTCGTCCGCATTTTCTTCCCTTGCTTCTTCACCTTCTTCTTCATCTTCTGCTTCCTGCGCTTCCTCTTCGTCAAGGGCTTCTTCCCCACCCTCTTCTTTCTCTTTATTCTCCTCCGTTTCCCCTGTCAATTCGTCCTCTTCTCCGTTCCCAAGGATCTCTGTATCCTGAGCCCCTTCCGAGTCCTCTGAAGCCGTTCCATTCTCTACGGTTTCTTTCCCTTTTGCTGTGCCCGTTCCTTCGGAGCCTATCAAATCCACGGTGATTTTAATGCTTTCCACCGCTTTCATGCTTCCCTCCGCTTTGGCAATAATATCCGCACCTGTCCGCCCCGTCTTTTTCCCTGCAGCTAAAACATCCGTTTTCAGCCCGCTTATCATACAAACCAGAGCTAATCCACTGACAACCCCATATCTCCACCTATATTTTTTCATCGCCGTATTCCATCCTTTTTACTCATCCGTCGCTTGAATAGCTATGTTCCTTAGTTTATTCTATTCTTCAAATGCATCAAATTCACATCATTTTTGCATCATTTTTGCATCATTTGTCATTTTTTGTCGGATTTTACACACCTAATCCTATTATAATAGATACCGCCCCATTTTCAAGCATTACGTGTATATCTACAGGACGGAAAATTCCCGCAGCCATAAAACTTCCCAAACTTCCCCTTCCGTAAAATAAGCATTCCTCCGCACCTTGGGCACTCCAAATCCCCTTCCTGTGCTGCCTTTCCTTCCCCGGTTTCCGCTTCCTCCTCCCGTTTCTTCCAGATTTTCCCCATTTCTTCATAACACTTCTGGTTCATCACGCAATCGTTTAACGCACGGTGCGCCCCTTCCGTATTAATTTGGAAATATTCCGACACATCTGTCAATTTGTAATGAGCCAGCCCGGGAAGGCAACTCCTTGCCATATATAATGTATCAATATAATCGTTGCCAAGCTCTTTCCCCAATGCCTGCAATGCCGCATCGTAGGCAAAGTTCATGTCAAAGGTATGGATATTGTGCCCTACCAGCACCCCGTTCCCGATAAACTCCATGAAACCGGCTATCGCTGTTTTAATATCCGGCGCATCTTTTACCATATCATCCGTAATCCCATTTACCGCAGTTGCCCTTGCCGGAATATGGCGCCCCGGATTCACCAGCGTGGAATATTCCGCCGCACATTTCCCTCCGCATACCTTAACCGCAGAAATTTCAATAATGGCATCCCAATCCGGGTTGATGCCCGTCGTTTCCAAATCAAAAACAATATAATCCGTCACATACTTGCTCAAACGTTTTCCTTTGTTCCTTGTAGCCAAACCGCTTCTCCTTATCTTATCCCATCCCGTTCAATTCCTGATACAAGCCCTTTGCATAGCTGTCTGTCATTCCGCAAATAAAATCCGTCACAAGCAAAAGGCGTAAATACAGCCGTTCCGTTTCATCCTTCCCTTTAGAATAAATCCGGTAAATCGCTTTATAATTATCCGAAATGAGTGCCATCATCTTTTCCTGAACCGCATTCATTTCTTTCCCTGTGTCATAATAAATTACCGCATCCGTGAATTTTTCCAGAAGAAAATTCAAGATTGTTTCCGCAGCAATTTCCAATTTTAAGATTGGCTTGGATATAAAGGCATAGCGGTATGCAATATCCCCCAATGCCCAGGCCAGCCGTTCCCCTTCCGTGCCTTTCAGCAGCTCCGCCGTGTATTTTCCATCCATAATTTCCTGATAATGCCCGGCAAAACCGTCTGTTGCACAGGCAATCAGTTTCGCCTGCACCCTGACAATCCAGTTCTGTACCGCATGATTCTCCGGCTGGGCAATCTCCCTTGCTACTGCTTTTTCATATCTTTCCTCCAAAGCCTTCGCCATTCGGAAATACTCTCCGTTTTCCGCTTCCCCGCTGCCACATTTATCCAGTTCCTGTACAAGCTGTCCGAACGTAATACACCCTTTTTTAAACGCATCCTCTATATCTGCCGTTAAATATGCGATATCATCCGCCGCCTCCAATACATAAGATAGAGGATGCCTCGCCCCGCATACTCCAAGACTCTCCTGTAAATCCCGAAAAATATCCCGCTCTGCGTAATAATACCCCATTTTTTTATCTTTGATATTGCCGCTTTTGCTGTTAATTTCCAAAGAAGAAACCGGATATTTAATAATCGTGCCAAGCAGCCCTTTCGTCAAATTCATCCCATGCTCGTCTACCAGATAATGCAGCTTTGTCACAAGGCGCAGCGCGGGTGTATTGGCTTCAAAATCGTAAAAATGCGCTTTCATCAGGGGGAGAAGCAAGCTTTCAACACTCTGTCCGTTATATGTAATCCTTCCTAAATTTTTGGAAAACCACTCCCGGATTACCGTTTCCCCAAAATGCCCAAAAGGCGGGTTCCCAATATCATGCAGCAGCCCCGCGCATTGCAGGATATCGCATACATCTGCCTGATAAGTGTCCAAAAACGTTTTATCCCCTATTTCCTGCATGATTTTCCTTGAAATATTCTGCCCAAGAGATTTGGCAAGAGAAGATACTTCCAGGGAATGGGTGAGCCTTGTCCGGATAAAATCACTCTTATCCAAAGGGAACACCTGGGTTTTATCCTGCAACCGCCGGAAGGAAGCGCTTCCGATAATCCGATGATAAT
>Ga0224748_10609_pt1 | contig 11278 bp, 9 predicted proteins | sample LIM_F_Water_Neg_FD_182074 | JGI IMG/M metagenome (GOLD analysis project Ga0224748, IMG submission 182074) | Enriched cells from gastrointestinal tract of the lab mouse from Pacific Northwest National Laboratory (PNNL), Richland, Washington... | ecosystem: Host-associated > Mammals > Digestive...
TGAAGCTTCATGTGGCAGCTGAGAAGTTATATCCTGCCGATTATGATTTTTCGATTCTTTTCGAAACAGTTGAAAACAGAAAGATCCGTCACGACATGGAACGTAAATACACGGAGAAGACGATCCAGTATGACTAAGAAACCGATTGCAGTAAAAAAGATGGGATCGGACCGTTCCAAACAAAACAAAAACCTGCTGTATTTCACACCATACAGCAGGTTGACATTTTAGATGTCATTCACCCATTTATTTCGCATAATCTACCACTCTGGATTCACGGACCACGTTCACTTTGATCTGACCCGGATACTGCAGCTCGGATTCAATCTGTTTCGATATATCCCTAGCTAACAGAACCATATCATCATCGCTAACCTGATCTGGAACTACAATGACTCGAACTTCTCTACCTGCCTGAATGGCAAAAGATTTGTCAACGCCCTTAAAGGCATTTGAAATATCCTCCAACTGTTTCAATCGATTCGTGTAGGTTTCTAGCGTTTCTCTTCTGGCACCCGGACGTGCTGCCGATATAGCATCCGATGCCTGCACGATACAAGCGATCATGCTTTCCGGTTCCACATCCCCATGATGGGCCTCAACCGCATTGATCACTAGTGAAGATTCTTTGTACTTGCGGCACAGTTCGACTCCCAACTGTATGTGGGAACCTTCCATATCATGGTCAACCGACTTTCCGATATCATGCAGCAAGCCGGCTCGTTTCGCCATGCGGACATCCGCTCCAAACTCTCCCGCAAGTAGTCCAGACAGATGTGCTACTTCAATCGAATGTTTTAACGCATTTTGACCATAACTTGTACGAAACCTCATTTTACCTAGAAGGCGGATCAGCTCGGGATGAATCCCGTGTACACCAACTTCGAGCGCCGCTGCGTCTCCTTCTTCACGAATCAGTGTTTCAACTTCTTTTTTTGCTTTTTCAACCATTTCCTCGATTCTTGCAGGATGGATCCTGCCATCGACAATCAATTTTTCCAAAGCAATTCTGGCTATTTCTCGACGAATCGGATCAAAACCGGATAATATAACTGCTTCCGGCGTATCGTCTATGATGAGGTCAATGCCTGTCAGATTCTCGAGAGTACGTATATTTCTTCCCTCTCGGCCAATGATCCTGCCCTTCATCTCATCACCCGGCAACGGAACGACTGAAATCGTAGCTTCCGAAACATGATCTGCTGCGCACTTCTGGATCGCATTGATAATGTATTCTTTTGCCTTTTTGTCCGCGTCGTCCTTTGCCTGACGTTCCAATTCCTTTACTAAAACTGCGGTTTCATGTTTGACATCTTCTTCCACAGTTCTCAATAAATAATCCTTCGCCTGCTCGGAGGTGAGACCAGAAATCTTCTCCAACTCACTTAAATGGCTTTGGCGGAGTTCTTCCACCTTTTCTTTCTCTTTTTCAAGATCCGCCATCTTGGATGAAAGTTTCGATTCCCGTTTCTCGAGTGCATCCAGTTTCTTGTCCAAAGTTTCTTCTTTCGCCAGCACTCTTTTTTCATAGCGCTGGATCTCCGCCCTTCGCTCTTTCGTCTCTCGGTCAAGATCATTTTTGGCCTTCAGGTTTTCCTCTTTGGCCTCTAAAAGAGCCTCGCGTTTTTTGGTTTCTGCCGTTTTCAATGCATCATCTATAATCTCTCTTGCCTTCTCTTCTGCACTTCCAACCTTCGCTTCTCCGACTTTGATCCGGTAAGCGATCGCACTTTTCCATACAATCAGTGCTGTAATTGCAATAAGAGCAAGGATTACGACAACCGCACCAACGATGAATCCAATACTCAACTCTGGCACAGGAGCACCTCCTTTATTTGGTTATCATTGCACGTAAATACAACACTTCAATTTTACACTTTTTTCTCCTCGTTGTCAAGTTGAGAAAACACTTTCTTGATCGTGTGGAATTCATAGCCTTTCCGCCCCAGGTATGCCATCATCTTCTGACGCTCTTCATACGACGTCTCATCGAAGCGCCTCCCTTTCAGTTTCTTTTTGAGAAGCGTGCGGATCGCCTCCTGCTCACCGTCATACTCACACTCTTCCAATACCTCAGAGATGATCTCTCCCTCTATACCACGTTCCGTCAGTCGGTACACCATCTCTCGCCGGCTCTTTTTCCTGCTTTGGAACATAACATAATTTTCCACGTACCGCCGGTCGTTGATGTATCCAAACTGTTCCACGTAATCTATGGCTTCTATCGTTGACGTTTCCGAAAAGCCGGCGCGGTACAGACGTGTCACCAGTTCCTGCCTCGTACGGTCTTTGAATAAAAGGAGCGCCATCGCCTTCTCCGCGGCTTTTTTTGACTCCTCGCAGGAAAAAGGCTCCTTTCCCGCATTTTCTGCCTTCGCCTCATTCGATGCTCCCCGCTTTGACACATTCATAATACAGACACCTGCTTAACTTTCTTTGGCAGGAGCTTTTTTCTTCACCGGCCTTTTCTCTGCGGCAGCATCTTCTTTGCTTCCCTCCGCGTCCGGTCCTGCGCTGCCCCCCGCTTTCGCCTCTTCTTCCGCCTTTTTCTCTAAATATCTGCACCGGACAAGCCTCTCCGCCTCGTCAAACACAGCTGGATTATCTGCCAGGTATGCTTTCGCGTTTTCACGCCCCTGTCCGATCTTTTCACCGTTATAGGAATACCATGCGCCGCTTTTCATAATAATATCGTTTTTCACCGCAAGGTCGAGCACATCTCCTTCTCGTGAGATCCCCTTACCAAACATAATATCAAACTCCGCCTCCTGGAAGGGCGGCGCCACTTTATTTTTTACGACCTTTACCCGGACGTGGTTTCCGATCATCTCCCCGCCCTGCTTCAGCGTCTCAATCCTTCTCACGTCCAACCGCACGGATGCGTAAAACTTCAATGCGCGTCCCCCTGTCGTCGTCTCCGGATTTCCAAACATAACCCCCACCTTTTCACGAAGCTGGTTGATGAAAATGACAATACAATTTGATTTGTTGATCACGCCTGTCAGCTTTCTGAGTGCCTGGCTCATCAGCCTTGCCTGAAGGCCGACATGACTGTCACCCATATCGCCGTCAATCTCCGCTTTCGGTACGAGCGCCGCCACAGAGTCCACGATCACGATATCGACCGCTCCCGAACGCACCATCGTTTCCGCGATCTCCAGTGCCTGTTCCCCGCAGTCCGGCTGGGATATGTAAAGTTCATCAATATCAACACCGATATTCCGCGCATACATCGGATCCAGTGCGTGCTCCGCATCGATAAATCCGGCAATCCCCCCTCTTTTCTGAACTTCCGCTACCATATGCAGCGCCACCGTCGTCTTACCGCTCGACTCCGGCCCGTAAATCTCTATGACCCTCCCTTTCGGGATCCCGCCTACTCCCAGCGCGATATCAAGACTCAGCGCGCCAGTCGGAACAGCCTCCACCTCCATCCTGGATGCGGTATCACCAAGTTTCATAACAGAACCTTTTCCGTACTGCTTCTCGATCTGCGCGATCGCAGACTCCAACGCTTTTACTTTATTTTGATCTTTCTCCATCTCTGAATATCCTCCAAATCTTCAAATAAAACGAACCTTAATTCGGAACACACGTTCTCTATAACGGTATATTACACCACATTTCCGAATTTGTCAACCTGTTTTTGTGAATGGGAAAATAAATTTGGACGTTTCTTATATGCCTTTACTGATTTGTATGTTACAAATGACTTGATCTAAGAAATAAAAGACACAGTACAAGTGTACCATGCCTTTTACTATTTGTAAAGTTAATTTCGTCAAAGAGAAAACTTTCCTACCAGCTTCTCCAGTTCTGCGATGTTTTTCACGCTCTGACTCACCATCTCTCCAGCCCGTACCGTAGAATCCACCAATTCATTGGTCTTCCCGGATACATCCGAAACGCCCGACGCCGACTCATTCACAGCCTTATTGATCACATCGAGCGAACTTACGATCTCGTTCATCGATGCGGAAAGTTTCGTTACCGAATCATGGATCTCACCCATAAATTTTTCAAACATATCCGCGTCATCATTATACGCATTCCCCACTTTACTAAATTGCTGATAATCTGTCAGTACCGTATTTTCCAAAAATTCTGTGGACGTCCCGATGCAGGATTCCATATTTTTCACAGCCCGCTCAACTTCATTTACCATCCGTTTTATATCATCAGCCGAGATCTGCGTCTGGCTGGCAAGCGCCCCGATCTCCGTCGCCACAACTGCGAACCCCTTTCCTGCCTCGCCGGCCCTCGCCGCCTCGATTGAAGCGTTCAGCGCCAAAAGATTTGTCTGGGAAGATATATCACTGATCGTCTGCACCAGCTCATGGATTTTAGATACCGCTCCTGCCTGATGGAGCGCAAGATCCGATTTTTCACGGATCTCCCCATAAATCTCCCGGGTGCGGCTGTCCGCTGTCTCGGTATGCTTTTTCAACTCTACCGCACGTTTTTTCACTTCTTCGGAAATTTCTTTTCCCCGTTCCGACACATCATTGATCATATGTACATTTTCACTCACCTGTTCCACATTTTTCTGGATCAGATCGGTGGTAGAGGCAGACGCTTCCATACCGGCAGCCATCTCCTCCATCGTAGCAGAATTATCCTGACAAAGATTTTCCGTGCTATTCATCACATCTTCAAGAGAAGCAACCCCCCGGTTCACCTCCGTACATGACAGGCTGATCTGATTCGCCATTTCTTTCAGCTCCCGGCTCATAAGCTCGACCTCTCCGGACATCTTTCCGATCTCATCCTTTCGTTTTGCCATCTTCGCCACCCTGGCATCACGCTGAAGATCCAGACGGGCAATCTTCCCTATGATTTCGGTTATGCTCTTCATCGGTCTGGAAATCCTGCCGCTGATGATCCAGCCCGCCGCACAGGAAATCGCCAGCCCGCACAGTAAAAATATGATCATCAGCCGGAGAAGGGCATTGGACTTCGCATGTACATCCGCGTTTGTGGCCGTTAACACATACGTCATTCCATTTTTCAGTTTTTGATAGGAAAGCAATTTTTTTGTTCCCTGAGCCATATAGGAAACCACCTGGTTCTCTTTCCCCTCATCCGAAATAATGCTCGCTGCCTCCGGGGCGGATTCGTTCAGGTCATCCCCCAGTTCGTGATCTTTATGTACGACAAAACGCTGGCTGGAATCCAGCAAACACGAATATCCATTTTGATAGATCGTCGCTTCGGAAATGAGCGATTCGATCGTAGAAAGACTGATATCCATTCCGATGATCCCGACGGATTCATTTTCTATGTATACCGGGATAACATAAGAAATCATCGTCACTCCAATGTTCTGATTCTGATAAGGATCCATCCAAGTCGGCTTCTTATTTTCCACCGGGATATAATACCATCCCACATGCTCGAGATCATCTTTATCAAAACTGCTGAAATCCGTAGGTTCTATACTCTTAAATTCTTCCTCTGTCGAATTCCGCGTAAGAAACAGACCGGATGTCGGCTCTGTGAACTCAGGATTATAGCGCACATATGCGGTAAGCGCTCCGCCCGTATTCTCCGCAAAGCTTCGGAGCACATCCTCAATGTCTCTTGTATATTGCTCCACATACGCCCGATCGGATTTAAAGGATGTAAAATCAGTAAGCCTGCTGACACAAATTTCCGTCAGCGTATCCACGGACTGCTGGATATTCGTTAAGATCCCATCCAGCTCCGTTTTCTTCTCCTGTGCGGTCGCCAGCATAAACTCTTTGGAATCATCATTTGCCACATCGCTGGAGTACATATAACTCAATGTTCCCAGACTGATTCCCATGATCAGCGAGCAAACAACCGCAATTGCTGTAATTCTTGTTCGTATTGTGTTCAAGATCATATCCTCCTTTGGTCATTTCAAAATAGAATTTCGTTTCCCTCCTATTCATTTACCATTATGCCAGCTACATATAATTTTGAAAAACCTGCTCCAGATCCTTGATCGTCTCGATCTCATTGACACACCGACGAAGGGCAGCTGAGTGAGGGTATCCCGACGTATACCATGCAATATGACTGCGCATTTCCCGCATGCCATAGCGCTCCCCTTTCCACTCTGTCTGCATTTTGGCATGCCGCACGATCATAGCAAACACTTCCCTCATTTCAGGTTTTGGCAGTTCCACGCCCTCTTTTAGATAGTGCTTGATCTGTGTAAAGATCCACGGATTACCTCTCGCCGCACGCCCTATCATAACCGCGTCACAACCCGTTTCCTCAAACATCCTCCGGGCATCCTGCCCGCTGAAAATATCACCATTACCGATGACCGGTATAGACACGGCTTCCTTTACCTTTCGTATGATATCCCAATCCGCTTTTCCGCTGTAGTATTGTTCTCTCGTCCGTCCATGAACAGCTACTGCCGACGCACCGGCAGCCTCGACCGCCTGCGCCATCTCGACCGCCTGCTCTTCGCCATCGCAAAACCCCTTCCGGAATTTTACCGTAACCGGTTTGCGGATAGCCTCTACTGTCTTGCGAACGATTTTGGCGGCCAGCGGAATATCATTTAATAGCGCGGAACCCTCGCCGTTATTCACCACTTTCGGCACCGGACATCCCATATTAAGATCCAGTATGTCGAAATTCCTTTCTTCGATCCGTCCCGCCATACTGCTTATGATATCTGGATCCGATCCAAACAACTGCAGGGCGGCAGGCCGCTCCTCCTCTCGGATCTCCATGAGCGCTCCGGTATTTTTGCTGTTATAATACAGACCCTTTGCACTTACCATTTCCGTATAGATCAGATCGGCTCCCTTTTCTTTGCAAAGGAGGCGAAAAGGCAGATCCGTCACGCCCGCCATCGGCGCCAGCAGGATCCGTCCGGGGATTTTTACCCCTCCGATCGACCACTCATCCCTCTGTTCCGGTTCACCCATTTTGACTCCTCTTTCCTTTCCTCTCAGCCGCTTTCGTCTGCTCGTATATGAGACGCGTACCCTGAAGGGTCAGATTTGGATCGTAAATGTCAATGGTCTCCGTCGCATCGGAAATACTACGTCCCAGTCCTCCGGTAGCAACGACCTTGATATGCTTGATGCCGGACTCCTCTTTTAATTTCCGCACAATGTACTCCGTCTGCCCGATCGTGCCATACATAAGTCCAGCCTGCATACTCGTAATCGTATTTTTTGCCAGGATCGACTCCGGCGTCTTAATTTCGATTTCAGGAAGCTGCGCCGCATTTGACCAAAGCGCCTTAGCGCTGATCTTAATGCCCGGGCAAGTCACACGCGCAGCAAATACGCCATCTTCTGTCACAAGGTCATACGTCGTAGCCGTTCCATAGTCAATGATGATGACGGGGCCTCCATACAGCACGTAAGCCCCCACAGCATCCACGATACGGTCAGCGCCGATCTCGCCCGGATTCGCCGCTGCTATATGGATTCCTGACTTCGTATCATTTCCCACGACATACGGCGTACAGTGAAAATACTTTTTGATCCCGCTCACTAAAGAATACATTACTTTCGGCACGACTGACGCTATAATGACATCATGGATCCCCGTCGCCTCAATCCCATGGCGTTTGATCGCCTCAACGATGGCTTCTCCAAATTCATTGGACGTCCGCGGCAGATTCGTCGTCAGACGAAACGTAAACAACAGCCGATCTTCGTCAAATACGCCAACATTCAGATTCGTATTTCCAATATCTATTGCAAGTAACATCTCTTCCTCATTCCTGCGCCAGTCTCATGCGCTCGATCTCGTTTGTACCATTGCTAATCCATATAAAAGGTGCGGTAATACTGTTCCAGTCCTTCGAATAATTCTTCCTTCTCCTGCTGGAGCTGCTTGATCTTTAAATAACTGCCGATCTCATCATAAGTAAGATCATTTTCCTTTGCCGTTGTGGAAAGTAACAGCGTTCCATCCTCCTCAAACGCCATCGTAAAAACCCCGCCCACATCCGCGGTTAGCATCACGCTTATCATTTTCAGCTCTTCCTGCACCGCATCCGGCAGGGAAGAATATACGGGGTTCAGATAAAATTTCTGTTCATATGCGCTGCAAGCACAAAGAACCTGCCTCTCATCCATCCGTCTTATTTCCTTTCATTCATCGGTATGTATGCCTTGTGAGGGCAGACTGCCTTGTAAGCCGGACGTATGATCTTTCCTGCATTGACAAGTTCTTCCAAACGATGCGCGCTCCACCCGGCAATACGTCCGATCGCAAAGAGCGGCGTATAAAGTTCCGTCGGCAGGCCGAGCATACTATAAACCAATCCGCTGTAAAAGTCGATATTTGCACTGACTCCTTTATAAATATGGCGTTCACCTGCGATCACTTCCGGAGCCAGCCGCTCCACCTTTTCATACAGCGCATAATCCGCCATCATATTTTTTTCTTCCGACAATTTTCGCACAAACTTCCGGAATGTTTTGGCACGCGGGTCGGAAATAGAGTATACGGCGTGGCCCATTCCATAAATAAGTCCCGATTGATCAAATGCCTGTCGATTGAGAAGCGCCGTCAGATACATACGGATCTCATCTTCATCCTCCCAGTCATGCAGAACCTTTTTCATATCTTCAAACATAAGCGATACTTTTTTATTTGCCCCGCCATGCCGCGGCCCTTTCAGTGAACCGAGCGCTGCCGAGATCGCGGCATACGTATCCGTCCCGGAAGAAGTTACGACATGATCCGTAAAGGTAGAGTTATTTCCTCCCCCGTGCTCGGCGTGGAGAACGAGGGCAATATCCAGTATTTTTGCTTCCAACGGCGTAAACTGGCTGTCCGCACGGAGCATATGCAGAATATTTTCAGCGGTTGAATATTCCGATTTCGGCGGATGTAAAAAGAAGCTGTTCCCCTCATGGAAATAGTTTGCCGCCTGATAACCATATACGGCAAACATCGGTAACAATGCCACGAGTTCCAAACACTGCCGCAGTACATTTTCCGTTGAAGTATCGTCCGCTTTTTCATCGTATGAATAGAGCGTGAGTACGCTCCGTCCCAACGTATTCATGAGGTCCGAACTCGGCGCTTTCATGATAATGTCGCGCACAAAACCTGTCGGCAGGCTCTTACGGTATTCTGCGAGAATATCCTTCAGATCCTCCAGCTGGCCCTCAGTGGGCAGTTCCCCAAACAAAAGAAGATAAACAACCTCCTCATAACCAAAACGTTTCTCATGAAGAAATCCATCCACAATATCTTCAATATCGATTCCCTGATAAAACAATTTTCCTTCACACGGCACCAGATCATGGTCGACCACGGTATAGGAACGGATTTCAGATACCTCTGTCAATCCGGTCAAGACGCCCTGTCCATTCAGATCCCTCAGTCCGCGCTTTACCTCATATTTATCGAACAACGTCGAATCAATCGTGCTGCTGGCCTCACATACCCCTGCCATCTTCTGTATCCAGTCATGTCGATATTCCAAATTCAAGTTACTACCCATATTGGCCCTCCTTTCCAGCTTCCTGTCATAATGTCGCCGCCATCACTGCCTTAATCGTGTGCATACGGTTTTCTGCTTCTTCAAATACGATGTCCGCATACTTCTCAAACACCTCATCCGTCACTTCCATTTCTGTCAACCCGTACTTTTCATAAATATCCTGCCCGATCTTTGTTTTCAGATCATGGAACGCCGGAAGGCAGTGCATAAATACCGCCGTATCTTTTGCATTGTCCATCACCTTTTTATTTACCTGATATGGCGAAAGCACACGGATCCGTTCCTCCCAAACCTCATCCGGCTCTCCCATCGAAACCCAGACATCGGTGTAGATAACGTCAGCTTCCTGCGTACCCGCCATGACATCTTCCGTCAGCGTAATGGACGCCCCGCTCTCCTTCGCGTATTCCTCACATTGCTCCACCAGTTCTGCTGCCGGGAAATAGTCCGCTGGTGCACAGGCCACAAAATCCATCCCCATTTTCGCACAGGTGATCATCAGCGAATTCCCCATATTATAACGGGCATCTCCCATATAGACAAGTTTGATCCCTTTCAGCGTACCAAAGTGTTCACGAATGGTGAGCAGATCTGCGAGCATCTGTGTAGGATGATACTCATTTGTCAATCCATTCCACACGGGAACTCCTGCATTCTCAGCCAGTTCCTCTACGATTACCTGTCCAAATCCGCGGTACTCGATACCATCAAACATTCTGCCAAGAACCCTTGCCGTGTCCGCGATGGGAGAGCCGGATGAGGTTTGGGAGGAACGGATCCGTGTGCTTTCTTTTTTTCCGATCTGGGATCCTTTCGGATCAAGGTATGTCACCCCCATCCCAAGATCATGCGCCGCCACTTCAAACGAGCACCTCGTACGGGTACTGGTCTTCTCGAATATGAGCGCCACGTTTTTTCCTTCCAAATCTCTGTGAGCGATGCCATTTCTCTTCTTTTCTTTCAAATCGGCAGCTAGATCTAAAAAATATGTAATTTCTTCCGAAGTAAAATCCTTTAACGTCAAAAAATTTCTTCCTTTTAAGTCCATCTCATTCCCTCTTTTCTATTCTTTTTCTGTCGCTTTTGAATACTAAGAAAAGAAGATTCCCCAAATCCTCCCGTACCAGAAAGCAAATTTGGGGAATGCCTCGTTTTCTATACGCCCGAATCCCAACAGGATCAATCTTTTACGCTCTCAGCAATCGCTTTCGCAAGTCCCGCTACACCCTGGATTTCAGACGGTATGATGATCTTCGTCGCTTTTCCGTCAGCTGCCTTTTCAAAAGCCTCCAGACTCTTGATCGTAAGCACCTGGCTCGACGGCGCCGCCTCGTTCAGATAACGGATTCCCTCGGCCGTTGCCCTCTGCACGGCCTCTATTGCCTGCGCGCGGCCTTCTGCCTCGCGGATCGTCGCTTCTTTCTTTGCCTCAGCACGGAGGATCGCTGCTTCTTTCTCAGCCTCCGCTTCCAAAATCGCCGATTCCTTTTTACCTTCGGCTACTAATACCGTAGATTTCTTCTCTCCCTCAGCACGGAGGATCGACTCACGTCTTTCACGCTCCGCCTTCATCTGTTTTTCCATCGAATCCTGGATCTCTCGCGGTGGAATGATGTTTTTTAATTCTACCCGGTTTACCTTGATCCCCCACGGATCCGTGGCAATATCCAGGCTTGACCTCATATGCGTATTGATTGTTTCACGCGAAGTGAGCGTCTGGTCCAATTCGAGATCACCGATGATATTTCGAAGCGTCGTAGCCGTCAGGTTCTCGATCGCCATGATCGGATTCTCTACGCCATACGTATATAGTTTGGGATC
>Ga0224748_10611_pt1 | contig 11260 bp, 10 predicted proteins | sample LIM_F_Water_Neg_FD_182074 | JGI IMG/M metagenome (GOLD analysis project Ga0224748, IMG submission 182074) | Enriched cells from gastrointestinal tract of the lab mouse from Pacific Northwest National Laboratory (PNNL), Richland, Washington... | ecosystem: Host-associated > Mammals > Digestive...
TGTCTTTGCAAAATACTCTTTCAGCCGGTACATCCTCTCCCTCACATACCATGCCTTTCCACCGGAGGCCTGGATATGTGCATTATCCAACCGGAAAGCAAGCTTCATCATCCGATAATAACTTTGCATATCAAATTCGCCCGGATTGCCCGCCCTGGCAAAACTGCGCAGTTCACCTTTCAGCCGCAGCGTAGTTCCTAACGCAGGCTCCTGATAGCCTTCCTGTTCCATATAACAAAAAATGTTTTCTATTTCTTCTTTGGGAAATTGTTTCGACGGATTCCTTTCGGAATATTCGGAATCCATTAAGATATGTACTGATTTTAAATAAAGAACCGGAACTTCTCCTAAGCCTGTCCGCTCTTTGTACCCCTTCCGGTATACTTCCCCCTCCACGATAATCTGCCGCCCGTCCAGATTGCTATAATCCGGTACGGGCCTTGGCATTATCTGCATGCACAAAATAAGCGCCGCCATAAATGCCAAACATAAAAGGCATAAAGGTCTCTTCATATATTCCCCTCTTTCCTCTATACAGCCAATCCATCCCCTTGTCATACTGCTTCCTCTTCTGTCCATACGACTCTAAGGCTCTGCAATACTTCTTAAGGACTTACATTAATCGGCAGTCGTAATCAAATCCAAATTCCTTTCATAGGTCACGGATAAACTGGCGCTATCCCGGAACATCACATTGCTGTCCCCATTGACCGCTATCTGCACCCTGCTTACATTAGGCAATTCCACCAGCGAATTAACGATGGAATAAATCACAACATCGGAACTGACATTATAAATCTGCGTCAGAAAATTTTCGTTTAAATTAACATAACAGGTTCCGTCTTTTACCGTAACGCCCACTACCCTTGTCTCCGGGTTCATTGTCGGATAAACTTTATCCTTTACCTGTTCGCTTGGCCCGCCGATTAACTGCTCCACCACCAGCCGCTCCATAGAAATATTTGTGCTATATCTACTATATTCCAGCGTCCGGTTTGTCTCTATCAGTTTATCGCCCTGCGCATTGGCAAAATACAGGCGGATTTTTACCCTTTCCCTTGAATTCATTTCACTTTCCGTATTATCAATAAACATATCCGCCGACATGCTGCCGATTACATTGCCCGACGTATCCAAAAGGGGGTTGGAACGAACTTGAAAAGAAACATAATCAACCCCTTTCACTTGCGTCAAAGTCCGGACAGCAGCCGCCCGGACAAGCACCTCCGTCGTCGGCGGTAAAGCTTTGTAACGTTCATCGAAGTTTAAAACAAGCTGCCCCTCTTCCAAAGAATATCCAAGCAACTCAAAATTCCCCGAAAGCGGCGCTTTATACTCCATTCTTTCCGGCGTCGCCGTAAGCTGGTCAAGCAGCTCTTCAATAATCTCCTCTCGGCTCTCCCCCACTGCCGCATACTCATTCGCCGACAGCTTTGTCTCGTCTTTATTCATCACGTATATATTGTAAACCCGGCTCTTATCCATCGTCTCCTCGTTTCCGCAGGAAACAACGGACAACAAACAAAGCAAAAGCCCTAACAGCAATATCTTTTTCTTCATTGCATTCTCCAAATTTATTTTACGTCATCACATAATTCAAGGGTATCTTCACCGTAAATGTAGTGCCTTTCCCTTCTACGCTGGCTACCTTTATAGAGCCTCTGTGCATTAATATGGCATTTCTTGTAATCGCAAGCCCTAATCCGGTTCCCCCGATTTCTCTTGAATGGGATTTGTCCACACGATAAAACCTTTCATAAATATGCTCTAAAGAATCCTCCGGGATGCCGATTCCCGAGTCCATGATTTCCAAGGTGAAAAACTGATGGTCCGCATCCAGCACCACTTTCACCCTGCCCTGTTCTTTATTATATTTAATCGCATTTTCTACCAGATTGGTTATTATCAGCGTCAGTTTTACCTCATCCGCCTCCGCAGTAACCGCCCTTCTGCTTTCAAATACTACTTCAATATCCCGTTTTCTGGCAATCGGACGCAGCCTTTTTAAAATAATCTCCGTCAAGGCGTTCACATCTACCACGCTGATATTCATCGTTGCCACTGTCCTGTCCATTTTAACCATAGAAAGAAGGTCATTGATAATCTTATCTTCCCTCTCTATCTCTTCCGCAATATCTACCATAAATTCCCGGTAAAGCTCCGCGGGCACATCTTCCTGCGCGAGCAGGGAATCGGCCAGGACTTTTACGGAAGTAATCGGTGTCTTCAATTCATGGGACACATTGGCAACAAAATCCTGCCGGGAAGCATCCAACACCCTCATCCGGTTCTGAAGCTGGTTAAAAGCATCTACAATATGCTCCGTCTCCAAATAATCCGGCACGGAAATAGGCTCGTCCTTATATCCTTCCTTCACCTCGCTGATAGCCTTCGCCACACGCTCAAAAGGTTTCATCAACACATTGGAAAGCAATAAGGCAATAGCAAAAATTGCAAGCAGCATCAACATTTCCAACAGCAATGCCCGCCTGCTCAATATATCTAACGTCGTATTGATGCTTTCCGTAGAAACACTCGTTAACATCACGCCCCTAACAATATCCTTCTTTTTCTCCATGCCGGCAGGCGCCCCGTTATTTACAGCCATCTCCGCTGTTGCCGTTTCAATGATGGGGGTGGTAATCTCTATATAGCCATACTCATAGTCGTAATTCGCGCCACCCGTCCCCCCCTTCATACACCTTATCACTTCTTCCGTAATTACCGTCTTCCCTTCGCTCGTTCCGTATGTATCTTTGATTACCTTCAAACCGGAATTGATAATCATCACACGTCCGTCATACAGATTGGAAAGCTGTTCGAGTTCGGCACTGATTACTTCAGATGACGCATCCGACAAATAATTATAAGTAATCAGATGATTGGCTATAATATTCAACTGGTTCTGCATATCGGAAGTCCTAAGGCTGATTGCCCGGTCTTCATAGTTTTCCAATATCCCATAGCACAAAACGATACTGGGGATAATGCCCGTCAAAAAAACTATAATAAAAATACGCGCCTTCAGGCTCCTTAAAAAATATAATTTATTCCAAATCTTCTTTATTTTTATATTCATTTACAGGCTCCGCCTACTCACTGCCGTCTGCCATTTTGCCATCCTCAGCAGCAATCCCTTATGCATAATAATATCCGACCCCCCACTTCGTGTGTACATATTTCGGCTCGCTGGGGTTTGTCTCTATCTTTTCACGCAGCCGCCTGATATGCACATCTACCGTACGTACATCTCCGGGATAATCGCTGCCCCATACCAGCTTCAGCAAATTCTCCCTGCCATACACTTTGTTCGGGTTCAGCATCAAAAGCTCCAACACTTCAAACTCCTTTGCTGTCAGGTTAATCTCTTTGCCGCTGATATATACGCGCCGCCCCTCCCTGTCCAGCTTCATATCTTTCCCTTCGATGACCCCTCCGTCATCTTCTTTCTTCTCCTTCCGGTTCGTCCGGCGCATAATCGCCTTCAGCCTCGCCTTTACCTCCAAAATATTAAAAGGTTTCGTAATATAATCATCGGCGCCGTATTCCAATCCAAGAATTTTATCCATGTCTTCCCCTTTTGCCGTCAGCATAACCACCGGCACATTGGAAAACTCGCGTATCTGCTGGCATACTTCAAATCCAGTCAGCTTAGGCAACATCACATCCAGCAAAATAATGTCATACTCTTTCCCTTTCGCTTTCTGCAAAGCTTCCTCCCCGTCATAAGCGCAGTCCACTTCCATCCCGTCCTGTTCCAAGCTGAACCGGATACCCTTTACGATTAATTTTTCATCATCAACAACCAGCACTTTTTTGCTCATTTCTCACCTCTGACACAAATCTTATCTTTCATTTTTGCAAACATACCCTCTTTAATGCCCTCTATTTTCATGATATCCTCTATTTTGGAAAAACCGCCGTTTTTCTCCCTATATGCGATAATGCTCTTTGCCCGGCTCTCACCTATCCCCGGCAAAGCCACCAGTTCTTCTTCCGTCGCCGTATTCAAATCCACAAGCTGATTATCCGTTCCCGCTGCAGCCAGCTTATCCTTAAAAGCCGGCGCCGGCGCCGCTGCCATAACCGTATCCGCATCCGCCGCTGCCCCGGCAAAAATGCCCCCTGCTCCTTTATCTTTCAGGCCATCCGGCATTTTGTCCATTGAGCCCATCTGCCTGGAGCTTTTCCCCTCCGTTAAACCCTCGTCACCCGTATGCTCATCTTGGGCAAAGCTTTCTGCCGCCGGAATTTCAATTTTCCATCCATCTTCCAGCAAATGCGCCAGATTCACATAATCCGCCGCCGCTTCTTTTGTAAATCCCCCCGCTTTTTCCACCGCTTCATATATCCTGCTCCCCTTTGGCAATTCATACACTCCAGGGTTTTCCACTTCTCCGCAAATATGTACAAACAAGGTGGATTGCTCCACCTGTTCCAGCGTTTCCTCCAAAGCCTCAAAGGAATCCTCATCCTCCGTCTGCCCTTCTGCCCTGACTAAATCTTCCGACTCCAGCAGAACCGTCTTCCTCCCGCTGCAGCCCGTCACCCCAAGCAGCATCCCAAGCAGGCAAACCAAAACCAACGCTTTCTTATTTGTTAATTTTTTTCCAATCATCCGCATAGCTCCTTCCCAAAATTTCCTGCAGGCATAGCAAACCACCATTCAATCATAGCCAATTAGCCCCGGCAAATATTCAACAGCCTAATTGCTTTCCACCTGCAATCCGAAAGACCCCTCTATGCGACTTGCTATTTCATTGTAAAGTAATTATCCTGCTTTTACAAGTGCCTTTTCGTCCTATTTCCATTTAAAAAGAACAACCCCTGCAATCGCAATCCCCATCCCTATCACCTTGCGCCATTCCAAAGGCTGCTTATCCGTACCAAACCACCCGAAAAGCTCAATTACATAAGCCACAATCAACTGCGCAATTACAATCAACATTACGGCCTTAGCCGGCCCAAGCATCTCCATGCTTTTGATTACCGTATAAGTGATAAATGCGCCGATTGCCCCGCCAAGAAGCATATACTTAGGCTCCACCTTAACCAGTGCCCCAAAGGATGACCTGTCCGTAAGCAGCCATGCCCCCAAGCAGACTAACAGCGCCGTAAACTGCACAAATGCATTTGCCACCCAAATCCCCGACGTTTTCGTCACTTGTGTATTAAATACCCCCTGCACACTCATTAAAGCTCCAGATATCAATGCAATAAAAAATCCAATCATATGGGTCCTCCAAATATCATTTTCTTTTAATATTTTTACCCATATGATTGGAAAAGTATTCAGTTAATTATGAAATTCATTCGGGCTCGTCCCCTTCTTCCTGCGCCTCCCTGCGCAGCTCCTCTTCGTCCAGATATTCTACCTCTTCTACCGCTTCCTCTTCTTCCTCAATCACGGTTTCCGTATATGGTTCTCCGGTTACCTGAGTCATAATTTGTTCCGACAAGCCGCGCAGACTATCATTGGCATCGGCCCCGTCCCATATCTGTGAAAATGCAATTTCCAGTTCTACCCAAAAATTGCTGGTCTCCACCATTTTGGGCATCGGCACTGATATTTCATATTCATTCACAAACTCTTGCAGATTGATATTCCCGTAATCCACTCCATAACGGGCTGCCACTTTTCCTGTCCTGGAATACAGCGTATCCGTATATCCGCAAGTTAGAAACTTCGCAAAGTCCTCTGCCAGTTCCTGTTTTTCCGAATAACCATTTATTACAATACAGTTCGTCACCGAAAGGCTTCTTGTCAGCAATTCCTCATTGATGTCCGGCACCGGGGCAATGCCGTATTCGTAAGAAAAATCCCCGCTTTCTTTTGCATCTTCCAGCTTTTCCACCGCATCCGTCGTTGCCACGGTATAAACAATTTTCCCTTCCATAAAATCATTCAGCACTTTTTCGTAACTGATTTCTTTTGTATCAATGGAAAAAAACTGGTTTAAATCCTGATATACCTTCAGGCAATCAATGGCATCTTTATTATAAATATTCATATTTGCCGTATTGTCTCCGGCTGCCCCGCCTACAATCATATAATTCCCCGCAAAAAAATAATTGTAGAAAATATCCGTTACATCCCATTTAAAAATGGCCTCCACCTGCTCCGGGGCATTATATTCATTGGCAAATTCCAATATATCGTCAATCGTAGAAGGAAGAAGTTCTTTCACCCTTTCGTCTACCAACGCCTGTATTTCTTCATCCAACTGCCCTTCGGCATTTCCTTCCGGCATATCCGCCGGGTTTTCCGCCTCCGGCATTTCTCCGTCTTCCGGCATTTCCTCCGGCCCGTTTTCTTCCAACTGGGCCATTGCCGCTTCCCCTTCGGCCGCATCCCTTTCCGCTTCTATCTGGCTTTTTGCAAATTCTTCCAAATATGTCCTGTTGTAAAGCAGGGAACTTGTCTCAAAATAAAAAGGATATCCAATCGTTTTATTTTTATAAGTCACCGCCAGCCGCGCCGCATCCGGATACTCTTCCTTGATTTCCTCCCAGCTTTCCCCATCCACGCGGGCTGCCAGCCCTGCCAAAAAAGCCTTTTCCAGGGAATCATTGCTAATAATATACAAATCCGGCGGATTCTCCGACTGGATGGAAGCCTTGTTAATCTCTTCCAGATATTCCAAGCCGGAAGCCAACACCGGGATTACCCTTACATCATTTTCCTCCCCATAAGCTACCGCCGCGCTTCCCAGATAATCCGTCAGCGCTTCATCGGTATACCAAAAGTATAACGTATCCTTATTCCTTGTAAAAATCGTTTCTTCCTGTTCCTGACTGATTGTTTTTCCTGACAGCCCTACTGCCGCTACAACCGCAGCCACACAGGCAATGGCTGCTATAGTCAAAAGTCTTTTTTTAAGACCCATATTTTTCTCCTAACTTTTTATCCTAAACCGGAAGGCACATTTCCAAAATTGCAACCATCTCATCCACATTTTCCTTTGTAATGATTAGTGGAGGCACAAGGCGGATAATTTCAGCTCCGGCATTAATCAGTATCAAGCCATTATCCAATGCTTTGCTTATAATATCCCCTACCGGGCCTTTGCATACCAGCCCCTGCATCAACCCAAGCCCCCGCCTTCCTTCTATATAATCATATTTTTCTGCCAGCAAATCCAGTTTTTCCTCCAAATAGGGGGCTACTACATTCACATTTTCTATTATATGGTTCTCTTCAAATAAATCAAGTGCTTTATTCACCGCCGCTGCCGCCAAAGGATTTCCGCCATAAGTTGTTCCATGATCCCCGCTCGTTAAAGAATGGGCTGCCACACGTTCCGTCATAAGGAACGCCCCTACCGGCACACCGCATCCCAAAGCCTTCGCTGTCGTCATAATATCCGGCATAACCCCGTACCGCTGCCATGCATACATCGTACCGGTCCGCCCCATGCCGCACTGGATTTCGTCCAAAATAAGAAGGATATCCTTCTCTTCGCACAACGCTTTTACCCCTTCCATAAATTCTTTCCCGGCCGGGTATATCCCACCTTCCCCCTGCACGGTTTCAAACAGGATGGCACATGTTTTTTCCGTTATCAGTTCCTTTACACTGTCCAGGTCATTCATCCTGGCAAATTTTATATTCCCTATCATCGGCCCGAAAGCTTCCCGATAACCCGGATTGCCTGTTACCGACAAAGCCCCCATTGTCCGCCCATGAAAAGAATGCTCCATAGCAATTATCTCATGATCCGTCCGCCCGTCTTTCAAATATGCGTACTTCCTTGCAGCTTTAATTGCCCCCTCTACCGCTTCCGCCCCACTGTTCGTAAAAAATACCCTGTCCATGCCGGAAACTTTCTTTAACTTTTTTGCCGCCTCTATCGCCGGCACGTTGTAATAATAGTTGGACGTGTGGATAAGCTTATCAATCTGAGCTTTTAATGCATCGTTATATGCCTTGTTGCCATACCCCAAAGCAAAAACAGCAATTCCGGAAACAAAGTCCAGATATTTCTTCCCCTCTATATCATATAAATATACCCCTTCCCCTTTATCCAATACAATCTGGTATCGATTATATGTATGAAGGAGCGCCTTTTCTGCCTCTTCTATATACTCTTTCATCATAATACTTCTTCCTTTCCGGCTTTCTGTAAAAGCCAAAAAACCTGCCGCAGGCAGCGAGGCGTCAAACTTTAGCCATCCTATAGGATATTTTTTGCCTCCCTCCAACGACAACAGCCAGATGAAACACCGTCTGCCGTCACCCACAAAAATCAAACTTGCAGCGCTGCAGAGCAGCGGGGTATTTGACCCTCACGGCAGTCTTGCTCGCGGGAATAAACGCAAATATTATACTGTTGAATCCATAATGGAGTCATCGTCTTTTAAGAAAACCGTACCCACCCCATGATTTGTAAATATTTCCAACAACAGGCAATGTGGAATCCTTCCATCCAGAATATGCACCCTGCTCACCCCTTCGCGGATTGCGCTCGTACAGTTTGCCAGCTTCGGAAGCATACCGCCTCCGATATACCCATCCGCAATCAACTTATCCGCTTCCGAAGCCCTTAATCTGGATATAAAAGAAGACTTATCATTGATGTCCTTGTACAGTCCTTCAATATCCGTTAAAAATGCCAGTTTTTCCGCATGGACCGCCTTGGCAATGGCACAGGCCGCATCATCCGCATTAATGTTATACGTCTGAAAACCATCATCCAATCCAATCGGTGCAACAATCGGTAAAAAGTCTTTTTCCAGCAAATCATAAAGCACCTTTGGATTTACCCCTTTAATATCGCCTACAAAACCGATATCCTTGCCATCGGCATATTTCTTCTCCACAGTCAAAAGCCCTCCGTCTTTCCCGCTGATGCCGACAGCTTTCACCCCTAACTCCTGCACCATTGCAACAAGATCTTTGTTTACCTTGGAAAGAACCATTTCCGCAATTTCCATCGTCTCCCCGTCGGTAACTCGCAGACCATTTACAAACTGGGGTTCCTTCCCAACTTTCCCTACCCAACGGCTGATTTCCTTTCCGCCGCCGTGGACAATAATCGGCTTAAATCCTACCAGTTTCAACAAGGTAACATCTTTTATCACATTCTTCTGCAATTCCTCATTGCTCATCGCGCTGCCGCCGTATTTTACCACAATGATTTTCCGGTTGAATTTCTGTATATAAGGGAGGGCTTCAATCAAAACCTCCGCCTTTTTCAATACTTCAGTCATATCCTTGTCCATTTTATCGTCTCCTTTTTTATGAGCGGTAATCCGCATTGATTTTCACATAGTCAAAGGTCAAATCACAACCCCATGCACAAGCTTCAAAATCCCCCATCTTCATATCCACTACAACGCGCACTTCCGGCTCGGAAAGGATTTTTGTCGCCTCCTCTTCGCTGTAATCGGCTGCCGCCCCGTCTTTATATATCTGTATCCTTCCGTTTTCCCCCTCAAAAAACAGCTCTATCTTTTCCGGGTCAAATGTTACCCCGGAATAGCCCAATGCGCAAAGAATCCTTCCCCAGTTAGCATCATGCCCGAAAATAGCCGCTTTTGTCAGGTTGGAGCAAATCACGGACTTGCTCAAAATCCTGGCTTCTTCTTTCGTCCTGGCATGAATCACTTTCGTTTCAAACAATGCCGTCGCCCCTTCACCGTCGCCTGCCATTTTCTTTGCAAGCGTTTCATCAATTATATGCAAAGCCTCTACAAATTGATAGTATCTGTCATCCTTGCTTACAATCTCCTCGTTTCCCGCCATTCCGTTGGCCAGCACAAGAAGCGTATCATTCGTAGACGTATCCCCGTCCACCGATATCATATTAAAAGTATCCTGCACATCCGCGCGCAAAGCTTCCTGCAGCAGCTCTTTGGAAATGGCAATATCCGTCGTTACAAACCCGAGCATGGTGCCCATATTGGGATGAATCATACCAGAACCTTTGCACATGCCGCCTACCGTCACCGTCTTCCCATCTATCTCAAACTGTACTGCCGCTTCCTTGGATACGGTATCCGTTGTCATAATGGCTTCCGCTGCCGCCGTACCGGCTTCTATATCCCCGGATTTTACTTTTGCCAGTTCTTCTATCCCGGCAATAATTTTCTCCACCGGAATCTGCATCCCGATAACGCCTGTCGAAGCCACCAGCACAGCTTCCATTGGAATGCCCAGCTCTTTTGCCGCATGCTCTGCCGTCCTTTTACAGCATTCATACCCTGCCGTACCCGTACATGCATTGGCAATCCCCGAATTGACCACTACAGCCTGCCCATAAGCAGAATGTTCCACCGCATTCCTGTCCCAAAGCACCGGAGCCGCCTTTACCACATTGGAAGTAAACACCCCGGCCAGCCGGCAAGGCGCCTGACTATAAACAAGTGCCATATCTTTCCTGTCTTTATACTTCACCCCAGCCACTGCACCAGCCGCCTCAAACCCCTTCGCCGCAGTCACCCCGCCGCATATCCTCTCTATCGACATATCCATTCTCCTTTCCAAATCCCGGACTTTCATTCATTCTAAAATACTGATAACCCTGCCGAAGATATTGTTCCAATCTTCTTACTTCTTCTTATTGGTTAAAAGCCACAATGTTCTCTTTATTCAATACAAAATCATAATAATTCAAATCTTCCCTTTTTGTCCACCCAATCCGGTTCCAAAATGCATTCCCCACATCGTTTTGGGTAAAGGCAATCAAAGAAACTTTGCTGATTTCTTCTTTCTTAAGCGCTTCCATAGCGAATACTACCATAGCCTTCCCAATCCCCCTCATGCGGTAATCTTCATGGACACATACATGATACATGCATCCCCTTCTTCCGTCATGCCCGCAAAGAATCGCCCCTACGATTTTTCCTTCTTCCAAAGCCACCACACTTGTTTTGGGGTTTCTTGCCAAAAAACGTTCCACCCCTTCCCTGGAATCGTCAATGCTCCGCATGGCAAATCCTTTTATACTCATCCAAAGGGAATACACTCCTTCATAATCCCCTGCTTTCATCGTCCGTATCATTCTTTCCCTCGCTTCCTGCCCCCTGCCAGGCCTTTACAGATTCAGCCCCTTATCCTCTTCGCACCCCAGCATAAGGTTCAGGCACTGCACCGCCGCCCCGGAGGCTCCTTTCCCCAGATTATCGAACTGGGCGCTCAACACCATCCTGTCTTCATTCCCTGTCACATATATTTTCAGCCCTTTCCCAGAATCATAAGCATTTAAAAGAGATGAAAAAAATTGCGGGATTGGCCAGGGAACCGCTTTTTTCCCCCATC
>Ga0224748_10619_pt1 | contig 11220 bp, 16 predicted proteins | sample LIM_F_Water_Neg_FD_182074 | JGI IMG/M metagenome (GOLD analysis project Ga0224748, IMG submission 182074) | Enriched cells from gastrointestinal tract of the lab mouse from Pacific Northwest National Laboratory (PNNL), Richland, Washington... | ecosystem: Host-associated > Mammals > Digestive...
GCGGCGCTGACGAGCTTAGAGCGATCACACACAGCCAGAGGGCAGCAGAAAAGATAGCGGAGATCATGGAAAGCGATCATTTAGAGTATTTAAGGCATGTAAGCCCGGAAAAGATAGGGCGCAGGAATGTAGTGGCAGACAGCTTGCGGGCAGCAGTCATTACGGCATATGAAAGCGGGGTGTTTGAATGAAAAATGCTAATTGGATATATGAATCAGTTTTCCCGGAAAATGAGGAAATGTTTAAGAAAATCGAGGCGGCATTAGGTTTTAAATTATTTTTCTGGCAAAAGGCTTATATTATTACGGGGCAATTTAGGCGGTATGGAAAAACTACGGCAGAAATCTTAAAAGAGCTGCTGGACGTAACAGGAACGCCAATAGACTACACAAAAAGACCGTCAAGCAGCAGAGAAGATTTTTATAGACGGGAAACAAGGGAAATACAAGAGCGGCTGCATAAAGCAGGAATTAAAACAAGGGTAATTTTTTGGAGTGCCAGGGATAAAAGGGCGTATGCAGACGTACAGCAAAGGAGATACCGGGAATGATAAAGTTTATGGACGAGATCACAGAGGCGCTTACAGAGGCAGTAAGGACGTATAAGGAATGGGCGGGAGAAATAGCAATATACATACTGGGGTTGCTGGCAAAGGGGCTTATTCTTCTTTCTACGCCTGTATGGATATTGCCGTATATACTGATACGGGATATTCTGCGGGACAATAACGGCGGGAAATGTGAAAAGCCGGATTGTGACAGCTGCCCGTTTCCACCATGCCAGAAAGGAGAGGGCGAACAGTGACGGATTTTTTATTGACAGTCATAATTATTTTGCTGCTGGCAATATTCGGACGGATTGACAGCGGATTCAAAGAAAGGAGTAGAAAAGATGCAGGAAACAGAAACTAAGGCAGCAGGCGCAGAGATCGCGGCAGGGGGAGAGGAAACAGGCGAAAGCTGGGTAGCACTTCCCGCCTCTGAATTTGAAGAGCTGATACAGAAAGCGGCAAGGGCAGCAGTGCGGGAATACAGAAAGCAGGAAGAAAAGGACAAGAGGCAGAATAAGTACCACAATACTTTTACGCTTATGAAATGTTACCGTGATGCAGTTTTCCATATCCAGAACGCAGTAAGCGACGGCGAGCAGTTAGAGCTTAAGGGAATGACAGAAGAGCAGCAGCGGGTATATCTGGAAAGCGTGAGGCGCAGCCGCTTTAAAACTCTGATAATGACAGCGCACATAGACAAGGCAGTAGAAGAGATCGAGCGCAGGCGCAGGGCAGCAGGCAGAGAGGTAGAGTATAAAGCGTTTGAACTGTATTTCATGCAGGGCATGGAGTATGCAGAGATCGCAGAGGAACTGGAAACCGGGAAGAACACGCCGCGCCGCTGGGTGACAGCGATCATAAATGAATTATCTGTACTGTTATGGGGAATTGATGAAGAGCGGGCGAGGCTGTAGCTGGCAGCAGCCGGGCTGGTAATATCGTGGTAAAATCGTGGTGTTTACATGGTATTTCAAAAGCTGTATAATGGTAACATGAAAAGAGTAGGCAGTAGCTTAGCCGTGACGCGGCAGCAGCAGCCTACTCTTTTTTTATTTCTTTAGCCTCCACCCGGCGCATGAAATCTAGGGCGCTGGGTATTGCAGAAAGGAGCGGGGACAGTATGAAAGCATGGGCTAAGAGTTTTTACTTATCGCAGGCGTGGGAGAATACCAGAGCCGCTTACTTAATGTCGCAGGACTACATATGTGAGCGCTGCGGGGAGCCTGCAAAGGTGGCGCACCATAAGCGTTACTTAACCAGAGAGAATATTAACGACGCGGGCATAACGCTAAGCTGGGACAACTTAGAGGCGCTATGCCAGGACTGCCATAACAAAGAGCATCATAAACGCAAGCCGCGCCTGCGGTATAAGTTTGATGCAGCGGGCGGCATATCCCCCCTATCCGAAAATCAGAATTAAAGGGGGAAAATACCGAGGGGGATACCCTAAAATTACCCTCCGGGCGCGTGCATACGTGGTGTAGGGGGGGTGTGGTGGGGTGATCTGGCAGCGGCAGCAGGCGGCAGGAAAGAGGGGTAAAAGGAATGGCTGCGCGGAAAAAGAAAAAAGAAAATCGTATCAAGGACGAGAAAAAAAGACTTAAGGAAATATTTGAAGAGCTTGAAGAAAATAAGCGAAATTTAGTAACGCCGCTGATAGAAAAGGCTGCTTTTATGAGCATAGAACTTGACGACTTGCAGGAAACCATAGAGCAGGAGGGCTGGACGAGTGAGTACAAGAACGGTGAAAACCAGTACGGGACAAAGAAAAGCCCGGAGGCAGAGACATACATAGCATTAAGCAAGAACTATGCGGCAGTCATTAAGCAGCTGACAGAATTAGTGCCAGCTGCAAAAAGAAAGGAAAGCAGGCTGGCTGCCCTGCGGGATGAGTAGGCGGCAGTGCTGCCCTATAAGAATTATATCTATGAGTACCACGCAAAAATAAAAAGCGGCGAGATCGTAGCGGGGAAATGGATAAAGGCAATTTACAAGATCATTGTGGACGGGCTGGAAAAGCAGGAATATTTTTTCAATGCAAAGGCGGCAAATAAGGCGATCAAGTTTATTGAAAATTTCTGTCACCACAGCAAGGGGCGCAGTGACCTTATAAAGCTGGAACTATGGCAGAAAGCTATTATTTCTGTCATTTTTGGTATACAGGACACAGAAAAAGTGCGCGTTTTCCGCGAGATTTTTATAGTTATCGGCAGAAAAAACGGCAAAAGTTTATTTGCATCTGCCATTATCGCGTACATGGCATTTTTGGAGCCGGAATACGGGCAGGAAATTTATTGCTTAGCGCCTAAGTTAGATCAAGCGGCGCTGGTATATGACGGATTCCACAAAATGGTAAAGGCAGAGCCGGAGCTTTTGGAGCTGGCGCGGAAACGGCGCAGTGATATTTACATTGAGGAAACGGAAAGTTTTGTTAAGCCGATTGCCTTTAATGCAAGGAAGTCTGACGGATTTAACCCGCAGCTGGTAGTATGTGATGAAATGGCGGCATGGCGGGGCGACGCGGGGCTAAAGCAGTATGAGGTTATGAAGTCTGCTTTAGGCGCACGCACGCAGCCTATGATCTTAAGCATAAGCACGGCAGGGTATGAGAATGACGGCATATACGACGAGCTTATGAAACGCAGCACCAGCTTTTTAAAGGGTAACAGCAAAGAACGTAGGCTTTTGCCGTTTATCTACATGATAGACGACGTGGAGAAGTGGAACGACATAGAAGAGCTTAAGAAAGCCAACCCGAACATGGGCGTTTCCGTAAAAGAGGGCTTTTTCATTGATGAAATAGCCGTAGCAGAGGGCAGCTTAAGCAAGAAAGCAGAGTTTTTATGTAAATACTGCAATATCAAGCAGAACAGCTCTATTGCATGGCTGGAATACATGACCGTAGACCGGGCAGGGGTAGAAAAGACATTAGAGGATTTCCGGGACTGCTACGCAGTGGGTGGCATTGATCTTAGCCAGACGACGGACTTAACGGCGGCAAGCGTTGTGATCGAAAAGGGCGGCGTGCTGTATTCCTTTACACAGTTCTTTATGCCGAAAGACCGCATAGAGAGCCTGCAAGCCACGGACGGCGTGCCGTATGACATATTTGTAAAGAAAGGGCTGATAACCTTAAGCGGCGAAAATTACGTTGATTACCACGACGTTTATAACTGGTTTATAATGCTGCTGGAAGTATACGGAATAAGACCGCTGAAAATCGGATATGACCGATACAGCGCCCAGTACCTTGTAAACGATATGAAAAATTACGGGTTCCATATGGACGACGTACACCAAGGCGAGAACTTAACGCCAGTTATCCGGGAATTTGAGGGAATTATAAAAGACGGCAATTTCAAGATCGCGGAAAACAGTTTACAAAAGACGCATTTCTTAAATGTTGCGCTTAAGCACAACATGGAAACAAGGAAATTCAGACCTGTAAAGATAGAGCAGCGGGCGCATATTGACGGTTTTGTATCTGTCATTGATGCAATGACGGTACGGCAGAAATACTGGGAAGAGTGCGGCGAGCTGCTGAAAAATGCCGCATAGAAAGGAGAGTAAGCGGAGTGAAATTTTTTGATTATTTATTCCACGGGAAAAAGCTGCAAGTGATAGACAGCTATTTTAAAATGCTGAACGGCTACAGCCCGACGTTTACGAGCTTTAACGGCGGCGTATACGAAATGGACTTGACAAGGGTAGCGATCAACAGTTTTGCCACACATTGCAGCAAGCTAAAGCCGGAGATCGAGGGCAGCGCCCTAAAGCATCTGGAAAGGGTATTGCAGTACAAACCTAACTATTTCATGGACACAACGAAATTCATAAAGCGTCTGGCGACGATCTTAGCGGTAGAACATACCGCTTTTATTGTGCCTATTGAGGACGAGACAGGGAACCTGTGCGGCTTTTATCCCCTGCGGGCGCAGCGCTGCGAAGTGGTAGAGGCTGCCGGGCGGGTGTATCTGCGGTATCTATTTGCAAGCGGGGAGTATGGGGCGATTGAGTTTGAAAAAGTCGGCATAATGACTGACTTTGAATACAGCGACGATCTTTTCGGAGAGGATAACAGCACGCTTAAGCCTACAATGCAGCTGATACATACCCAGAATGAGGGCATTATTAACGCCGTGAAAAATTCAGCAAACATACGCTTTCTGGCAAAGGTGGCAAATTTGCTGAAGCCGGAGGACATAAAAGCAGAGCGGGAGCGGTTTACAGAGGAAAATTTAAGCGCGGACAATAAAAGCGGCATGATTATTTATGATAACAAGTTTTCTGATCTGAAACAGGTAGAAAGCAAGCCATATACGCCAAACGCGCTACAAATGCAGCAGATACAGGATAACGTATGTACGCATTTTGGTACAAACATGGATATTCTGCAAAACAAGTTTAACGAGGAAACATGGAACGCCTATTATGAGGGGAAAATAGAACCTTTTGCAATCCAGCTTTCGCTTGTCATGTCAAACATGGCATTTTCGCAGCGGGAGCTTGCGCACGGGAACGCGATCACGTTTTCCGCAAACCGCCTGCAATACGCCAGCAATGCTACAAAGCTGCAAGTAAGCACACAGCTTTTTGACCGGGCGCTGCTTAACCGCAACGGCGTAATGGATATATGGAACATGCCGCACGTAGAGGACGGCGAAAAGTATTACATACGCAAGGAATACACGGAAGTAAGCCAGCTGGGGAAAAACGAGGAAAAGCAGCAGATCATTATACAGCAGATGCCGCAGCCGGGGCAGCAGGCGGCAGGGACGGAGCCGGGGGAAGAGCCAGCGCCGGACGATAAGGGACAGAAAGAGGGTGTAACAGATGCCGATCAAACAGGACAGGGAGTATAGGACGCTGGCAGCGCCATTGTCGGCGCAGGCGGCGGCAAAGCGGATAGAGACGGATTTTTACGTTGAGGGCTACGCGACGACGTTTGAAAGCCCGTATCTGCTTTATGAGATCGAGGGTACAAAGTTTTACGAAAGAATAGACGCGCACGCGCTGGACGGGGCAGACATGAGCGACGTAATTATGCAGTATGACCATGAGGGGCGCGTATTTGCCAGACAGTCTAACGGTTCCCTTATTCTGATACCAGACCATAAGGGGCTTTTGATTGCAGCCGATTTAGGCAGGACGGACTTAGCGCGGGGGCTGTATCAGGACATACAGCAGGGCATGATAACAAAAATGTCGTGGGCTTTCACCGTGAAAACGGACAGCTACGACAGGGCAACGCATACAAGGACAATATTGGAGATCAAAAAAGTTTATGATGTATCAGCCGTGAGCATACCAGCAAACGGCGATACTGAAATAAGCGCCCGCAGTTTTGCACATAGGAGTTATGAGGCAGAGAGGCAGGAGCGGCTTTTACAGCGGGCGAGGCTACTAAAGATCAGAGCCAGTCTATAAAAAACAGAAAAGGAGATTGCAGAACATGAACAGATTGAAAGAAATCGAGGCAAGGTTAGCCCAGATCAAGGGCGAACTTACCACAAGGGCAGCAGAGCTGACAGAGGCAGAGATCGCGGCGCTGGAAACAGAGGTAACGGCATTGCAGGAAGAGCGGGCGGCATTACAGGCGGCGGCAGAAAAGCGTAAGGCGTTACTGGAAAGGATCGCAAACGGCGAGCCTGTAGAGGGCGACGGGGGAGAGGCAGCGCCCGCAACCGTGCTGCGCAATTTCAAGCCCGCAGACCATACCGACGACACCGGGGACAGATACGGCAGCATGGCATACAGAAAGGCGTTTATGCAGTATGTCTGCCGTGGCGCGGAAATCCCGGCAGAGTACCGGGCAGACGCAGTAAGCAAGACCACGGACGTAGGCGCGGTTATTCCCACAACCGTACTGAACCAGATCGTAGAAAAGCTGGAAAGCACGGGCATGATCTTAGCCCTTGTTACCAGAACGGCGTACAAGGGCGGCGTGAGTATTCCCGTTTCCACGGTAAAGCCCGTGGCTACATGGGTAAATGAGGGCGCAGGCAGCGACAAGCAGAAAAAGGGCATCAAGAAAGACGGTATGATTACTTTTGCGTACCATAAGCTGCGCTGCGCGGTAGCCGTATCTCTGGAAGTTGACACAATGGCAATGAGCGCTTTTGAAACGCTGCTTATCAACAATATTGTTGAGGCAATGACAAAGGCAATCGAGCAGGCGATCATTGACGGGGACGGGACAGGAAAACCGAAAGGGATTTTGCAGGAGACACCCGCAGACGGGCAGACCATTGACAGCGCAAAACCCGCTTATGATGATCTGATCAACGCAGAGGCGGCGTTACCGCAGGCATATGAAAACGGGGCGGTATGGTGCATGAGCAAAAAGACGTTCATGCAGTATTACGGGCTGACAGATGCCAACGGGCAGCCGATCGGCAGGGTAAATTACGGGATTGCAGGAAAGCCGGAGCGGACGCTTTTAGGCAGACCTGTAGTGTGCTGCGACTATGTAACAAGCTATGCGGCAACACTGGCAGCAGGCACGGCTTTTGCTTTCCTCTTTAATTTCAAAGATTATGTGCTGAATACTAATTACGCTATGGGCGTAAAGCGGTATGAGGACAACGACACCGACGACACCGTAACAAAGGGTGTCATGCTGGCAGACGGCAAGGTAGTTGATAAAAACAGTCTGGTAGTTATCCAGAAACTGAAAGCGGCGTAAGCTGGGAATCAATAAGGCGGCTGGCGTTTCCTGCGCTGGCTGCCGGAAAGGTGGAACCATGAAAGGACATTTAGACGTAAAAGAGCTGGAAAGCTACAAAAAAGCTGATATTCAAAAGCTGGCGCGTGATCTGGGCGTAAGCGACGCGGGGACAATCAAGGAGATTGCCGCCAGATGCGCGGCTGTAGAGATCGAGACGGGAGAGGGAGAGCCGCAAACGGAACCGGGAAAGGAAGCCGGACAGCAGACCGGGGACGAGGCGGGAGAACAGGCAGCGGAAGTAGCCGGGCAGCAGACCGGGGACGGGGCAGAGGACACCGCAGGAGCGCCCCAGACGGGGCAGGAAACGGCAGAAGAGGACAAGGCGGCAGAGATCACCAGAGACACCGAACAGGAGCAGGAAGAGGCAGGAAAGGCGGCAGGCGGGGTAAGGGTGGAAGTAGTAGCCAGATACTTAGACCAGCAGCTTAACCAGATCAAAGAGGCTGGGGAAGTCTTTACAGTAGACCGGGAACGGGCAGCGGTGCTGGTACATGAAAAAGTTGTGAAGATCAGAGAGTAAGCGCGGCGGGGGCTGCGGTAAAGAAAGCGGGTGCATGGTATGGCGGCAGATGCCACTACATTAACAGGGAAAATGCGGGCGGCGCTGCGTATCAGCAGCACAAGCGCAAAGATTACAGAAGAAATAGAGGACTGCATAGGAGCCTGTAAAGCCGATCTTGCGAATGACGGCGTAAAAGTCATTGACGAGAGCGACGAGCTGATTATACGGGCAATAACGCTGTACTGCAAGGCAGAATTTGGGTACAACGGGAAAGCGGAGAAATTCAGACAATCTTATGATCTGCTTAAGGCGCGGCTTTCTATGTCAAAGGAATATAACACAGCGCCGCCCGTGTCCGAAACGGACACCACAGACGGGGAAAGCGGGGCGCAAAATGGCTGAATGGGTAGACGAGATCATACTTGTAAAAGAGACAGTGCCAGCGGACGGCAGCAGGGTAGACGGCGACGGGTTCCCGGTGCAGCAGGAAGAGGAAAAGCGTACTGTTTTCTGCAATATGAAATCTGTAGGCTATTCTGAATATTTCAAGAGCCAGCAGACAGGGAAAGTGGTAGAGGCGAAATGTGAGGTACATAAGGCAGACTATGAGGGTGAGGACACCGTAGAGGATATGGGCGGGAAACGCTTTTTTGTGCTTAAGACTTACGACATAGACGACGACACCATAGAACTTACCCTAACTGATCTGCGGCATAAGGACAAGGAGGCGTAAGCGTGGCAGAGTTTAGCACGGTAGGCTTAGAGGACGTAATAGAGGCTTTCAGCAGGCGCGAACAGGCGACAGTAGAGGCAGTGCCAAAGATGCTACAGGCGGGCGCTGCCGTTCTGGTACAGGCACAGCAGGAAGAGGCGCAGGCAATGGGGCTGAATGAAACGGGCGGTTTTGTGAAATCCATTAAGGCTACAGCGGTAAAAGGCGACAGCCGGGAAAAGCATATTGACGTTTTCCCGCATGGCAGGGCTAAGCATGGGAACGACAGGAAAGGCGATAAAAGCAACGTGCGCTATGCGACAATCGGATTTGTGGCAGAATACGGGACAAGCAGCCAGGCAGCCCGCCCTTATATGACCGTGGCAAATGACAAGGCGCAAAGCAAGGTAGTAGAGGCGCAGCGGGAAGTATGGGAGCGTGAAAACAATGTGTAGCATAAAGGAAGTGATAGAAAGCGCAGGGCTGCCAGCAGAGAGGGGCGTATATACCGGGAAAAAGAAACCAGCCGTTTACTGTACTTTCCTGCGTCTGAATAAAGGCGCTGCGTTAAGGGCAGACGATAAAAACAGCGGCGACAGGGAGCTATACAGGGTTACGCTTTTCTGTAAGGGGAACTTTGAAAAAAGTCTGAAACTGCTTACAGAGAAAATGGAGGCAGCAGGCTTTTATATCAACGGCGTAGATACTGAACACTACGAGACGGAAACGGGGTACTGGCTTATCCCGGTAACAATCGAAATATTAAAGGAGTGAAAAACAATGACATTAGGACTGAAAGACCTTTTTTATGCGATCTGCACGGAAAAGGACGGCGTAGAAAGCTACGGGCTGCCTAAAAAACTGGCAGAGGCTATGAGCGCTGATCTTTCCGTAAAAACGGCAACGGCTGACCTGTACGCAGACGACGCGATCAGCGAGAGCGTAAAGGAATTTATTAACGGCACGTTAAAGCTGGGCGTTAAAGACCTTACGCCGGAAGTGCTGGCAGACGTTCTGGGGCAGATGGTAGACCAGAATAAAGTTGTATGGGCTGGGGACGGTGACGAGCCGCCGTTTCTTGCTATCGGGTTCCGGGCGGCAAAGACCGGGGGAAGATTCCGCTATATCTGGCTGCTGAAATGTAAATTTGAGCTGCCGGGCGAGAAGTACGAGACGAAAGGCGAAAGCATCAAGTTTAACACGCCGGACATTACCGCCACTTTCTATAAGCGGAAAAAGGACGGGAAATGGAAAGCGGATTTTGTGGGAACCGAGACAGAGACGGCAGCTGGCACATGGTTTACGGAAGTGCCGGAACCCGCAGAGCAGATACAGGGAGTATAAAAAGAATATGAGGAAAGGAGAGAGGCGCGGCGTGGCTGCGCCTTAAATTATGCCAATGAGTGCAGTAAAAGACGGCGGCTACGTTGTGACGCTGAAAGGGAAAGATTACAGACTGCTTTTCACCCTTAACGCGCTGGACGAGATTCAGACGAAATTTGGGGGCTATGACAAGCTGAATGAGATTTTCAACCAGAGTAACCCGGACTGGGTAAAAGATACAAAATGGCTGCTTACCATGCTTATCAATGAGGGACTGCTGGAAGAGGACGAAAACGCACAAATCATGGAAGAGCAGAGAGTAGGGAGGCTGATTCACATGGGAAATCTGGCAGAGGTACAGCGTGCTATTTATGCGTCGTTTGCAGCAGGGACGGCAGGCGACGGGGAGAACACAGGGGAAACCGAAGAGGAAAGAGAAGAGGCGGGGGAAATGAAAGCCGGGCAGGAAAGTTAGACACTGCCCGGCTTTTATATATCGCAATGGTACTGCTGGGCTACAGGGAGCGCGAGGCGTGGAGAAAAACGCCTTACCAGATTGTAACCCTATTCAGATACCACAGGGAGTATAACCCGCACATTTTCAGACAGGGGCAGGCGGCAGCAGAGCCGCAGGCAGCAGTACAGGACGACATAGACGTAGCACTAGGGGGCTTTTAATTTATGGCTGATAAAACAGAGAATATCAAAACCCGGCTTAGTTTTGACGGAGAGGCAGAGTATAAAGCAGCCTGCAAGGAAATTAACAGCACCCTTAAAGTGCTTAATTCTGAAATGAAACTTGTAACGGCTGAATACAGGGACAATGCCAACAGCGCGGAGGCACTGAAAGCAAAGCAGGACGTTTTACAGAGGACTTACGACGAGCAGGCGAAAAAGGTAAAGGAAACAGAGCAGGCATTAGAGAAATGCAGGCAGGCGACAGGAGAGAACAGCGAAGAGAGTAAAAAGCTGGAAACGCAGCTGAATTACCAGAGGGCGGCGCTGGTAAAGACCGAGCAGGAGTTAAACAAGACCGCAGACGAACTGGAAAAGGCAGAAAACGCAGCAGACGAACTGGGCGAAGAGATAGAGGAAAGCGGGCAGCAGGCAGAGGCAGCGGGCGGCAAGTTCTCTGGATTGAGCGGTATTCTGGGCGGGCTGGGCGGCATTATGGCAAAGGGCATAGCGGCAGTGGGAACGGCTGCGGCAGCCATAGGCACGGCTGTAGTGGCTGGGCTGGGCTACGCAGTAAGCCAGGCAGACGAGGCGAAAGGCGCGTTAAATGATTTCTGCGCCGCGACGGGGACGGCAACGGACGAGGCAGACCAGTACAAGCAAGTTATGGAGAATATCTATAACGGCAATTATGGAGAGGGATTCGAGGATATAGCCGCGTCAATGGCGAC
>Ga0224748_10620_pt1 | contig 11214 bp, 11 predicted proteins | sample LIM_F_Water_Neg_FD_182074 | JGI IMG/M metagenome (GOLD analysis project Ga0224748, IMG submission 182074) | Enriched cells from gastrointestinal tract of the lab mouse from Pacific Northwest National Laboratory (PNNL), Richland, Washington... | ecosystem: Host-associated > Mammals > Digestive...
GCCCTTCAGAAAGCCCGGGCCTTCGAGGCCCAGTACGGCCCCCACATCCCCTCCAGGGAACGGCCCGCTTTCCACCTGACTCCCACCATCGGCTGGATGAACGACCCCAACGGCTTCTCTCTCTACAAGGGGGAGTACCATCTTTTTTATCAGTACCACCCCTATTCCAACGAGTGGGGACCCATGCACTGGGGACACGTGAAGAGCCGGGACCTGATCCGCTGGGAGCGTCTGCCCGCCGCCCTGGCCCCGGACTGCGGCTACGACGCGGCGGGGTGCTTCTCCGGCGGCGCGGTGGAGATGCCCGACGGACGGCAGATGCTCATGTACACCGGCGTCCAGCGGGGGCGCGATGCCGATGGATTTATCCGGGATATCCAGACCCAGTGCATTGCCATTGGAGACGGCGTGGATTACAACAAATGCGAGCTGAACCCGGTCCTGACCGGCAAGGATCTGCCGGAGGGCGGCAGCACGGTGGACTTCCGGGACCCCAAGATCTGGCGGGAGGAAGCTGGGACGTATTACGCCGTCATCGGCAACCGCGCCGCAGACGGCAGCGGGGCCATCCTGCTCTACAGCAGCGGGGACGGCCGGAAGTGGGCGTTCGTCCGTACCCTGGATGCCTGCCATAACCAGTACGGGAAAATGTGGGAGTGCCCGGATTTCTTCCCGCTGGACGGGAAGCAGGTCCTGCTCACCAGCCCCCAGGAGATGCAGCCCGTGGGGCTGGAGTTCCACGCGGGCAATGGCACGGTGTGCCTCATCGGAGAATACGACCCTGACGGGAAAGGGTTTGTCCGGCAGTTCGTGCAGGCTATTGATTACGGTCTGGACTTCTACGCCCCCCAGACGCTGCTTACAGAGGACGGGCGGCGCGTTATGATTGCCTGGATGCAGAACTGGTCTACTGTGGGGGCTAAGCCCGATCACTGCCGCTGGTTTGGGCAGATGACCTTGCCCCGCGAGCTGTCCGTGAAAGACGGGCGGCTGTATCAGACACCCGCGCGGGAGCTGGAGAACTATCGCGGCCCGCGCGTCATGCACCACAACATCCCTGTCAGCGGCGAGGTCAACCTGCCCGGCGTTCAAGGAAGGACCTTGGACATGACGGTCACCGTCCGGCCCATTGGGAAGGATTCCTACCGCTGGTTCCGCATCCGGGTGGCCAAGGACGGGGAACATGAAACCATCATCCGCTACCGCCCCGACCAGGGGACCGTCAAGATCGACCGGACCCGCAGCGGCCTGCCCCACGACATCGTCCATACCCGCAGCTTCTTTGTTCGTCCCAGGGACGGAGAGATCAAGCTGCGTCTGGTGCTGGACCGCTTCAGCCTGGAGGTCTTCGTCAACGACGGCGAGCAGGCAGCCAGCGCGGTGATCTACACCCGCCAGGAGGCGGACGCCATCAGCTTTGAGGCTGGCGGCTCGGTGTTGATGGATGTGGAAAAATACGATCTGGTGTTTGGTGAGGAGGTGTGAACCATGGCGGAGAAAACCTTTGACGTGGTTGCTTTGGGGGAGCTGCTGATCGATTTTACGGAAAATGGCCTCAGCTGCCAGAACAATCCCCTTTTCGAGGCCAACCCCGGCGGCGCGCCTTGCAACGTGCTGGCGATGCTGAGAAAGCTGGGGCGGAGCTGCGCTTTTGCCGGCAAGGTAGGGGACGATATGTTTGGCCAGCAGCTTCGCGCCGTGGTAGAGGAAGCAGGGATTTGCGGGGATTATCTGGTAACGGACCGGAATGCGCGGACCACCTTGGCTTTTGTCAAGAAGCTGTCCAACGGCGACAGGGACTTTTCCTTCTTCCGTAACCCCGGCGCGGACATGATGCTCACCGAGGCGGAGGTGCCGGGGGAAATAATTGGCAGGAGCCGCATTTTCCATTTTGGCACGCTGTCCATGACCCATGAGGGCGTAAGGCGGGCCACCCGCCATGCTGTCGGCTGTGCCAGAATGGGCGGGACCCTTGTTTCCTTCGACCCCAATCTCCGGCCCCCGCTGTGGGAAAGCCTGGAGGAGGCCAGGGAGCAGATCGCCTATGGTCTGTCCCGGTGCGATATTTTGAAGATCGCGGACAATGAGCTGGAGTTTATGACCGGGGAGACGAATCTCGATAAGGGCGCGGCCGCCCTGCGGCGGCAGTACCCCAACATTCGCCTATTCAACGTGACGGCGGGGCCGGAAGGAAGCTGCTCCTATTATGAGGATAAGCGGGTGTTCGTCCCTGCCTGCAAGCTGGGCGGGACAATCGAAACCACCGGGGCCGGGGACACCTTCTGCGCCTGCGTTCTCAACTTCGTGCTGGAGCATGGGTTGGATGGATTGGCGGAAGAGGACTTGACTGCCATGCTGCGCTTTGCCAACACGGCGGCTTATCTGGTGACCACCAGGAAAGGAGCCATCCGTTCCATGCCGGAGCGGGAGCAGGTAGAAGCGTTGCTATAATTGAAAATCATATGGCTAAACGACGAGGGGACAGATGTGATGATGAGTCCCGCCGATGCGCTGCATGAACTGGAGGGCGCGGTGTTGACTGAGGGTACCGGCCTGACGTTGGAGCAGGCCAACCAAATGCTCTCAGAGGTCTCTGGAGACCTGTTGTATCTTCGGGCTACTGTGGATATGGGAGATTCCAACGAGATCACGCTGAATGTAAAAAGCAACGGTGACAGGGACCTGACCGCATTTATCTACAACGCGCAGGAAGGGACGATCAGCGGAAAAAATCCCAACAAAACCAAGGACGCGAAAAAGCCTTTCGTCTCAGGTCCACTGGAGGTCAGAGGTGGAAAACTGATAATGGAGGCATATATCGACCGTTCGCTGGTGGAAGGTTTCTTTAACGACAGCAAGTCTATCAGTATGCGCTCCTACAGCGATTTTGAATCGCAGGGGCTCTCCCTGGAAGCAGATGGGGAGATCGTGGTTGAAGAACTGTATGTTGCAGAAATGAATTCGATCTACAAGTAAAACAGAAATGCCGCGATCCTCTTCCGATGTTGGGAATGAGATCGCGGCGTTTCTGTAAACTGTTTCAGACTTCCCACAGACATAGACACAGACTGATAGCACACCAGAAAAATACCTTATCCAGTGCTACAACAAGGAAAAATGATGCTAACTCTCTTGGCAACGATAAATTTCTCGAACTTGTTTATTCAGACTATTTTGAAGCGTACGAGTTTAAAAACCGAAGAAATGAAATCATTAACAAAAACTATCTTGTTACCAGTGGGTTGGAGGAAGAAATTAGATTTGTTACTGGGACTGACTGCCATGACTGGACAGTTTATCCCCGCGAAGATAAGAGCGACACAGTTGCCGAATTTCCATATACATACGCCAAGTGCTTACCCACATTCAAAGGATTAGTCATGGCTGTTACTGATCATTTGAGGCTAAAGCGGGTAGATAGTTTTTTTAATGTAGATAAGTTTACCTTGGACGCAATTAGGCTTTCCTTTGGAAGTCAGGAAGAAACGATTCCTTTGTCGAAAGGAATAAACGTCATTATTGGTGATAATTCCATTGGAAAGTCAATGATTTTGCATGCAATTACAGGATTTGAAAAGAAAGGGGAAAAGAAGCTTCCAAACGGAGTCAAGAATGGCTATAAAGCCTATATAAAGAAAAACAATCTGAAGATTAGTAAGCAGATAGATCAAACCCAATTATTTGCGTTTGATATGCAGGGAGAAGTTCGTAGCAAATTTGAAGAAAACACATTAAATTCTTCTGAGTTCTTATCAAAATATTTTCCAAAGGATATAAATTCGACTATATATCGGCAATTAGTAGATGCAGAAATCGATCGCCTGTTTGACTATTTGGAGAAGAAATTCAAGCTTGACGCTGAAATAAAAAAATTGTCCATCTTCACAATCCCCTGTATCGAGAATAGTTCTGAGAGCCTCATATTTGAAAAGAATCTCCGCCGTAGCAAAGGTAAAACCGATGACTTTTGTGAAATCAAAGATGCTATTGACGTAATTCTAAATAACTACCAAAAGTTATTATCGTACAAGATTGAAGCAGATGAGCGAAATACATTAAATGCTCATATAGATGCCTTGCAAATGATTTATAAAAAATATGAAAGTGTGATACAGCGCATCGAACATAACAATAGTAGAATTGAAAAAGTTGCCAATGTAATAGATAAAATATCAGCGAGACATAACAGGAGTATCACGGATGCTCAGAAGCAGATATCCACTTTTTCTGATAATACCATGGCATTGACACAAAGAATTGTAGAAATACAGCGCGTCAACGAAAAAATCTCGGAGCATATTCTCCAAGCATAGAAGAGAGACGAATCGAACCAAACAGCAATCAAATTCATGAATATGAATTTATTTCGAAGTTAAGCATTGATACCATTAATACAAACTATATAATCGATCGCATTCAAAGCGTTATAAAATCTGGGAAAAGTATAAATTGGGAAACTATTACGGAGCGGGAGCTTTCAGAAATCTTGCTACGCTACGATGGCAGAGAACCGGTTTTACAATTCTTTAAGACCTCTTTGCAGCAGGTAATCGACCCGGATTTCAAGCCAAAGCATTCCATTATCTGTCAGGGTATGGATAAATCTGAGGAATTATCAACTGGTTTAGATGCCAAAATATATTTTGATATTTTATCCTACGAGACAACTCAAGATGGCATATATATCATTGATCAGCCAGAAGATAATGTTTCCCAGCCTGCAATAAAGTCATATTTGCTCTCTTGTTTTAAGAACATGGGAGAAAATCGACAGGTAATTATTGTTACCCATAATCCCCAATTCATTGTGAATCTTGATATTGACAATTTGGTTTTTATACATAGGGAAAATGGGAAACTCCAGATTCAATCCGGGGCATTGGAATATGTGTGTCCCGAATATAGTGTATTGGAAATAGTTGCTGATAATATTGATGGCGGGTTGGAATCAATAAAAAAGAGGTGGAAAAGACACGATGACCATGCAGGCTATTTGAATGAAATACTCTCGGAATGCTCTGACATTCAAATCGTTATGAGTGACAAGGCGTTAGAAAGATTATATAAAGGGCAAAACTCTTTTCATGGCGGTTGCACAACCAAGATTGCCTTGCTCTTTTGTTTCTTAATGAAATTTGTTGGCAAGGGCAAGCATTTGTTTCCTCCAATAACGCAAGAATATTCATGTAGATGTATTCAAGTGACCGAACAAAACCGTAAGCAAGTGGAACTTTTATTGCAAGGAAAAATCATTGATACTCCCGGTCACACCGCCGATTCCATATCTCTTTTAACTAATGACGGTTCTCTATTCTGCGGCGACGCTGCTATGAACGGATTGCCAAGTTTACACAGAATAACTATTTGGGCGGAGGATAAAACGGATTTCCTAAAATCTTGGGAAACAATCATCGCACTTAGACCAAATCTAATATATCCGGGACATGGCAAGCCGTTTGGATATGACGACCTTAAAATAAATCTAAAGCGGGCAAAAAATATGGAATTATTACCGATTCACTAACTTCCGATTTATCGAACAGACAAGGAGGGCGAGAAAATGTCTTTATCCATTCAAGAACGCTTGAAAGACCTGCGTGTGCAGCGTGGCTTGACGCTGGAACAGCTTGCAGAGCAGACGAACCTCTCCAAGTCTGCGTTGGGCAGTTATGAAGCGGACGATTTTAAGGACATCAGCCACTATGCTCTTATCAAGCTGGCGAAGTTTTACGGCGTGACCACCGACTATCTGCTGGGGCTGTCTGAAATGAAGCGTCACCCAAACGCTGATCTTGCAGACCTGCGTTTGAGTGACGGAATGATTGACCTGCTGAAAAGCGGGCAGGTGGACAATGCTCTGCTGTGCGAATTGGCGGCGCACCCGGATTTTATCAAGCTGATGGCCGACCTTGAAATCTATGTGAACGGAACGGCGGTGAAGCAGGTACAGAGCGCAAACGCCATTGTGGACGCTATGAGCGCAATGATTATGAAACAGCACAATCCCGGCTTGACCGACCCGCAGTTAAGACAGCTTATCGCTGCCCATATTGATGATGACAGCTTTTGCCGTTACATAATCCAGCAGGACATAGACGAGATAGCCGCCGGCCTGCGGGAAGCCCACAGGGAGGATTTTTTCAGCGTCCCGGAGGATAACCCGCTGAAAGGATTATTGGAAGCCGCTACCGAAATTACCAACCCAGACAGTGACCCGGAGCAAGCGTCTTTGGCGTTTATCTGCAAACGGCTGCGGCTGAACTTTAAGAAGCTGTCTGGGGAAGAAAAGAAGTGGCTGAAAAAGATTGCACAGAAGTCGGACTTGCTGAAAAAACCAACCCCACAGCGGGGACGGAAGTAAGAAAATAAAAAATCGCATTTTGTAGGAGGTATATTATGTCATTGGAAAAAGTTTATGATTATTTCCATAATTATGATAAGCAGACTTATCAGGTTGTAGCTTGTATGGGAAATGAGCCATCGGAGCAGGATATAAAGGATTTTGAAAATCAGTATGGGATAAATCTTCCTGCTGATTTTAGAGAGTTCACTATGTCCCCATTAGGTGGGCTTTATATGGAGGTTCGAGAAGAAATATGGCCACAAGCGAAACAATATGACATAGGCCCATTTTGGTCGTTCTGTCGAGGAATTATAGTCTATGGAATTGCCAATGGAATACCCGATTTTTTGGATATTCGTGAAAAAACGAAAGAACTACACGATGAAGGTTTTACTGATTTTATCCCATTCTTGTCCATTATAGGGAATGGTGATGAAATATTTTGTTTTGACAAGAATAATAACATAGTCCTTCTTGACTACTACACAACAGGAGAAGCTACACCGATTGAGGGGACTTTTTCAGATTGCTTGATGAACCAAATTGCGGAGTTAGAAGAACGGAAAAACAAGAAAATCCGGGGAGAGGATAAAATCAACTAATTCTGATTTGCGAGGAGAATTGTGACTATGATAGAGTTGAATACATTCAAAAAAATATTGGAAGAAAATGAAGAACGCTTGCCATTACTAACGCTTGATGAATTTTTCGATGGAAACACAGAGGAGGATTCCATTGCTCCGAACCAATGGGAATTTGGCCGTCCAACGCTTTCTGAAATACGAAATATGCTACAAAAGATTGAGTTAATGCCTGACATAGCATGGGTGCGTGTTGCTCTCCACGATGATACAGAAATCGTAGAAAACAATGGGAAAGAAGAATTAGTTCTTGCAGGAGATACAATCGTGATTTGCACAACCATTTTGCCTGCGGAATTAGAAAAATTAGTAAATTGCGAATGGCTATGCTCTGATGGGGTAATTACAATAGAGGCATTTGAATTAAATACTTATTCGTGCGTACCACCAATTCCAGATAACTTCGATTGTTTGGAAATCGTGTGGGACTAATCTAAAACTTTCAGTTTATCGGGGGAGATAGCAAAGGCAGCCGAGCCAGTCAACGGTCAAGATGAACGGCGCACAAATGCGCCGCCGTTGACAGCCCCGCCTGCCTTTGCTGATGGGCAATCAAGGCGGGAAAGCCCTAAAATGGCTTCCCGCCCATTTCAATTTTGAGAAAAGAACGACCACTAAAATAAATGAGTGTGGCCACACATATAGTCACGGTGTCTAAAGGTTTGGGACATTTTGTCCCATAGGCTGAGGACGGTGGACGAGGGCTTTCATATACGCCCTGTCTGCTGCTGAAACCAGCCCTTTGTTTCCGGCTTCCCAGCCCCAAACAAAGCCCTGTTTTCCTGCCGCTTCAAATGCCCTTGCCCTCCCCGGCGGCAACGGCATTTTCACGGCAACGCCGACAGAGCGTATAACACACTACACTTTGCTTCGCAAAGTCGTGTGCCAAATGGGGCGTTGCCCCCTTTGGATACCCCCACAACAAACAGGCGCTATGCCCCTTGCCGGGAGCATAGCGCCTGTTTGTTGTCAGCAGCCCGTTTCACGGTCTGCGTGTAGTTCCTTGTAAAATGACCTAATCCAAAGTTTAAAGAATTTAGTAAAAGGGATTACAAGACCTTTTTGATTCGAGGAAAGGTTATAGACATCTTAAAGCCATAGAAAATCGATATGGCTAGACTTCGCTGGGTAGAGCAATACGGGAGGGCATATTGCTGGAGACCGCATAAATTCTCCTATTATTAGCATTTCCCAGCAGAATAGCCTTATTCACATTTGAAACTGTGCATACGGCTATTCTGATGGGAACTTTTGTATTCAAGGCAATTTAAGCACTTTTTTATGCAGTAGATGTGTTGAGTCGAATAATGCTTACACAAATCATTCTACCATACCTATTGCTGTTACTGAGAGATACGAAGAATCTTTCCCACCAGCCGGTTTTTCTCTCTGCCAATCAATCGGGCAATTTGCCCATAGGTCGCAGCCCTCCCGGACGGTATTTCCTCAACAATGGAGAGAACCTCGTAGATCAATTTTTCATCTATCATAGCACATCAAAACTCAAGAATTTTTCAGCCACGCCTTAAACTCGTTCAGAGAAATCTTCTCCGCATCGCACTCGTGCTTCTTCACTTTGGCCTGTTTTGCCCAAGCTGCAAACTCTTCCTCCGTGATCTTCCCAGCCTTGATCCAAGCGAAGTGCCGTTTATACTCCCTGCGGTACTCGCTGAATACCAGATCCTTCTTGCTGTTCTTTGCCCACTTCTGCACCGGAGCAATATTCCGGCAGAGCTTTCCAGACAACTGTGGCCGACTGCAATACTCCGCTGTGATCCGGCCAATGATAGGAAAATATCTGCCGCAGTTCCTGCACCGGCGAACCGGGATATTCTTCGCAACGCAGTTCCGTAGAGAAAAATCAATCAAATCACGGATGGTATTCGGATACAGAATCGTACCACAGTCGCCCTCGCCCACTGGTCCGAAGCTGGCTGGGATTGGTTTGAAGCAAAATAGTTCCGCATCTCGGGGCTGATCGAAAACATAATTCGCCCGGACATTTTTCTGTACGTCTCTATCAACCCGGTCAACATCCAGAATATTCTCCACAAACTTCTGCGCCTGTTTCTGGTACAGCAAAAGCTGTTCCGGAAGCTGGCGCATTTCTTCTGCCATTCCGGGGTCTATGCTTCCGTTGGACTTGCGCCAGAACCACTGCAAATACAGCAGCTTGAAATAAACATGCTTCTCACTCAATTCACCCAGCACCCGCATCATTTGGTCGGTATATGCGGCGTCTTTCGTAGCGAGAAATTGCTCTAAACCCCCACAAGCTTTCTGGATCAATGATTCCCACTCCGCACAATCCATCTCCAGAAAACTCAATAGACTCTCCAGATAGGGCAGAGCTATCTGCGTAGCATTGGAACCTTGACCTCCGAAAGTATCGTACTCAAAGAACTCTCCGTCCCCCAGGAAATGTGTTTTGTAGATCCACATAACAAACCCTCCGAACATCCAATATATTTTTTTGAATTGTGTCTTGACAAGGGCGTGTAGCTGTGTTACGATAAAGCCGAAAGCGACACACCTATAATTTTGAATTGGATGTTATCGCTAGTCTAACACACACGATATGCTGCTGTCAATAACAAAAAGGGGGATTCTATGAAACAACTTCAAACCATAGACGCGGACACCTTGTTATCCACACCGCTACCCGTAACAAAATTCATCGTGGAAGGATTGCTGCCGGAGGGACTGCATAGTAATCGCATCCTGCTGCTTGAAATTTTTCTAACAAGCTAAGTGAAAGAGTATGCTGGGGAGGGGGGAAGAGAGATTCCTCCCTCAGAACTTTTTTGAAGAAATCACCTATTGATAGGTCCAAGGAGACAGGATAATGAATTACTTCCAAATACTTTTAACCTCCTCTTAAGATGTAGTCAACGTTTAATACAATACGGAATGAGAAATGCAATCATCTGAAAGTATAGCAGATTTTGCGGATAAATCATTCTATATTGTCCAAGCTGTTATTTTTAATGTATCAAAAAAGATGAGCTTTCCGGTGGACACTCTTACTTTATTCTCTCGATACATGTATTCCTACCACTTAGGCAAAACTGGTTTACCTGCCTACTCGTTTTTTGTATAGTGTTGGTATAGCAAACAAGTGAGCCATGGCTTTATCTATACATACAGATTGTGTTGGGAGAGGAATAGTCGGCACACTTGTTTGTATAATGCAACCATTGAGTGGGAAGAAAGGAGTGGTGCCTATGTTCTAATTTCAGTTACGCTATAAGCATATGTGATGTACGAAAGTGAAAAGCTACATGATGGTTGCATACCAAAGAATTGCTCGTGTCATTATTCAAACTTAAATGAGAAAGGAAAAGAAAATGAAAAAGCTACTCAGTTTATTTCTTGCATTATCGTGCATTATGAGTGTTTTCACTCAGGCGGCCGCTGCACTCTCCAGTGAACCAGAGACCATTGTACCTTTACAGGAGCAGGAGGCTCGGAATCAGTTGGCTGAAGGAGAGATGGCTGATTTTGATGCTGTAATGGAGATTTTTGAGGAATATGAGGATGCAAGCCTCCAGAATGAGGGGATTACAGCATGTATAGATGATGAAAGCGGCTGCATTCAAATTACTCAATTTAGTGGTGGCAATTCAATAATTCGCAGCGGTCAAATGCCTGAGATTATTTGTACCAGCATTTTGCTGTCAGATGCAGAAGGAAATATCGTACATGCGAGAGAAGCCTACCAATACCAAGAAATAGAAGCGGGTACTGATAGTATTGATTCTCCGGCGTACAAAATCAGTGCTACTCATACTGCATATATTATGGCGAGGACCAATGGGATGGGGTCCTTGGGGCTTCGGCTGACACGGGTGGTTACTTCTGTCGGAGATCTTGGGGTTGCGGGAACAACCCTGGAACAAACATTTGAGATAGCGCGAGATTCACTCACTTCGATTCCAGGTACCAGCGGCGTATTCTATCCATCATCCAATACTAAGTATACCCTTCGTAATAACAAGGATTCCAATTACTATTCGCCGACTAGTGGCTCACCTGGTGGTTTTATCCGCACCTTTGCCACTTTTAATATCAATGGTACAAAATTTGTGCTGGCAAGCGGTCTTCTATTTAACGATTGGCCTGAATATGGTGACCCGTTTTCTGTGCCTGTGACTGGAGGAAATCACTTCTGATCGGCCGAACGATGTTGGCACCATTTAAGAAACGGTACTGATAGCTGAAGTTATCCAG
>Ga0224748_10621_pt1 | contig 11214 bp, 16 predicted proteins | sample LIM_F_Water_Neg_FD_182074 | JGI IMG/M metagenome (GOLD analysis project Ga0224748, IMG submission 182074) | Enriched cells from gastrointestinal tract of the lab mouse from Pacific Northwest National Laboratory (PNNL), Richland, Washington... | ecosystem: Host-associated > Mammals > Digestive...
TTTCCGGATGCCGTCTTTTACTCTGCCCAATACCCTTCGCGCTGCCGGAGATGTGCTCTGGACTCAGGTATCACAGTCATAAATGGGGGCGGGCAATGTAAGAATGTTTTGACAGATAAGATTATTTTTTTATATAATTTATTACGAGATATAGGAGGAAGGTAACAACGGCTTTTGGTGGGGATAGAGAAACGAAAGATAGGAGCACATTATGGAAAAGGAATTGGTCATTGTACTTGATTTTGGCGGTCAATATAATCAATTGATTGCCAGAAGAGTCAGGGAGTGCCATGTTTATTGTGAGGTACATCCTTATAACATGAGCATTGAAAAGATCAGGGCATTAGAACCCAAAGGAATTATTTTTACAGGAGGGCCCAACAGTGTATATGCGGAAGGTTCGCCTGGGTATGACAAAGAAATTTTTGAATTGGGAATTCCTGTTTTAGGTATATGCTATGGCTCCCAGCTTATGGCGTATTTGCTGGGGGGCAGTGTAAAGACCGCGCCCGTCAGTGAATATGGAAAGACAGAGGTGGAAGTGGATCAGCGGTCTGTGCTTTTTTCCGAAGTATCCCAAAGGACGAGCTGTTGGATGAGCCACACGGATTACATTGAGAAAGCGCCGGCAGATTTTCAGATTACGGCACACACACCGGTCTGTCCTGTGGCGGCCATGGAGAATGCAAAGAAGAAGCTTTATGCCGTTCAGTTCCATCCGGAGGTAATGCATACCCGGGAGGGGATGAAGATGCTGTCCGCTTTTGTATATAAGGTTTGCGGCTGCAAAGGGGACTGGCGCATGGATTCTTTTGTGGAAAACGCGATCGCGCAGATTCGGGAGAAGGTTGGAAGCGGCAAGGTGCTCTGCGCTCTGTCCGGAGGGGTGGATTCTTCGGTGGCAGCAGTGCTTTTGGCCAAGGCGGTTGGCAGGCAGCTTACCTGTGTCTTTGTGGATCACGGTCTGCTGCGCAAAAACGAAGGCGATGAAGTGGAGGCGGTGTTTGGGCCAAAGGGGCCGTATGACCTGAACTTCATCAGGGTAAACGCCCAGGAAAGATTCTATGAAAAGCTTGCAGGGGTGGAGGAACCGGAGGCGAAGCGCAAAATTATCGGGGAAGAATTTATCCGTGTGTTTGAGGAAGAGGCAAAGAAAATCGGAACAGTTGATTTTCTGGTGCAGGGAACGATTTATCCGGATGTGATCGAAAGCGGTCTGGGCAAAAGCGCGGTGATCAAGTCTCATCATAATGTGGGCGGCCTGCCGGATTACGTGGATTTTAAGGAAATTATTGAGCCATTGCGGATGCTCTTTAAAGATGAGGTGCGCAAGGCCGGATTGGAGCTTGGCATTCCGGAGAAGTTAGTCTACAGGCAGCCGTTCCCGGGGCCGGGGCTCGGTGTTCGGATTATCGGGGAGGTTACTGCGCAGAAGGTAAGAATCGTTCAGGAAGCCGATGCGATTTACAGGGAAGAGCTGGCAAAGGCAGGTATAGATAGAGAGCTTGGCCAATACTTCGCGGCGCTGACAAATATGCGCAGCGTGGGCGTTATGGGGGACGAGAGAACCTACGACTATGCGGTTGCCCTGCGGGCCGTGAATACTTCTGATTTTATGACGGCGGAGGTGTCGGAGATTCCGTGGGCGGTTCTGGCAGCGGTAGCGAACCGGATTGTGAATGAGGTCAAGGGGGTTAACAGAGTTATGTATGACTTGACTTCTAAGCCGCCGGGGACGATTGAGTTCGAATAGCGGAAGTTTATGCCGGAAAGTCTGTAAAATCAGCACTTTCCGGCTTTTGGTTTTGCTCTGCGAGATTGATATGAGATTCTAAATTAAGATACTTTCCACATATTACACATATGCTACTCGTAGGCTACATTATCGTTGTTATCAACATTATCCTTTTTTGATCCGGGACGGCGTAGCCTATTTAGCGCCTCGGCAAGTTTTACGTCCTTATCAGGATATAAATGTCCATAAGTATCAAGAGTAGTTTTTATTGATTCATGTCCAAGACGTTCTGATATTTCTTTCATGCTAAAACCCATTTCAATTAGCATACTGGCATGGCTGTGCCGCAGGTCGTGAACTCTGATCAGAGGGATCCCAGCCTTCCGGGCAATATCCTTAATATCATGCTGTAGAGCAGAACGTGTAAAATAAAATATCCTGTCTTCGTTGCCTATTCCGCCCAGTTGGGAAATGTACTTATGAAGATCATCATATAAAAATTCGGGGATGGTAATTTTGCGCCTGCTCCGCGAAGTCTTAGGGATTAAGAATAATTCATTTTCGTCTACCCGGGCATAATTCTTTGTAATAAAAATTCGCTTATCTGGAAGAATATCAGCAGGAGTAAGGGCGAGAAGCTCCCCGGAGCGCATCCCGGTATAAAACAGGGTATCAAAAGCCAGCTTTAGAGCAGATTTTTTTATGTTCCGCGAAAACAGCTCGTATTGATCAAGTGTCCAGAACTTCATTTCATCAGCTTTGTTTTTTCCGATGCTTCCGGCGATCCTGCATGGGTTGGAACCTAATCCGTAATGGGCTACGGCATAATTTAGGATTGCTGATAGCTGGTTATTGCAGGTCTTTAGATATGTCTGGGAGTATGGATTTCCTTTCTCATTCCGATAAGAAATAAGCTCATTCTGCCATTTTCGAACTCTTATTGTATCAATATCACAGACTTTCAGACGGGAGAAATATGGCAGGATCTTGCTTTTTATAATATCCTGCTTATTTTTCATGGTGGTAGGCTTTAGACGGTGGCGCATATCTTCCAGATAGCTTTCTACGAGCGAAGAAAAAAGTATGTCACTGGAGGTACTCTGCTGGTTCAGAAATGAGCGTTCATACTCTTTGGCTTCGCGCTGGGTCTGGAAGCCCCGCTTACAGGTATGCTTATACTCACCTTTCCAGTTGGTATAATTGAAAGCGGCGTACCACATTGTTTTTCCGTTTTTGAGGGTGTATTTGTAGGCCGGCAAGGTGGCACCTCCTTAAAAATGTAACTGTTTATATTGAAAAGTTACTGCAATCTGTTATAATATACTTAACAAGGAGCCGGTACGATAGAACACACCTATCCGTTTCCGACGAAAATAGGACTATAAGAAATAGCGCCGTACTTTGTCAGAGCAGGGGCGCTATTTCTTATTTTTCAAATTCAGAATTGCAACAACAAGCAATGCAAAGGTTAGTATAATCTGCAGTTCCTCATATGTACTCATAAGTCCACCCCCTTCCGCAAGGTCGAAACAGGATGGCATGTAGGCCCTACCGGCTCCCGGTTAAGCATATTATCGTTAAGGTTTCAATTTGGATATTCGGACTGAAACCTTTGGAGAACCTCAGTATTAGAGATTGCAAGACGAACATCTAACCCATTTGGAGAAGAAATATCAATTCTTCCAATTTCATAGACAGGGAGTTGTCTGTTGTCTTTACGGCGTTTATCTGGTGAACCATCATTATTTGTGTATAGCCATACATTTTTTGAAAATTTTGTATCTTTAGCAGGAGCTTCGTGGCAGATTTCTCCTATTGCATAAATATCAATAGAAAGATCTTGATATTTAACAGCTCCAACTTTGCCTTTACGTATTAGCAGAATAGAATCAGGCAGGATAATCAGAGTTTCTTTTGCCTTTTCCAGTCTAATTACAGGTAGTTGAATATTTGATCGAATATAAAAAGGAAGTGAGAAGTTCATTCCAGCAGGTATTCGGTTGTATGCGCCCGTAGCTCCGCCAGAGTTACGTGAGGATGTTGTGTTACCGACACGATCAACATACCAAATCTGTTTACTTTCTTTTAATATTTGCCATGTATTAATTCTTTTAAAAGCATTTTGGCTTGTAGGAGATTCGTCAAAAGAGTACTCTAATTGGACAGGCCATTTAAAATATAGAAGCACTTTAATAATTACTCCTAAAATACCTATAATCAGAAAAACGGGGCTAGCACATAGAAGTAAACATAAACACATCCAGGTTGAAACTTTGCTTGCTGTTAAAGTAAACTGAATTTTGTCTATCAAATCTTTAAATTCGGCGGGTTGTAAGTTACTAATATCTCCAGATTTAACATCTGAAATATTAACAGTTTGAAAGCTGTCTTTTTGAGTCGTTTTTTTTGTTGAATTGCAAGGTTTTTCTGTTACATGAGAAATACCGGTACCGGGGATGTAAGTGGTTGTTCTGGTTTTACCAGAAGCCGTATGGGTAATTCTATAACCAGGAATGCCCCAACTATATCCGATGCCGGAACTGCTTATATTGATTCTAAATCCTCCACCTAGTTTAATACTTTTTCTAAATCGTATTCCCATAATTATCCTTTCATCTTTTGTTCCTCCGGTACCACTCGAAGGAAACTATTTTCCCAGATTGTCGGTTCCTGTTTTTCTTAATGAGTCATCCGCTGCAACGGATGGCTGATTGTCTTCTAATTCATAACATTTTCCAAGAATTTTAGCTCTATCCCTTTTCCGAAGAGCACAAAACGAATTTAATAATTCCATTATCTCGTCAGGGAATTTTTGGTAGTATAAAAGGATAATTTCTTCTTCCGCTGTCATATGTTCTCTTTGAGAGTTATCCAATAAAAAATCAATGGAAACATCAAGCACTTCCGAAAAACGTATCAATTCCTCAGCAACAGGCTGTGCATTTCCATACCAGATTAAATTGAGTCTTTCTTGATCTATGCATGTTCTACTGAGTACTTCTTCATAGGAAAGTCCTTTTTCCTCAGCTTTCTTTTTAATATTCCAATTAGCGAGACCTTCTTCATAAAAGTAATTTTCACAGTTTCCGTTAGACGATATTTTTTTTGTTCCAACAAGTTCATCGACAGATATTTCAAAAATAGATGTAAGTTTTTTTAAAACATCTGCAGGGGGAATGTGATCACCACTTTCATAATAAGAAACATTTCTTTGTGAAACGCCGATTTGCGCAGCTAATTTAGCCTGAGAAAGATGTTTAAATTCACGAAAATATCTAATGACATTTCCAATGCTATTGTTTTCATTCATCATTTTAAGAACCTCCAATTCTTATTCTATCAAAAAAGTAAAAAGAAATCTTGACATAGAACTAAAAGTGCTGTACTATTTATTCAGAATCAATAGTTCTAAAAGGAGGTGTATCATGAAGGCTAATAATATGAAAAAACGTAGGAAGGAGCTAGGGCTATCAATGACTGATTTATCTTTTAAAACGCATATCTCTGAGAGATATTTATATTTCATTGAAAATGGACAAAAAAATCCTTCGTTAAAGAATGCTAAAGTTATTTCTTCGTCTCTTGAAGCCAGCATAGAGGATATTTTTTTTGAACAAGATAGAACCAATAATTCTTAATATAAAAATAACATAAGGAGATAGAAAGAAAAATGGGAACGCAATCAACTAATCCATATGCTAATGTGCAATTTCGTCAGTTTAAAGAGGCGATGAAAGAACTGGCCAAGAACAAAAAATTGACTTTGGATGCAGCGGAAAAAGCGATAGGCCTGGAAGCAGACTTCACAGAGCAGGTTTTCCGGGGGATTAAAGAACTCACGCTAGCAGATGTAATTAAAATTTCAAAATATTTTAATACGACTATGGACTCCGTTCTGGATGGTGGGAAAGCAGAAATCCGTGTTGAGAATCGTTATGCTGAGGATAAACTTGCCTCTCAATATTTTGTTGAATGTGTAAGGACATATGTTCAGCTACTGGAGGATAAATGTAGAAATATTCATTTTAAAGGTCTTATGAATGATGACATAGAGCAAACGAAGGCAGAACTTTCAAAGAAAGAGGTAAAACTTGCACAGCGTTATAACACTTACATGGAAGAGTACGATCGACAGAAAATTCAGCCAATGGATGCTGCAAAATGTTGTGATGAAGTACTGATCAATGAGTTGGTAAAAAGAGGTTTTAAAGTAGAGAAAGGGAAGGAAAATGGGAAGACGGCCAACAAAAGCGGCAGATAACCCTTTCTGTAAGGCAAGGGTAGCGGCTGCGCAGTACAACGAAAGATTATTTTCAAAAGAAGGAGCTGCGGAATTACTTGGGGTATCGGTTTCCACCCTGTCCGATTATGAGTTGGGGCTGACCAAGAGTATCCCGCCAGACATGGTTGTGAAGATGGCAAGCCTGTACAATGCCCCAGAACTGGAGAACCACTATTGTACAGAAATGTGTCCTCTTGGATGTGAAATGCCAAAAGTAGATGTGGAAGACCTGGACAGAATATCTATTAAAGCATTGTCCTCGTTCAGGAAGATAAGCGAAACAAGGGAGCTGCTTCTGGATATTACTGAGGATGGCATAATAGCGGAGGATGAAAGAAGTACCCTGCAGAAGATACTCGAAAATTTGGAGGAATTGGAAGGGGTCACACAGAACCTGAAATGCTGGGTCAGGAAAAACTTATAGCCAAGGAGGGGGATAGATGGCAGCAGAAGAGATCGCTAAGCGAATGGAGGCTTTAGATTTTACATTGAATTTTTTAGTCAATCGGATTAGCCCGGACCAGAATCGCTATTTCCGTACCTTGCTGGATATGTATTTTGACCTGCAGGAAAAAAATGGAAGCAATAGGAGAGTGAAAGGAGGGGACATATGGATGCATTATTAACAGCTCCAGGAGTTGTCAAAAAGGCTTCAAGGCTTTTTATAACCAGTGAAGATGTAATGCTTCTTTTTGGATGTAAGCAAAGTAAAGCGTATGACATTGTCCGTGAGGTAAATAACTATGCAAAGGCCAAAGGTTATCGGCCGCTTCCATCCGGAAAAGCAAATAAATACATATTTGCAGATATTTACAATCTTCCCATTGAGGAAGTGAACAGAGTGATCAATGAGGAATAGGAGGGGATTTGGCTATGGCAAAAGCATGGCTGGAAGATAAGGCAACCTGGTTGTTCGATTTGGCTCATAACGATCTGGACGAGGACGCCATTGTAAAGGGATTTCTGAAACATTATGCGTTGCAGGGACAGGGAGTTGGCAATGTGCAACAGGATATGCACTTTCATACACTCTACGGGGATCATTACCTGAAAGAAGCCATGGCAAGCCTCCGGAGAGCTTTGGAGTATCAGATAGAAGCGCCGCCCCGATCAGAAATGCGGACATTGGATGAGGTACAAGGGATTGTTGATGCCGTCCGCGAGGGCATACGGGTTCAGGTCGATTACTATAATCCCGAGATTGATGATAATCCATATGTTGTCCGTGCGGCATGGTAGGAAATAGGAGGTGTGTTATGGCATATTACAATGTCTGCGATAAATGCGGTGCCACATTGGATCCAGGTGAATCCTGTGATTGTGAAATCGTGAAGGAGAAGCAGAAAGAATTTTTTTCTCAGAAAATAAAAGTAAGTCCAAGGACAGGACAGTATTCCTTTCAGTGGGGCGGAAAGGATGCAGGGCATGAGAAAGAGAATGTTGGTTAGCATAGGATTGATTATTATACTATCCGGGTTTTCAATAAGAACTTTGGTAAATACGATACAGGTTCCAGAATTGAAAATATACTCGGTCACAGTAGAGCCTATACCTGCTGAGACAGTGCATAAGGTAGATATTATCCCAGTAATTGATGCACCAGCGCCCGTGTCGGCAGACACGCCAGCTCAGGAAAACGAATACAGCATAAGTGAAGATGATAAGGCTTTGTTGACAAAGATAGCAAAGGCAGAAGCAGGAGATCAGGATATAAAGGGAAAAGCGCTTGTCATACGGGTAGTTTTTAACAGGAAAGAATACGGGGGATTTCCGGATTCTATAAGGGAGATTATCTATCAAGAAGATCAGTTCAGTCCAGTAAAAGAGGGGAAATTTGAAGAAGCAGTTCCGGATGAAGAATGTTGGAAGGCATTAGAAATGGTAGTACTGGAAGGGTGGGATGAAAGCCAGGGAGCCCTTTACTTTGAAAGTGATGGGAAATCTACATGGCATAGAGATAATTTGAAATATCTTTTTTCCTATGAAGACCATTCTTTTTATACCGAAAGGGAGGGGGAACAGTGAAGAAAGCGGTGAGAATGATTATAGGAGCAATATACGCAGCGGCTTTTGCCATTGTGGTTGGGAGTTGGGGAATCTGTTACGCATACATAGAACGGGGCTACATAGCTTTCGGCGGCGAATATCTCCTTTTCCCCATAGCGTTTGTAGTAGCATACAGAGCTATGCAATTCATATTTAGAATATTGGAGGATTAGGGCTTTGTTACAGTTCATGATGGACTTATGGAAGGAATTGAGCAGATATGGAAAAAGAGCACTCGACAAAAAAGTCAGAGCGCCCTACACACATCCATATTGTAACAGTTTCTACTAAATAAATCAATTTAATTTTACAATATGGAGGTAAATTTCTATGAACGAATTATCTATTTCAAATCAGTACCCAGCCGCAAAGTATAATCTGCTGGGAAACACAGATGTAATGGTAGAGGTGCCGGACATCAAGTCTCCGGTGATTCAGGTGGTAAGGCTAAATACAGATATTGGTAAAGGTGAGGTGTATATCCAACAAAAGGCCTCGAATGAATGGACTGATAAAAAAACTGGTAAATTCCATCCTGCTACCCGGGACCTATATGCAATTACCAAGAACGGGCTGAAAAAATTGGCTGACGGGGCCGGAATTAAGATGATCTTAAGTGAACATGTGATACCGACAACCTGCCAGAAGTGTGTAGCTGTTAACCAGCACTCTGGAAAGGTGGTACAGTGTGGGAACTGCCGGAACCGGGATGTAGCATACCATGTGACAATATCAGTCCCTCAGCTTACAGGAGAAGTTCTTACAGTGGATGATACCCATGAAATTATTGTAGATAATGTCATCCCGGGGATGACGGACAAGCAGAAGGCGGAATTTATGAAGCATTTGCCCCAAATCTGTGAGGCAAAAGCGCTGAACGGGGCCATAAGGACAGCTTTACATATTAAAGGGACATATACCCTGGAGGAATTACAGAAACCCTTTGTAGTGGCGTATCTTGTCCCCAATCTGAATCATGAAGCAGTAAAACAGGCGGCTATCAATAGCATGTTTGAGTCATCTAAAAGGATGTTCGGAAATACTCCAAGCATTGCTCATATTGAGACAAAAGTTCCTGAAAATGCAAGTGTTGAAGCGTCGGATGGAGAAAACTTTGATCAGTATGTTGATGGCACATATACGGATGAGTCAGTTCAAGACGAGAAGAGTCCTTCAGATGACGAGGTAAGAGAACAGGATTTTTATTGTGATAAATGCGGAATCCGAATTGAAGAGCGTGTGTGGAATTACAGTGTAGAGAAGTTTGATCGTCCGTTGTGCTATAAGTGCCAGAAGCTGGTCAGGAACGGGCAGAGGGGAGGGATGAGGTGAATGAAGATTATCAGGATAAGTACAGACCTTGAACTTACTACGCATGAATTCCCGGAAGGGAAAACGATATGTGAGCAAAATAAAGTATTGAGGGGACTTATAGGGCCAGGCTGCAGCATATATGAGCATGTTATGCCAAAGAGGCTGTATAAGGTTCTTGGCGGTTCAAACCGTGTCACAAAAAGGCCGGGAGACTGCGTAAATATGCTGGTAGATGAAGAAGGGCTTTTAAAGGGACTGCCTTACAATATGGTAGGCAGCTATCTGTATGAAACGGACATCCATAAACATTATATAGTTGGAAACATCCTCATAGCAGGGGAAGTAATGACAGAAGATGGGATTTGTTTTTGTGGTATATCAGAAGAACAATTTAACCTTTTATATCCCAAGTTAAAAAATATAACAGAGAAAGCGAGGGAAAGGCTATGAAAATATTGCATACAGCAGATTGGCACCTGGGGACATTCAGGAGCCCGGTAAAAGATGGAGTAAACCTCCGCACAGAGGACACAAAACGCTGCTTGGATGAACTGATCAGGGTAGCAAGAGAAGAACATCCTGATTTTTCGCTTATATCCGGTGATGTATTCCATGTCGGCCATCTATGGTCAGACAGGTGCTGTTCAGAAATTGTTACAGCAATTCATTACATCAGAGAATTGTCGGCAGTGTCCGGCCAAGTAGTAGTAATGCGTGGAACACCGAATCATGACGGGATAGGACAGTTTAATGTTCTGACAGAAATGTTTGCAAATTCCACCAATGTGCATATTATAACGGTTCCACAGGTTATTTCCTTTGAAGATACAGATATTGCAGTATTGCCGGGATTCGATAAAGGAATTTACAGAGCAAAATTTCCGGGGTTATCCAGCGACCAGGAGAACGAGGTCTTCACACAGGAGCTGTCTAATATTGTCCTGGGCCTGAAATCACAATGTAGTCCTGATAAGAAAAATATACTTATGGCACATTATACCGTGCCGGGGTGTAATGCAGAAAGCGGCCAAATGATGCTTCTGACACAGTTTGAGCCAGTCATTCCCCGGGAGACGTTGATAGCGGCGGGCTTTGATCTTGTCGCCCTGGGACATATACATAGGCCGCAACAGATATTATCACATAACTGGTTTTATTCAGGGGCAATTAACCAGATGAATTTTAATGATGAAGGACAGGAAAGAGGGTTCTTGATACATGAGGAACTTCCTTTTGGCGGAGGATGGGAGAGCAATTTCCATGCGACACCGATCAGGGAGCACATCACCTTAAATTTTACTGAAACGGATGTTGCAGCTATCAATATAGGAAATATCGATGAAGTAGCATTAAACCATTGGCGGTTTAATGGGGCGGTGCAAGATAAGATTGTAAGGATTCGATATAGCTGTTCTGCAGAAAGTCAAAAGGCATTTAAGCTAAATGAGTCATTGCTTGAAAAGGCGCTTCTTGGTGAGGGGGCATTTATGGTATGGGAAGTTCTTCCGGATAAAATTAACGAGTTTGCCAACAGGACAGAACTTGAAAAGGTTACCGATCCGGAAGTAAACCTTATCAAATACTTAGAAGAAAAACTGGTTCCATCAGAGAAGGGACAGGAGCTTATCCTGAAAGCAAGGCCGATCATTGCAGAAGCGGAAGCAAGTATGCCGACAGCATGCAATACAGGAATCTTCGAGCCGGTGGAAATTGCTGTCAAAAACTATCGTAACTATGAAGATGAAACCTTTTGCTTTGATGACATAACCTTTTGTACGATTAACGGACAGAATGGGGCAGGAAAAAGTAGCTTATTCATGGATGCAATTATTGATTG
>Ga0224748_10622_pt1 | contig 11213 bp, 12 predicted proteins | sample LIM_F_Water_Neg_FD_182074 | JGI IMG/M metagenome (GOLD analysis project Ga0224748, IMG submission 182074) | Enriched cells from gastrointestinal tract of the lab mouse from Pacific Northwest National Laboratory (PNNL), Richland, Washington... | ecosystem: Host-associated > Mammals > Digestive...
AAACCGGGAAACGCCTCACCATCGCGGCGCTGCCGGTCTGGATCGTCCTTCAGCTCTGCGCAAGCGTGGATATCGTGACGCACAGCCTCTGCACGGTCTACTATCCCGGCAGGACCGCAGTTCTGACGGCGCTGTGGCTTTTGAGCCTGGCGGCGCTGGACGCGCTGGCGTACTTCTACGGCGGGCGGCGGCTGCTTTGGGAGCTGAAATGGTACTGGGGTACCTGCGGGGTGCTGCTTGCCGCGCTGTTCCTTGTAGGCAGGCTGATCCTCTTCGCCGTGCTGGTTTATGGAATCACGCCTTTCCCTCAGATGCTGCTGGCGTCCTATCTGCTGGTCGAGAAAGGACTGGGCCTGTCGGGGAAAGCCGCAGATACGACGGCCCTGGTCCTGACGGTGGCGCTGATTGCGGGACATTTTCTCTGGCTGCGCCGGCTGGAACGGCGGGCGGCGGAGGCGGCGGAACGGACCTCCACTTGAAATTCCTGTGAGAACCTGGCTTATTGCGGCCTGAAATATTATGCAAGCAACCTTTGGTATATAAGAAAAGCGGCTGAGAGATAGGCGCTTTCATCAGCGGGGAGGTTTCTATGCACGATTTTATCGGTTTGATTTTCTATGTGTTCCGGCGGGCGATCCCTCCTGCTCTGATTGGCTTGGCCGCAGGCGCGGCGCTGCTTGTCCCGCTGGACCGGAGACGCCGCCGGGAAGGGGCGCGTTTTCCATGGGGACAAGCCGCGGCGATTCTTCTTCTGCTGTGCTACCTGGGCGGCTTGGCTGCGGTCACGTTTGTGGACCGCATGGAGGGCGAAACGCGGATGGGCGTCCAGCTCCGCCCGTTTTTGGCCTTCTGGGAGGCGTGGAACGCCTTTGCCCTCCAGGCCTGGCTGAACCCCCTGCTGAACATTGCCATGTTCCTCCCCCTGGGCGTTCTGCTTCCTCCGGCTGTGAAACGGTTTCAGCGGTGGTATTGGATGCTGGCGGCGGGAGCGGGCACGTCCCTTTTGATCGAGGCGCTCCAGCATACCCTCAGCCGGGGACAGGCCGATGTGGACGATCTGCTCTGCAACACCCTGGGGGCCATGCTGGGGTACTGCCTGGTTATGGTTTTCCTCAGCCTGAAAGGGAAACGGTGGAAATGCGCCGGAGCCTATGCCGCGCTTCCTGTTCTGTCCATTGCCGCGCTGGCCGTCGTGTTTCTCGCCTACCACTTCCAGCCCTACGGCAATTTAGCGGACGCACCGATCTATGCCGCCAACACCAAAGGCGTGGAGTGGGTGCGGGAATGCGAGCTATCCGATGCTCCGGGACCGTCCGGCGTATACTGGGCGGAGCCCTTCACGAGGGAGAGCTGCGACGCCTTTGCGGTGGAGTTTATCGAACGGCTGGGTGCGGAGGCCGATCTCGGAAGCCCAGATGTGGATGTGAATTATTATGATAATATTGCTGCCTACTCCGACCACAGGACCTATAGCTTGGGGGTAAGTTATAAAGACCGCTCCTATCACTACACAGATTACCGGATAGACAACGATCTGCGCCATATCCATATAGAGAAAGGCGAAACAAGTACGGAGCGCGAACTCCGGTCCGCTCTGGAAGAGCTGGGCATTGACGTGCCCGGTGCGGCCCGGTTCTTTGTGGTAAACAGGGAGGAGGGAGAGTATGCCTTCCGGGCGGAATGCGTGGTGGAGGACGGCGTGCTGACGGATGGTGAACTGACCTGCCGGGTAGCGGAGGACGGTATTCTGTTCGAGGTGGACAATGCGCTCTCCGTCAGTACGCTCTACGGAGACGCCGCCGTCATCTCCTCCCAGGAGGCCTATGACCGGCTCTGCGCGGGCCGTTTCTCGTGGCGGGATGTTCCGATGTTTGACGCTCTGTCCCCCAAGCGGGTTTGGGTCTTGGCCTGCAAGCTGGAATATCGGACCGACAGCAAGGGTTTCCGGCAGCCGGTCTACTCGTTCACCCTCTCGGACGACCGGGACGCGGAGCGGGGCGGCAGGGGCTGGAGCACCTTTGTCCCCGCGCTGTCTGAGGCATAATATAAATAAGGAGCGTTCATAGAGGATCACGGCGCGCTGGTATTGGTTTCAAATGAACGTTTAGAACCGGGCTTTGGCCGGAAAAGAAGGTGCTTATATGGAACACTATCACAAGCTAAGCGCATTGAAGACCTGGAAGAAGTGGATGTGGGTTTTAACAGACGGCTGTGGAGCGTACTGCGCGTTTCTCTTTCTACAGGCTTTGTTACAGGAACTGCCGGAAAATGCCGCGAGGATGAATGAAGGGAACCTCCCTTATTACATTTTATTTATTGGAATGCTGCTGCGCGCGATTTCCCTGTCGGTCATCTACAAAACCCTGAGTGAAATGTGAGGTGGAACATGATAAAGAAACATAAAGGTTTTTATCTATGCGCCCTTGGACTCTGCGTTACGGCTGTTCCTCTGTTTACAGACGGCGGTAAAGTTTATAGCGTTTTGGGCCCTGCGCTGGTCCTTTTGGGCGTACTGTCAAATGGGCTGGGACAGTCTAAAGCGGGGAGCGAGAGAAAACCTGTCAGCAAAATGAAAGTGATTCAGCTATGCTGCCTGGCGGCGAGCCTCATGGTTATGATGATCTCCGCTTATCTGCAATTAGACCCGGTAACATTGCGAACGAGAGCACGGCCCATTTCCATGGCGCTGACGATGATTGCGGTCTTCCTCCCGGAAATGGTGAAAGAGACTCCGGATGACGAGGCATAACAGGAGGCATTGTAATGGGAGACAACAAGCGTTGGAGCACCGCCGACATCGCGGCGCTTCTATGGGTGGTTCTGCATTTCTTTACCAGCATTCACAGCTATTTTGAAAGCTGGTATTACACCTACACGGGCTGGTCCTGGGCCTTTTTGGGAATTTGGTTCCTGGGACAGGTGGTTATAGACGTGTGGATTAGCTCTGGGAAACCGGGACTGCTCCGCTTTGTGAAATGGTACTGGGGAGTCAGCGCTGTGCTGGCGGCGGGAGGGCTTTTCGTGTCCACGCTGAGCGTTTCTTTTTGGGTCGTGATTCTTCTTTGGACGATCTGCGCGTTTCTGACGCCGCTGTATCAGCTCCTGGCCTTCGCCTGGCTGCTGTTTGACAAGCTGCTGGGGATCAGGGGAAGCACCCTGTATGGCGTCGAGTGGTCGGCGATTCTGCTGTTCTGCCTCGGCCACTTCATTTACTTCGCTTGGCTCCACCGCCGGGCCGAAAGGAGTCATAAGCGATGAAAAAAGGACTGTACGCTTCTCTTCTCTGCGTTCTTCTGTCCATACTGCTCACTGGCTGTGTCCGGCTGACAATAGACCCCTCTCCACAAGAGCTGATGGGCTTCCAGGAGGACGTTCTGGCGGCCTATGACGGGGCGGCGCGGCTCTACGACTGGTTTGATCTGGCCCCCATGCCCGTGGATGAGTCTGATTCTGTGCGGGAAGACGAAACCACCTATTTTCGGGTACGGGACGACGGCATTGCCAGCACAGAGGACCTGCGCTCCCGGCTGGAGGAGGTGTTTACCCCCGAGCTGGCGGAAGAAATCTTCAACAAGGGCCAGTACCGGGACTTTGACGGCAGGCTGTACGCCGTCCCCGGCGGGAGGGGTACGAATATCTATTTCCTGGACAAAACCGTGCAGGCGGAGCGGCTGAGCGAGGACCGCTGGGAAGTGACGCTGACGTTCTGGGCGGATTTTGAGGACAGCCATATGGTGCCGGAGCCGGGGACCGACTTCTCCACGTCCTATCCGATTGCTACGGCCGGATATTCCACAACGACAATTGATTACGAGCGAACGCCGAAGGGCTGGCGCTTTACCAGCTTCTGTCCCTCCGACGCTTTGGATTTGGAGGCGGAAACGGTCTATACCTTTGACTACGCCCAGGGCCTCCGGGAGGATTGCTCCGACTGGGAGATGATTTGCTATCTTCTCCACGCCGACGGAGGTTTTGCGGAGGGCCCCTTTTACCGCCTGTATCAGCGATTTTTGGAGCGGCCTGGGGACGTTCTCTCCAGCCTGGCCCTGCTGGATACCGCTCCCTATGAGGCCTCCCGCCTTAACAGCCTCATCGCCGGTCCCGGTTACGAGGCCGCTTATGAGGACGAGGCGGGGAGGCTTGCGTTTGAGGAGGCGGTAAGGATCTGTGTTCCAGCCAATGAGGCGGAACGGGTCGTCCTGGAAAAAATCCGGGGCGCCTATGACTCCGTTCTGCGGCAGGAACAGGCTTGGATGGATCTTCGGAATCTTCGCTTTTCCTTTACCGTTCCCAATACCGCCGTGTTTACCCTGGGGCCGCAGGAGGGGGCGTTCCCCTGGGGGATGGCGCTGGACGTGGAGCCGGTTCTCGTCTCTCCTGCTATGGACGGCTTTGGCCCCTGCTATGAGGCGGCGCTGGACGCCGTGACATTGGAGTACACCGTTAACCCTGACGATGGAACGGAAGTGCTTTATAAAATGACGACCAGCGATCCCCGAGTTTCCACCGACAGCGGCGTTTCCGTGGGGGATTCCCTGGCGCGGGTGCGGGAGCAGTACCCGGATATTGTACCGCTTGACTGGTATGCAGAATCCGGCCTTGCGTATGTCTGGGAGCCGGGAGGGGACGCTTACTGCAAGCATATCGCCTTTTTTACACAGGATGACATTGTAACAGGGATTGAAATTGAGAATCTGATGGACGGACGGCTGCTGGAATGATTGCCGCCGGAACGCTTTTGATTCTGTTAAGAACGAGAGGGCTCATGGAACTGTGAAAACGGGAGGTGTATTCTGTGAAGAAAAGACTAGATATGAAAAGACTAGACTGTGCTTTGAATGCAGCAATCGCTTCCGATATTACGTTTCTTTTGGGACGTACCATATCTATATTTCGGGATTTCAAGGCACATCCGGGACTCTATGAGAAGCTGGGAATCCCATGGTATAAGGATGTTTTGGTCATTGCCAAGTATACCATAATTATTTTGTTCGTAACTCTTGCGATCAAGCTGGTTGTCCGAATCAAGCAGGAGAATGAATTATGAAAAGAATTTTGCCAATTTCACTCAGTCTGATTACGCTTGCTCTAATTATATTTACTACCCCGGCGTTTGCGCTTGATGAGCAGTCAAAAATTATTTCTGGAGGAGCAAGAGAAGCAACCGAAGAACAGATGGCCGGTGTTGAAGAAAAAATTCATACTGCACAGCAGACAAGAAGTATTTACATCTATGAAAGCGAACAGCTTGGATTTTCCGTCACGATTTCTGGCATTAGCCAGGACGAAATCATTGCTGAGGAAACCGATGCCTGCGTGAACTTCTACCATGCTCCTTCCCACGAGAAATATGGCGGGGAGATTGGCTCCATCGAAGTTGTCTTCCCACGATCCGATTTTTTCTCCAGGCACTACGATGATATGGCATACCAAATCATTGCAATGGGGGAGGACCAAGTATTTCTATGGAGGAATCAAGGAGGGGGCGCTCACACCGGCGGGGAATTTTTGGATTCTTTCAAACGTGTATCCTCTGCCTTTTCCATGGAGAATTTGCGAAAGGGCTTGGTCCCAGTTCAGCCGGATGCATGGCCGACACTCCAAACAACAAGACACCTGGCGTACCTGCCTGTAGATGACAAATTCGCGCATCCTGATGCACCGCTGACTCGCGGCGACTTGGCACAGATGCTGTATAGCCTGCTGGATGCTGACAACAAGGCAGACAGCCGCCAATCCCTGTTCTCAGATATGGAAGGGAAAGATTGCGCCCAGGCTGTTGCGTATCTTGCAAGCTATGGTATCCTCACCGGCTATGCGGACGGGACGTTCCGCCCGGACAAGCCTGTCAGCAGGACTGCATTTGCAGTTTTGCTGCACCGCTGCCAGTTTGCGGCGCCCGTGGGGCGGTACGGGGAAGAATTCAAGTTTGCAGATGTTCCTGCTGACTACTGGGCAGAAGAGTATATTTACAGTGCGAAGGTCCTTGGATGGATGCATGGAAGCTCGGATGGGCTGTTCCATCCGGAGCAGGAAATCACCTATGCAGAGGCTGTTACAGCTATTAACCGAATGCTTGGACGGGATGAATCTGTGACGGAGCTGCTTTCTGCCAGCAATCCCTTTTCGGATTTATCAGAGAGTCACTGTGCCTATATGAATGTCCTGGAAGCGGCAGGTGAGCTGAAAGACCATTCGTCTGTTCCTGGGACACAGGAAATTTCAGTACCTGAAAACACCAGCGCATACTATTTCAGTAGCGCGACTGATGGATGGGCGGTTTCAGAGGGGCAGCTTTTCCATACCACAGATAGCGGAAAAAACTGGGATAAAGTTGGAAAGCCATATACATATGCTGTTTCCGGACTTTTTTTCTTCAGTGACCAGGAGGGTGTGCTTTTGGGAAAAAGCGAAGAGACATCCTGTATCCTGTTGAAAACGTCTGACGGCGGAGAGACTTGGAACGATTTGCTGGCAATCCCGGCGACAAAGGCCAATTATCTGCCCGTGGAGCAGTTTCCCACAGAGAAAAGCCTGATGGAAAGCATTGTTTCGGCTGAACTCCGCCCAGCCAGCAAAACTGCCGTTTATCTGACGATCCGATACTGTCCCTATGAGAGTATTCATATGTACGATTTTGAAGTGACAAGACAAGCGGTGATTACTGATAGCAAGTAGTTGGCATGGAAAGCATTTGTTTCTAAATATCGACAAGTATCATAGGAGGTGAATCCCGTTGGAGCGTGTAAAAGAGTGGATAAAGCTGCACGCCGTACTGGTGATTGTTCTGCTGTGCGGCGCTGTTCTGTTTGGCTGGATGGCCTTGACGGCCCGTGAGGCTCGAAACATCCAAGGCGTGGTCGTGGAGATTCGAGCCGGGGAGGATGGAAGCCTGGCTTCCTTTGTTCTGGAACGGGACGGAGTAAGAACGGGCGTTATCATGACGGAGAATACACGCGCCTGGTCTAGAGAGAGCGCATCCGGCCAGTCGCGCCGGCTACTCCAGGAAGAGATTCAGATTGATGCGGAGGTCAGTGCGTGGTGCGTTCCATTTCGGACGAGGCTGAAGACAACGGCAGGGCGCATTACCGCTTACCGGGCAAAGTCCGTAGATATCGTCGGCAGCTTGGAGCGGAACACTCTGACTCTCCGGGACGGAACGGCGGTGGACGTTCTCTCCAGCGATTCAGGGTTCCGCTGGATATACTACTTGCCGGACGGAACGGAGCTGCTGCGGGTCAGAGCGCCCGGCGGCGATCCGATGAGCGGCGTTGCGGATGGAGACGAGGCGTTTGGAACGCTGAGCGAAAAGGCCCGAAAGAAAATCCTCGCCTATTACGCGGAGCAAAAGCCGCTCTACGACGAGCGGGAGGAGCTGGAAAAGTGCTATGCCGAATGGCGGGAACTGGGAGAGAACTACAGCGCGGGATATATCCAGCAGAACGTTTGGCTCAGGGCATACAATGAGAAGGTCCTGTATTTTGAGACGCTCGCGGCCCTGCCGGGCGGAGGGAACGCCGATATCAGCCTGGGAGCGGCCTTTGACCGGGAATCCGGGGAGAAGCTGGGCTTCCGGCACGTGTTCGCCGTGCCGGAGGAGGAGGTCTGCCGCCGCCTAGCAGGATGGATATACGATGAGTCCCTCTGGGCAGAGATGGCGGAGGTCTTAAAGCCGGAATGGATTGTCGTTTCTGAAGAGGGGCTGACCGCGCGATTTCCCGCCGGGACTCTGCCCCAATATTGGGATCAGGCATATCGCATCTGGGTGGGGCCTGAAAAAGTGATAGAAGCAGAGCTCCTCCAGCCCTGGGCAATCCCCTATAATTGGTGAGATTTGTGTTTTTTTGCTTATTAAGAATGGAGGACTTCCTATGAAACGGACCGTGATTTCTCTGCTGTGTCTGGCGGCACTATTGTGCGCTGCTATCTATTTCTATTACAGGAACCCGGCGGCGGAACCACCGCCGAAAGACGGGGACGGTCCTGCTCTGGCCAAGCCTGTGATTTACCTCTACCCGGAGGAGGAGACGGAGGTCACCGTCTGCCTGGACTTGGATGGGGACCTGACCTGCACCTACCCCGCCTATGACGGCGGCTGGACCGTGACGGCTCAGCCTGGCGGAATCCTGACGGACGCGGTGGGCCAGACCTACAATTATCTCTATTGGGAGGGCGTTACCTCGACGGAGTATGACTTCTCCCAGGGCTTCTGCGTCCCCGGCGAAGATACCGCAGCCTTTTTGGAGGACGCCCTGGCCCGCCTGGGCCTGACTTGCCGGGAGGCCAACGAGTTCATTGTCTACTGGCTTCCCCGGATGGAGCCAAACCCCTATAATCTGATTGCCTTCCAGTCTGCCGCCTATACGGATCATGCCCGGCTCACCATAACCCCGGAGCCGGACAGCCTTCTTCGGGTTTTTATGGCCTGGCAGCCGTTGGACGGCCAAACAGATATTCCGCCCCAGGACCTTCCCGCCTTTGAGCGTACCGGCTTTACCGTCGTGGAGTGGGGCGGCGCTGAGATTGCCCTGGAATGAAATGATCGCCTGTCGCAGGAGGAACCTGAATATGGCTTTGTATGAGAAATTCAAAAAATTGAAGATCGACGTTTCCCAACTTGGCCTTGCGCCTGGGAATGCTTGCGGCGATTACTTCTGTACGCCCAAGGGGGCGAAGGTGATCGGCTGGGAGGGAGTGGACGGAATCCACTATTGTTTTGTGAAAGGCTTCCGTGAGACGGTATTTGCTGTTAATCCGTCCAATCCGCTGGGGGACTGCGTCTATCCTCTGGCCCGGAATTTTGAGGATTTTCTTCGCTTGCTTCTGGCCTGTAAGGGCTTGGCGGCTGCGGAACAGGCCCATCTGTGGGACAGAGACGAATTTGAAGCCTTCCTGCGGGAGGACGGTCCACCCTCGCCGGAGCGGCAAGCCGCTTTGGAAGGTCTGCGGGATGGCCTGGGGCTCACGCCCATGGAGGACCCTTACGGGTATATCCGGGAGATACAGGCGTCCTTTGACTACAAGAAAATACCCTTCCGGAAGGAATACTATGATTGTGTGGCCGAGGCCCCGAAAGGACCAGAGTATCCAGAGTGGAGTGTGTACTTTGGCAGTGGCTTCAGCGGTCGGCATAGAGGGCGCGACAAGCCGGGGAGGGAAATTCCTATAGGAAAAACCTTTTCCTGGTGCGGGAAAGTGTGGCATGTCCTGGCGGTGTATATCTGCGGAAAGGGGCTGGTGGTAGATCTCTGTATGGAGGTTGAGCCCGAGGAGATCCGGGTCCATGCGGAGAACTGGAGGCCGTGGAGCGAGGGAAAGAGGGAGTTCGCTCCAGAGGAAGAAGAGCGTCAGGAAGCAGAGAATCCCTTGACTATAGACTGCAACCCCAAATTGACGGTAAACGGCCGGAAACTGCGCCATCGGCACGGATACGGCCTTGTCTGGGTGCCGGCATCCGGCTGCCCGCATGGAATGGAGACGGACTTGCAGGACCCTGAAAGCCACCAGCTGATAAAACGGTACGGTTTGGATAGCGAACGGGGATGGACATTCTGGAGGAATTCCTTTTCCTGGGCCACCAAAACCAGGCCCGTACTGAAAACCCTCTTCCTTTCCCTGGAGCAAAACCCGGTCTCCGTCCCCGGCCCCCGGTTTACTCTATCTGGGGCGGGGGATGTTGTAAAATTTGTTTGCCCTGTCACGGGAGAAACTCATGTCCTGCATGTGCTGGAATATGAGACACGACAAATGGATGCTGGCTGTTTTCGAGACAAAGATCAATGGGAATACCCCACTCACTACAGCGCCATGTCCTTTGTAGTGGAACCGGAACTGCCCCAACAATCGCTGACGGTACGGGACTGTGAGCAGGGAGATCGTCTCCGGCCTAAACAGTCCAATATGGCGGGGCCAACAGTGACAAGTTCTGTGGGTGTCATACTGGCCACCACTAAAAGTGGTCAGCCAAGAGCAACTTGCTCTTCCCTGTATTTTGATCCGCCTGAACGAATTGAGTGGCGGATGGTGTTCCATCAAAAGACAGCCGAAGATATTGAGATTGCTCTGCCACTTCCGCAGGTTTGAGAACGGGTCAAGCTATTTGAATGACAGCCTGCCGTCTTGGCTCAGGTGAAAAGACGCGTTCTTGCCGCCGGGGCCGGGTTCCGAAAGCACAGCAGGAACGATTGTGGCGGGATTTTTTGGGGGGATTGAATATGAGCTTCAAAAAAGCAATCATATTTGCCGCTGTATGCCTTGCGGCAGGGTTCATTTTAAGAATACATATTCAAGATAAGGACAGGGAGTCAAACGATCAAACGTCCCGTGAGCCTTGGGAAACGCTGTCCTATTCCATGCCTGCCGGAATACTCATTTTCGCCGACATAGACTCTATTCCGTGGGAAATTCAGGATCGGACCACCTTGGGCTGGTTTTATGAGCATTTCAACAACCTGGAAATATCCTATGAGGCGGAGCAGTCCCGTGAAGCACAGGCTGACTTTTCAAAGGAAACAACCTTGTATGTGCTGATTGACGGTGAGGATGGAAACGGCCTTTCCTTAATGGTAAACGCGGAAAACAAGCTGCTGGTATCAGAGAATACGACCATTTCCTCGGAAAACATCGGAAGTCCTCCGGCGGGAATTTATTTGATCGAGTCGGAGTTCGATTTTAATGCCTTCTGGGATATCAGCCGGAAACAGCGGGTTTTGTGAGAGGAGAACAAAATGGATATTTTGGAGGTTGATGATATGCGCTGTCCTATTTGTGATAAGGAAATGGAAATTGGTAAGTTGCGTAGCAGAGGCGGCGTGTATTTCCTGCCTGACGGAGAAAAGAGTCCCATGCTGTATACCCGGAAAGCAATGAGCAAACATAGAGCAATATTGTTACCACCATTTGTTTCATTCGCAGCTTCCCCTGAATATCCGAATGCCTATGTATGCAGACAATGCAAGAAACTCATTATGGATATCGAAGAATAGAAATTCTATGTTTATAGGGCAGTCGTCCGCTAGTGGATGGCGGCCCACGAGGAGAACAAAATGGATATTAAAGTGTTTGAGATAATTGTCTATATCATTTATATTGCTATTTTCTCCATATGTTTGGCAAATGCGCTGTTCCCCAAATGGTGCTGGAAAGTCTTTGAAAGCTGGAAAGCATCGAAGGAACCTACCAAGGCATATTTTTTGCGTCGACGGTTAGAAGGA
>Ga0224748_10624_pt1 | contig 11175 bp, 8 predicted proteins | sample LIM_F_Water_Neg_FD_182074 | JGI IMG/M metagenome (GOLD analysis project Ga0224748, IMG submission 182074) | Enriched cells from gastrointestinal tract of the lab mouse from Pacific Northwest National Laboratory (PNNL), Richland, Washington... | ecosystem: Host-associated > Mammals > Digestive...
TTTTATAATCTCATAAGCACCGCAGTTTTTTGCATAGGAATCCGTAGTTGCCCAGCCGTTTACCGTATTCTGCTCAATGGCTGTGATTGTGTCTGCCCACGCAAGCGGCATTGCAGATGCTCCCAAAGCCTCCACCGTAGCCATCTCCGCCTGTGACTCGGTAGTGCGCAGCTTGATTCCCTTAAAACTCTCAATGCCGGTCAGGGGCGCCTTGTCATTGACACAGAAAATCCTGTATCCGAACATATTGTACATAACCGGCTGGAATCCCACCCCGTTTAGCTGCTCCATAAAGAACTGTCCCAATTCCCCATTGTCCAGGGACTCGTTAAAGGCCTGGATCTTGTCTCTGCTGGTCACATAGGGAAGCTCCAAAGCATTAAATGCAGGCACAAAAGACACAAAGTTGGAGGAGGAACAGCACGAGGCCTCCAGGATTCCCTGCTGTACCTGCTCTGTGGTATCCCGGTCACTGCCCAGCTGTGCAGCGTCATAATGCTCAATAATCAACCTGCCCTCAGAATATTCCTCTGCCAGCTCCTTGAATTTCTCGATTCCTTCATGAACCGACTCCCCGTTGTAGGTAGGGCTGGCCAGCTTGATGGTATAGACCGTATCATCTGATGCCAGAGTCTCTGTATTCCCCCCTTTTGTTGTCCCAGTCTCATCTGCTGCCGAGGCTAGTGAGGGCGCAGGGGCCGGAGTTTGAGCGAGAGTATGAGAAAAAAGTCTGCACGGAGGATCGCCAGTTTTTAAAGGATCAGGGGGTGCAGTACTATGAACTTAATGATGAGGAACGCCAACAGCTGATGGACATTACCCGTCCTACCTGGGATAAGCTGGCAGTTGATGAGACAACAAAAAAGGCCCTTGAGCTGATTCAGAAAACGCAGCAATAGTTTGGACAGAAAGAGAGGTACGCTATGGAAACAAAGTCTCAAAGGAAAGAAAGCGGGCTCTTAAGGTTTGTCTGTCTTTTGGATGAACATTTTGAAAAAGTATTTTTAGTGGCAGGACTGTTTGCATCTTTTACTCTTTTGACGGTTCAGGTGATTTACCGGTACGTGATTGTGAAGATGGGAATGTCGGCCTCCATCTCCTGGGTGGAGGAGCTGGCCAGATTTCTGTTTATCTGGATCAGCTATCTGGCCGTGCCAATGGCGATCAAAAAGGACAGCATGGTAAAGATCGATGTGATTTATGGGATGTTGTCCGACAGACGAAAAGCAACCAACAACCTGATCGTGGATATTCTGATGGGAGTTATGGCCGGGATTCTCTATTATGAGGGGACTGGGATGATCTCTTTGCAGATGGTCAATCCGTCTCTGACGGCAGGGCTGAAGATTCCTTATATGATTCCATACCTGATTCTTCCTGTCGGTTTTGGCCTGACAGTGATCCGGGTGATTCAGGATTTTATCAGACGAATGAAGGAGTGCAGTATTTTGCAGGCAGCAGAGGCATTTGCCGTTGTGCTGGTGGTGTTTTTGCCTGTGATTTTCAAGCTCAGACTTCCAGTGGCTCTTTGGATGTTTGGTTATTTCCTGGTGTTTGTGCTTCTTAGCGTACCGATTGCCTTTAGTTTGGGGCTGGCAGCAGTGATGACCATTTTAGGCGCCAATGTGCTGCCTTTGGGGTATACGGCCAACATTGCATTTAACGGGATCAACAGCGTGCCGATTATGGCGATTCCCTTCTTTATTGTGGCGGGAAACCTGATGGGAGCAGGCGGGCTTTCCCGAAGACTTTTGACTGTGGCAGATGAAATGTTTGGCAGGTTTCCGGGGGGTCTTGCCCTGGCAACCATCGCCACCTGTGTGGTGTTTGCCGCTATGAGCGGATCCGGCCCGGCCACGGTGGCGGCGATTGGCGGACTGACCATACCCACCATGATTGAAAAGGGATATGACAAAAAATTTGCAGCTGTTATTGTGGCCTGTGCCGGAGCCATAGGGGTGTTGATTCCCCCCAGTAATCCTTTTGTGATCTATGCTATTTCTTCCTCCACCTCCATTGGCAAGGTGTTTATGGCAGGAATTGTACCAGGTCTGATGATCGCTGTTGGTCTGGCGATCATCACGGTTTGGCTGGCGGTAAAAAACGGCTGGAAGGGAGAAAACACTCAGTTTTCCTGGAAGCGGCTGGGAACCCAGATCTGGGATGCCAAGTGGGCAATGTTCGTTCCGGTGCTGATTCTGGGAGGAATCTACTGCGGCATCTTTACCCCCACAGAGGCAGCAGCAGTAGCTGCTTTTTACGGACTGATTGTGGGAGTATTTATTTATAAGGAAATCACCATTCCGGAATTGTATGAATGCTTTGTGGAAAGCTGTGTCACGTCCTCCACGGTAATTGTGTTGATGGGAATGGCAGCGATTCTCTGCAACATTATGACGCTGCAGAAGATTCCAGTGATTGTTGCCCGGTTTATTACCAGTATATCGGACAATAAGTTCGTGATTTTGATGCTGATAAATATGATGCTTTTGATTACAGGAACCTTTATGGAGGCAGCTGCCGCCATTGTGGTACTGGTGCCCATTCTGCTTCCGGTGGTGACTATGTTAGGAGTGGATCCGGTTCATTTCGGAGTGATTATGACGATGAATCTGGCTATTGGATTTCTGACCCCTCCGGTGGGAGTGAACCTGTTTGTGGCCAGCGGGCTGATTAAAACGCCGATTAAGGATATGATTCGCACCTTGCTTTTGCCGCTTGTATCGATGATTGTCGTATTGCTGCTCGTGACGTATATACCAATATTCAGCCTGTGGCTGCCTGGTATGATGAAGTAAAATAATGTGGACAAGGAGGAGACTTTTATGTGGAAGATTATCCCTTTGCGGGTGGCAGACATGCAGCTGACCCGCGTAGCCAGAATTTTGAAATGCGGAATTCATGCCAATGCGGGAGAGGTGATGGATTTACCTTGTATTGCATGGCTTTTAAAGGAGGAGGAGAGCGGACGGCTGATTCTGGTGGATGCAGGACCGTCTGAGGATTCAGAGCATGATGCCCGATTTCATACACCGATTACCAGAAGGCCGGATCAAATGCTAGAGCCGCTTTTGGCATCCCATGGAGTAAAGCTTCAGGATATTCAGGAAATTATCCTGACTCATCTTCATTGGGACCATGCTTTGGGAGTACGGAAATTTCCCTGGGCAAAGGTCTATGTGCAGAGAGCAGAGCTGCAATATGCTATTGCACCTTTTACGGCCCACAGGGCATGCTATGAGTTAAACGATACATCCAATCCACCGTTTTTTACCGGCTTTTACCATCAGTTTAAGATTGTGGACGGGGAGATGGAGTTTGCCCCCGGCGTAAGGCTGGTGACGCTGCCTGGCCATTCTCCCGGATCTATGGGGGTACTGGTGGAAACGGCCAGAGGGAAATGTCTGATCGCTGGGGATCTGTTCAACAATATGGACAATTTCCGAGAGGACATTCCCACAGGAGTCAATACCAGTATGTATGACTGTGCTGCGTCCTTTGCCAAGGTGCGGGCTATGGGGCCGGAGCTTATGATTCTGGCAGGACATGATGAGAATGTTTTTGCGTTATTAAAATAATTTTATTGCAAAAGGGATGCTGCCATGGCCTCCAAAAAGGGGGCCTGACAGGGTTCCGTTTTGTGGTTTTTGGAGAACCTTTTCTACGGAGGGTATTCTGGTTTGGAGGAAATCCCTTAGAAAAGAGCAAGGAGGGAGTGGGATTAATTCTTTTCTCTGGCAAATGAAAAATTTATGAAGGAGGCGGACAGAAAATGCCGGAAAATGAGTTGTTACTGGAACAAAGACAGGTCCTTTCGTCCCGTCAGCTGCAGTCTCTGGAGATCCTGACATTTACGAATCAGGAGTTGAACACATTTTTGATTAATGAATATCTGGAAAATCCTATGCTTGAGGATTTGGAGGAACGGGAGGAGGAGATGCTTAAGAATTTGGAACAGCTCTATGAAAGGGGGATCACCTACAAAGAGCAGTTTACCCGCTGGGGCGAGGAGGAGGACAACCGCAGAGAGGATATTCGGGCAGCCGGGCCGGATGAGCTGGAGGAAGTTATTTTAGGACAGTTAGACAGCAGGGAATATACACTGGGGCAGTGGAAAATGATGGAGTATCTGGTGAAATGTCTTGATGAAAAGGGGTTTTTTCCGTATGAGCCGGAAGAGATCGCCCGGGCAGCAAGGGTTCCTGAGGATGCGGTTTGCCAGTGCCTGAGCGTGCTTCGAAAGCTGGAACCGGCAGGGATTTTTGCGAAGGATATTTCCGGGTGTCTAAAGGAGCAGCTGAAGCGGCAGGGATGTGAGGAGGAAGCGCTGTTTCGGATTGTGGAAGAGTATATGGATGAGCTTTTGGAGGGCCATATCAGCGTGATTTCCCGAAGCCTGAAATTGTCTACGGCAAAGGTAAAGGAGTATATTGGCATCATCAGCCGTTTAAACCCCAGGCCGGTTATGAGCGTATCGGAGAAGGCGGTGGCCTATGTGGTGCCAGATATTCTGGTCCGGTGGGAAAAGGGTGCCTGGGAGATTCGGCTGAATGATAAATGGATGGGGGAATATCGGTTCAATCAGTATTACATACGAATGATGGAGGAGACGAGAGAGAGGGAGCTTCGGCAGTATTTTCAGGAGAAACTGGAACGGGCCCGGTTTGTGACGGATTGTGTGGAGTTAAGAAGAAAGACCTTGACAACGATTGCCCGTGTAATTCTGGAACATCAGCAGGATTATTTTCTGGGAGACGGGCCTTTAAAGCCAATGAGTATGGAGATGGTGGCAGAATTGGCAGGAATTCATGTATCCACCGTCAGCCGGGCAGTGAAGGATAAGTATCTCCAATACCAACATGTTCATCTTTTAAGGGATCTTTTTACATCGGCAGCAGGGGCCAGGGAGGAGATGTCAGTGGTTTCCGTGAAAAAGGAGATTAAAAAGCTGATTGCAGAGGAGAGTACAGAAAATCCTTTAAGTGATGCAAGGATTGCTCAGATGATGAAGGGAAGAGGAGTGGAGATTTCCCGGCGTACTGTAGCGAAATACCGGGGGCAGATGGGGATTCTGGAATCCCGGCAGCGGGGGTATCTGGGAAGATAAAGAATGAGGGGAAAGAGCGGACATAAAAAAGAATGGACATATATGAAAAACCGGCACATGTCCATTCCCGGAAAATATTTTGGAAGAGAAAGCGGTCAGCCATGAAGAATCTCGTCAATCTTTACGGCTATGGTGACAGTTGCGCCTACCATGGGATTGTTGCCCATACCGATAAAGCCCATCATTTCTACATGGGCGGGAACAGAGGAGGAGCCTGCAAAGGTGGTATCTCCATACATACGGCTCATGGAGTCTGTCAGACCATAGGAGGCCGGGCCGGCAGAAGTCTCATCCGGACCTAAGGTGCGTCCGATTCCACCGCCGGAGGCACAGGCAAAGTAGTTTTTTCCCCTGAGGATACAGTTGCGTTTGTAGGCTCCTGCCACCAGATGGGAGAAACGAACCATGTTGGTACCGTTTCCGGAGATGGACACGTCCACATCCTCATGCTCCATGATGGCGATACCCTCCCGGATATCATTGGCGCCATAGCAGAGGATATGGGAACGGGGACCGTCCGTAAAGGGAATCTTGTCCCGGATAATCAGCTGATTTTTTTCAAAATCAAATTCTGTGCGGATATAGGTAAAGCCATTGACCCGGGAGATGATCTCTGCAGCATCCTTGCCCAGACCGTTTAGGATAACCTGGAGGGGAGTTATGCGGACCTTGTTGGCAGATTGGGCAATGCTGATGGCTCCTTCAGCGGCGGCAAAAGATTCATGGCCGGCCAGAAAGGCAAAGCAGCGGACCTCTTCAGACAGAACCATAGCGGCCAGCTTGCCGTGGCCTCTGCCCACCTCCCGCTCATCAGCCACAGAGCCGTCCAGGCAGAAGGCTTGCAGTGCTTCTCCCAGCTCCAGTGCGGCTTCTCTGGCATTTAGAGCCTGACGTTTTAAGGCGCTGGCGGCTCCGGCAGTGTAGGCCCAGCAGGCATCATCAAAGGAGATGGGCTGGATGGATTTGATGATTTGGAAAATGTCCAGGCCCTGTTGTAAACATAGTTCCCGGGCTTTTTCCAGACTGGCGATTCCGTTGTTGTTAAGGTAGGTGTTTATTTTATTGGATTTATAGACGGAGTTTTCAAAAACCGGCATATAGGTGGTCCTCCTTTATTGTTTTCTGGGATTGATGGTGGTGACAGCTTCCTCATAGCGCCCATAGGTGCCGGTGGACTGATCCAAGGCCTCCTGGGCGGAAAGGCCATCTTCCAGAAGGTTCATCATTTTTCCTAAATTGACATATTGATAGCCGATAATGTGGTTGGTTTTGTCCAGGCCTAAGCGGGAAATATAGCCTTCCGCCAGCTCTAAGTAGCGGGGACCCTTGGCCAGGGTGCCGTAGCAGGTGCCTACCTGGCTGCGAATGGTATTTCCCAGATCTTCAAGGCCGGCGCCAATGGTAAGGCCGCCCTGGGAGTAGGCAGTCTGAGTGCGGCCATATGCCATAGCAAGGAAGTATTCTCGCATGGCCACATTGATGGCATCGCAGACTAAGTCTGTGTTGAGGGCTTCTAAAAGAGTTTTGCCGGGGAGAATCTCTGCGGCCATGGCAGCGGACTGGGTCATGCCGCTGCAGCCGATTACCTCGACTAAGGCTTCCTGGATAATGCCGTTTTTGACGTTTAAGGAAAGCTTACAGGCGCCCTGTTTTAAGCCGCAGGTGCCCGCGCTGTGGCTGAAGCCGGAGATGTCTTCCACACGGCTTACTGGAGTAAAGGATCCTTCCTGGGGAATGGGGGACGGTCCGTGGCTGTGGCATCGGGCTACCGGGACCATATTTTTAATTTCTTTTGCGTATTCCATGGGTTCCTCCTTATTGGACATAGGGGTGATTTTTGCTGATTAGGAAGTGAAGCAAGCAGTGTGCCAATTGTAAGTAGGTGAGGGAGAGAAAAAGAGGGCAGGCAAGGCTTCGCTTTGTTTTCGGTTGGCGAAAGCTGCAGGCTTTCCGTATTTTCGGCATGGGTATTTAAGGGAGGGGTTTCAATTTTGGAAGAGATGTTTCAAAAAAGAAATGTTCCGGGGAATTTTAATCATAGTATGTTGGAGGAGAACAGGGTGATGAAGAGAAAAATAAAGCTTGCTTTGATTGCAACCTATCCTACAATGGCAGAGATATTTGTGGATATTACAAAGGACAGGGGGGATTTGGAGGCCAGGAGCATTTATGCTTCTTTTGACCGGGCGGCTCAGATTGCCCGGGAGATGGAGCGGACTGGGGAGGTGGATGTGGTTTTAAGCCGGGGGGCAACAGCGGCTCAGATTCAGAGCTCGGTGGAGCTTCCGGTGATTTTTATTCCGATTACCCCTTTTGATGTGATTCAGGTGGTTCGCAAATTGGGGGCTTCTGTCCGCCGGATTGCTCTGATTCATTATATGAGGCATGTGCCCGGGGTTCAGGAAATTGCAAAAATGTACAATATTCAGGTAGAAGAATACTCCTTTTTTAGCCAGAAGGATATTGAGGCGGCAGTGTATGATGCTTATCGGAAGGGAATCCGCACCATTGTGGGGGGAGAGGTGTCGGTGCGGGTGGCTAAAAGTATGGGACTTAGTGGGTTTCAGGTCAGTGCTGGCAGGGAAGCAGTGGAACGGGCGGTGGAGGAGGCGCTGACGGTGTTTACGGAGAAACAAAAGGAGCGGAATAAGGCAGTTCAGATGAAGGCGGCCTATGACTCCTTAAAAGAAGGGGTTGTGGTGATGGATGAGGAGAAGCGGATTGTGGTGATGAATCGGGTGGCTGAGGAGCTTTTTGACCGAAAGTATAAGCTGGGAGATCGGGCTGGAACAGATGTAATCGGGGATAAATACTGGCAGCAATGTCAGGCGGGGAAGGAATGCAGTGTATATTTAAGGAAGATTAAAAAGGCTACCTATGGGGCAGCTCACATGCCAGTGACCAGAAAAAAACGGTTTATCGGGGTGGTGACCCGGTTGGAAGATGTGACCCGAACGCAGGAGATGGAGCAGAAGATCCGCAATGAGCTGCACTTAAAAGGCTTTGTGGCCAAATACAGGTTTGAGAATATTGTTACAGCTGATTCAGGTATGAAACGGGTTTTGCAGCAGGCCAGGGTGTATGCGGCCACAGATTCCTCCGTGCTGATTGAGGGAGAGTCAGGAACAGGAAAGGAGCTTTTGGCTCAAAGCATTCACAACGCCAGCTGCCGGGCGGATGGGCCTTTTGTGGCAGTCAACTGTGGAGCGATTCCGGAAAATCTTTTAGAGAGTGAGCTGTTTGGCTATGAAGCCGGATCCTTTACCGGGGCAAAAAAGGAAGGGAAGGCCGGGCTTTTTGAGCTGGCTCATAACGGTACCCTGTTTTTGGACGAGATTGGAGAAATATCAGGGAATGTTCAGACTCGGCTTTTAAGGGTATTGCAGGAGCGGGAGATTATGAGGGTGGGTGGGAGCCGGATCATCCCGGTCAATGTGCGGGTGATTAGTGCCACCAACCGGAACTTAAGGACATTTTCCCAGGAAGGAGGATTCCGGGGGGATCTGTATTATCGGCTGAATGTGCTTCATTTGTCGCTCCCCCCTCTGCGAAAGAGAATGGGAGATGTGCCGGTGTTAGCGGAGCGTTTTTTTAGGGAATATGGAAAAAATGAGGAGAAGCAGGCCCGGCGTCTAAAGGCAGTGATTCCGATTCTCACCTCTTATTCCTGGCCGGGCAATATTCGGGAGCTGCAAAACACCATGGAGCGATATGGGGTATTATCCGAGCTGATGGAGACGGAACGGATGGGGGAGGAAGAGCTGCGAGAGATCTTAGGAACCTCCCGCCAGGATGGGGCGGACAATACCATGCAGCTGGATATCCGGCTGGGAGGAGAGTTAAGTGAGATTGTTAAGCAGGTGGAGTGTGAGGTGGCAAAAAGGTATTTGGAGGATTATGGAAATAATCAGGATCTGGCTGCCAAAGCTCTGGGAATCGGCAGGACGACCTTTTGGAGGAAATGTGGGGGAAAGGGGGAAGAAGCCCACGGAAACAGCAGCAGATGATGATAGGGGATTTTGCAATCAATGAAAAGGCTGAGGTTTGGCACGCCATTTGCTTTGTAGAGAAAGTGAAAATATAATTTTTCACATTATCATTCTTTACGGAGGTGTTAAGATGGCAGAACTACAAGGAGCACTGGAAGGAGTTGTGGTACTAGACCTAAGCCGGGTTCTGGCAGGGCCTTACTGCAGCATGATTCTTGCTGATATGGGGGCTGAGGTGATTAAGCTGGAGGTGCCGGGCACTGGGGACGATACCCGGGGCTTCCCTCCCTTTAAGGATGGAAAGAGCGGCTATTTTATGAACATGAACCGCAACAAAAAAGGAATCACTTTGAACTTAAAAAAGGGGAAAGATACTTTTTTGGAGTTAGTAAAAAAGGCAGATATCCTGATTGAGAATTACCGTCCAGGGACCATGGAAAAGCTGGGAATCGGCTATGAGGAGCTGAAAAAGATCAATCCGAAGCTGGTGTACGGTTGTATTTCCGGGTTCGGTCATTATGGCCCTTACTCAAAACGTCCAGGCTACGATATTGTGGGACAGGCCATGAGCGGGATCATGAGTGTCACCGGATGGCCGGATGGAGAGGCGACCCGGGCCGGGGCGCCGATTTCGGATACAGTGTCAGGGATTTCTCTGGTGGCTGGAGTGCTAGGAGCGCTTCACTATGCCCAAAGAACCGGAATCGGGCAGAAGGTGGATATAGCTCTGGTAGACAGCTTAGTAAGCGTGATGCAGATTATCAACCAGATCTATCTGATCGGAGGCAGGATTCCGGGGCGCTCCGGCAATGCCTACGAGTCCACAGCTCCCTATGACACATTCCCCACTAAGGACGGGCAGCATGTGGTGATCGGCGTGGCCAATGACAAGTTTTGGAAGGCTATCTGCGAGCTGGTGGGGCGGGAGGAGCTGATCGATGACCCGGATATGGCCAAGAACAAAGACCGGGTAAAGAACCGGGAAAAGATCAAGTTAGTAGTGACAAAGTGGACTATGACAAAGACGGCTAAAGAGCTGGTGGACACGCTGTTGGAGGCCGGGCTTCCAACAGCACCGATTTACAATGTAAAGCAGGTGACGGAGGATCCTCATATTGCCGGAGCCAGGAACATGTTTGTGGAGGTGGAGGCCCCGGAGGTTGGAACGATCAAAGTGACCAACTCTCACATCAAGATGTCTGAGACAAAAACCGGCTTTCGGAGCCCGGCTCCTGCGCTGGGACAGCATAATGAAGAAATATACTGTGGGATGCTGGGATATTCCAAGGAAAAGCTGCAGCAGATGAAGGAAGAAGGGGTAATCTGATGGGAATGGCAAAAAATGTGACTTTGGTGGAGGTGGGACCCAGGGACGGGTTCCAGAATGTGAAGACAAAGATTCCCACAAAGGATAAGATCGCCATCATCCAGGGGATGATCCGGGCAGGCGTAAGGCAGATGGAGATCACATCCTTTGTCAATCCCAAATGGCTGCCGCAGATGGCGGACGCCGTTTGTGTGACAGAGACTATTCTTAAAGAGGCGCCAAAGAATTTTCGGGCCATCGCCCTGGCCCCTAATGCAAAAGGGGTACAAAATGCAGTGTCTGCTGGCCTTATGGATGTGACTTATGTTTTATCAGCCAGTGAATCCCACAATCATAAAAATGTCAACCGTCCTATTGAGAAGTCCTTGGAAGAGCTGACGGAAATTCGCAAGACTTATAGTGATATCCATATCCGGGTATCTTTAGCAGTCAGCTTTGGCTGTCCTTTTGAGGGAAAAGTTTCCTTGGGTCAGGTGATGGGGGTGGTGGAGTCCATAAAAAAAGCAGGGATAAAGGAAATTGTGCTCTGTGATACCATCGGGGTGGCCAATCCCTTACAGATAAGAGAGATGGTGAAGGAGGTTTGCAGCCGATTTTCGGATGTGACCTTCGGATTACATATTCATGACACCAGAGGTATGGGGCTTTCCAATATTTATGCCGGACTTTTGGAGGGAATCCGAATCTTTGAGACCAGTATCGGAGGTCTGGGAGGCTGTCCTTTTGCCCCGGGAAGCGCCGGGAATACAGCC
>Ga0224748_10625_pt1 | contig 11175 bp, 12 predicted proteins | sample LIM_F_Water_Neg_FD_182074 | JGI IMG/M metagenome (GOLD analysis project Ga0224748, IMG submission 182074) | Enriched cells from gastrointestinal tract of the lab mouse from Pacific Northwest National Laboratory (PNNL), Richland, Washington... | ecosystem: Host-associated > Mammals > Digestive...
CAAGCAGAGGGATATGTTTTACAAATGGCTGATACAGATTATTGTGTGCGTCCATTGGTTCAATCCTTTTGTATATCTGCTGGAAAAAGAAGTGAATAAATCTTGTGAATTGTCATGTGATGAAAAAGTCTTATCCGTACTTGATGATAAGGCAAAGCGTGAGTATGGGGATACGCTGATTTCCTTTTTGAAGTCAAGCAATCTTTACAAAAGTTCTTTAGCTTCCGTTACATTGACAGAGGGTGCAGAACAATTAAAAGAAAGGTTAGGTGCTATTATGAAATTTAGAAAAAAGTCAAAAGTGGTTATTGCTATCACTGCTATTTTTACGGTTGCTGTTTGTGTCTGCTTTTTTGTAACAGGTGCATATGCCGCGCCTTCTGCTAATAGCAAAGAAAAGAATTTAATGCCGGACGCTGTCCCGAATGTTGAAAACAACAAAGGATACACATATGTTCAGCGTGGTTTCTATTCTGATTCCTACATCATTGAAATGGGCTGGAATCTAAGCGATACAATAAGCAAAGAATACACAAACAGCAAAGAAATAACATTAGAAGATAATTCTGTAATAAAGGTGTATTTTGATGAAAACACAGTAGATTATCTGAATGATAGTAACGCTATTTCTGCAATAGGGAAATTGCTTTATTCTTTAAACAACAGAGATATGCAAAATTATCCAACGATAGAAACACCGCTAATTACAAATGTTACTTATGTCAGCGAGAATAATTTATCAATACTTGCAGATGAATACTTTCAAAACAGTAGCTTAACTGAATTTTCAGCAATTTTTCCTGTATTAGATATAGAGCTTCAAAAGGAATATTGTCAAAAGATATATGATGATAATAAGATTGCTTTCTTTTCTTCTATCATACCGTACATGGATAGGGATTTAGTGATGTTGTATGCAGATAAATCAGACCAAGACCAAAAGGTGAATTTCTTTTCCGTTATCTTAGGCTATGTACAGTCAGATGACCTAAATCAATATGCAGAAAAATATTACGAAGCAAATAATATTTCTTACTTTACGATTTTGGTTAATTACATGACAAAAGAAGAAAGACAGGAATGGCTGAAAAGGGCGCAGACAGATAAGAAAACTAACTTTGTTGCAGTCTTATCTGAATAATTGTTTGATTAAATTGTTGCGGTTTAACAAGGGGCAGCCGATAAGAACAAAGCTGCCTCTTGCAAAATAAAAGAACCTAATCAACATTGTTTCCCCATGTGGGAGAAAGGGGGAATCATCTATGCCTTGCACAGAAGCATACAGAGAACACATCATGTATACTTTCAATGGCTATTGCAAGACCGTCATACGCTTTGCGGCTATCAACGCATGGCGTGACAGAAGCAGACGGCGGCAAAAAGAAATATCCCTTGAATACCTCACAGAAGAAAAGTTTTACCCTTTAGGCACAACAGACGAATATTTTGAAGCACCCTATGAAGAATACCCCGTTACGATATGCGGTCAGACAGTTATCCTCACCAATGGGGAGCTTGCCGCCGCCCTGTTATCTCTGCCGGAGAAGAACCGGGAAATCATTTTCCTTTATTTTTTCGGGCATTATACGCAGCGGGAAATCGGGGAAATGTACGGACGCTGCCGGAGTACGACCGGGTATCAGATACGCAGGACTTTACAGCTTCTGCACAAAGAAATGGAGGTGCTTTCACATGGGGAATCCGAACCTTTTGCCCTATGAAACGATTGTCCGGGCGACCAGCGGAGAGCCGGAAGCCGTGGACGAAGTTTTACGGCATTACAGCAAGCGAATCCGAATTGCCGCCATTGAAAACGGGCATATCAACAGAGATACGGAGGACAACATAAAATCCCGGCTTGTTGCCGCATTATTCAAGTTCCGTTTTGATGAACAGGAAGTATAAGAAATCGCTTTCATTTTTGGGAAAACGGATATATAATAAAGCACAGATAAAGTGGGAGTAATTAACAAAGTGACAAAGTTCAGCATGGAACGTTAATTTCACATTTTGGTTCAAAGGAAGAAAAGTCAAAAGGAAGAAAAAACAGAGTAATCCGATGAACATGAATTTTTGTTAAAAAAACGGAGGCGCTATGACAATAAAAAAGCTGTTCTATATTGCAATCGCAGGAAGCGTACTTTGCTTCTGCGGAGATATGTTATTGGGTTGCTTTTACCCTATGGAAAAAGTGGGGATTTTTCATCTTTTTCCTGCATTTTCAGAAGAATGGTCAAATGCTACGTCTATTAGGTTCATTATAGGCGGATTATTGGGCGTGATTGCACTTCTTTTAATGTTTTGCGGGTTTTACGCTATATCTGTTTTACTCAAAGAAAAAGTCGGTAAATATGATAAACTGTTTTTTATAGCATCCATTGTATTTGTCTCTGTAGGAACATTATACCATTGTGTATTCGCAATATCCGCGTGGCTATATAATCAACTAGCAGAAGAGAATATAGTATTAGCTAAGCGGATTAGTGAACGCTTTTTTACTACATTCATCTGTGTTGCATTTTTGGCTGCAATAAGTTTTATAATTTTATCAATTATTATATTTTGTGTTGCGATAAAAGGAACATGGGGAAAGAAAAGATGGGTGCTGATAAATCCGCTTTTGTTTATGGGAATTTCAATTATGGTTGCAACCGTTTTACCTGCTAATGCTATAATCAATGGTGTGTTTGATTGGGGACAACAAAGTTTGGCTTTGTTGCTAGTTTTCTGCGCATTTTCAAAAATCCCTTGCACAACTTCCAGTTTGTAGAATTGTAGCCAGCTAAAAACTGAATAACCGCCGCTACATAAAACGGCACACCAAGACAGGAAATCAAGAAAAGGTTTCCTGTTTTTTTGCGCCCATTTTTGGCATTTTCAAAAATCGTCGGTATTATGCCGTGCAAAGGGGATAGAAAGAAATTTCTGAAAATTCCCGCCTATTCCGGCTTGCGTGGTTTTGTAAGGAATGAGGGGAAATTTCCGCAAATTAACGTTCATTTTGCTTTTTGCTGGTTTGAAGTATTAGAGGGAGAAATATCGCCGCTGCTTTGGCAAAATCCCCGCTTGCGGCACTAAAGATATTGAGAGCGAAATACCGCCGCAAAGTTGCCAGAACCCCCGCCCTCTCCGTCGAGGGTATCAGCAGAAGCCCACACAGCGGAAGCCGCTACTTTCTTAGAGCAAGATTCTACCACAGTACCAAATTTCGCTAATCGCTCAATTTTGTCCTGCGGGAATCTTGTTGGGGTTGCCACCCCAAGCCCGCCTTTTTGCGGCTTGTGCCGCTTGAAAAATCCCCGAAAAATTTTTTCGGATTTTTCAAAAAACACTTCCGCTTTGCCCCCTGTTTTTCTCCTATTAGTGAGAGGGCAAACCATAAAAAGAAAGGAGTTGAAGCCTATGAAAAGATACAACACGCCCCACCGCCGCCGGGTAATCAAAACACGCTTGACCGAGGAAGAATACGCCGAGTTTTCCGAGCGTGTCACCCTCTGCAAAATGAGCCAGTCCGAATATATCCGGCAAGCCCTTACCAAGTCACGAATACGCCCAGTCATTACTGTTTCCCCGGTCAATGATGAATTGCTTTCTGCCGTTGGGAAACTTACAGCCGAGTATGGAAAAATCGGCGGGAATCTGAATCAGATTGCCCGCTGTCTGAATGAGTACGGCGCACCTTATAACGCCCTCTCCCAAGAAGTGAGAGCCGCCACAGCGGAGCTTGCCGCCTTGAAGTTTGAAGTCTTGCAGAAAGTAGGTATTCACAGATACCTACTCGAAAGATACGATTGCCGTTACCAATGCCGATGCCGTCATTTCAGGCGGCACGGGCTACGGCATAAGGGAAAATTTACCGGATGCGGTGGAACACACCCGCCCGGACGCTTCTTTATATCCGCAGTTTTCCGATACCGCCTATGGCTTTTTGAGCCGTGGCTGTCCGCGAAACTGCGGATTCTGCATTGTCAGCGGCAAGGAGGGGCGCAAAAGCCGCAAAGCAGCTGACCTGTCCGAGTTTTGGGACGGGCAGAGAGAAATCAAGCTGCTGGACGCAAACCTCCTCGCCTGCCCCGACCATGAAGCGCTGATTTTACAGCTTGCCGAAAGCCACGCATGGGTGGACTTTTCCCAGGGGCTTGACATCCGCCTGGTTACGCCGGACAATGTGGCGCTCCTAAACCGGGTACGCACCAAGGCGGTGCATTTTGCCTGGGACAATCCAAATGAGGACTTGACCGGGCATTTTAAGCGTTTTCTGGAACTGACCGCCATTAAGAGCGACCGAAAGCGGCGCGTCTACGTCCTGACCAATTACGGCAGCACCCATGAGCACGACTTGTACCGGGTGGAAACCCTGCGAGGCATGGGCTATGACCCCTATGTGATGGTCTACGACCGCCCCACCGCGCCGAAAATCACCCGCCAGCTTCAGCGCTGGGTGAACAACAAGCGGATTTTTTACACTGTCAAAAACTTTTCCGATTATATTCCAAACAGAACAGGAGGGACAACGTGAAGATTGACCGATTAAAAACCGACCTGGCGAAAGCCAAAGAAAAAGCCGCCGAGTGGCAGGCCCGTGTGCGGGACTTGGAGAAGCAGATCACCGAGCAGGAAAACCTTGAAATCTTGCAGGTGGTGCGCGGCGTGGCGGCTTCGCCGGAGGAACTGCGAGGGCTGCTGGATATGATACGCGGGGCGAAGATGCCCCCGGCTGGCAATGCCCGAACTTTTGAAAACATGGATAAGGAGGAAATCTGAGTATATGAATATGAAAACAAAACGCTTTCAGCGCACGGCGGCGATGCTGCTGTGCATTTTTATTTGTGCCTGGACAATGTTCCCCCTGATGGGCGCGGCCTTTGCCGCCGAGGGGCTGCATGACACCGCAGAGGCAGAAATCACCTGCTCTTGTGACATTCGCTGCACGGCAGATACCCTCAACGCAGACTGCCCCGTCTGTACCCAGGATGTGAATGCCTGCACCGGCACGGAACCGGAAGCGCCCACCGAAACAGAAACACCCACCGAGCCGGAAACCACCTGCTTCTGCGATACCCGCTGCACGGCAGATACCCTCAACGCAGACTGCCCGGTTTGTACGCAGGATGTAGCTGCCTGCACCGGCGCAGAGCCGGAAGTACCCACCGAGCCGGAAATTGTCTGCTTCTGTGATATTCGCTGCACGGCGGACACCCTCAATGCAGACTGCCCCGTCTGTGTGCAGGAGGTAGCCGCCTGCATTGGCGCGGAGCCGGAACCGCCCACGGAACCGGAACCCGTCTGCATCTGTGAAACACGGTGTACGGCGGACACCAACAATACAGACTGCCCCATCTGTAAGCAGGATGTAACCGGCTGCATTGGCAAAGAGCCGAAACCGCCAGCGGAGCCGGTCTGTATCTGCACCGCCCACTGTGAACCCGGCGCGGTCAATGCGGACTGTCCCGTCTGCCTGCTGAACCTGGCCGGCTGCACCGTTGAAGCCCCTGCGCCTGTCCCGGTCTGCGTCTGCGAAAACAAGTGCGAGCTTGGCGCGGTCAACCCCGACTGCCCGATCTGCAGAGCCGACCTGACCGGCTGCACCGGCAAAGCCCCCGCACCCATCCCGGCATCCAATCTTTCCATCAAGATTACACCGCCCTCCGGCTGGGCGACCGGCAGCGCCGCCGCCGAGTTTCGCATTACCGATGAAAACGGGAACGGCTTTGCTCTCGTTCAGGTAAAAATCGAGAAAAACGGGCAATGGCGCGATGTGACAGACAGCTTGAAGCAGAACGAAAACTGCTGGTACGGGGAAATCGACCTTTCGGAGAACTGCACCGTCTATGTCTGCGCCACCGGCCACGATGGGAAAGTTTATGAGAAATCCCGCTATATGGAGTGCTTCGACCGCACCGCGCCTACCTTACGCGCCAGCATGGACGGGCGGCTGCTCCGGGCAGAAGCCAAAGACGACCTTTCCGGCGTGGCGGCAATCTACATTGACGGCGAGAAATACACCGATTTAACCAACGGCACACTGGACGTACCGCTGCGGGATTTGCCCGATGATTACGAGCAGCTTTCGGTGCAGGCGGTGGACGCTGCGGGAAACAAATCAAAAATCGTGCAGGTCAAAAACCCCAACTATCAGTCGGAGGATAACAAACAGAAGCCATCCACCGGCCAGACACAGCCCCCGGCAACCACCGCGCCGGGTACATCCGCCACGCCTGGTACAACCACCACGCCTGCGGCTACAACACCCACAACGGGCGCGACAACCTCACCCAACACGCAGACTACCGCCCCGGCAACAAGCACCACAAAACCGGCTGCCAGCACGGGCGGCACAAAGCCCTCCGCTTCGGCAAGTGCCGACCCGGACGAGGAAACAGACACCACGCCCCGCGACCCGGTTCCTTTGACCCCGGACGGTCAGGCTACCGTACTGGACAACGCCACCGGCGAGGACGGCAAGGAGTTTTATACCATCCAGACGCCGGATGAAAACGTGTTTTATCTGATTATCGACAACCAGAGGGACACGGAAAACGTGTATTTCCTCAACGCCGTCACCGAAGCCGACCTGATGGCGCTGGCAGTCAAGGAGGACGATGCGCCGCAGACGGACGCAATCCCCGACCCGGAGCCGGCCTGCATCTGTACGGAACAGTGCGCCGCCGGCGAGGTCAACACCGACTGCCCGGTCTGCACCCTGAACCGGAAAGACTGCACCGGAAAAGCCCCTGTGACCGATACGGAAACCGAACCCGATAAAAAGCCGGAGAAACCGAAAAGCGGCGGTTCCGGCACACTGATTTTAGTGCTGCTTGTGGCGCTGGCGGCTGGCGGCGCGGGCTACTACTTCAAAATCTATAAGCCTAAAAAAGACTTGGACGATGCGGAGGACTTTGACGAACTGACCGGCGGGGACGAGGAGGAAACGGTCAACGAGGACGAGGATGTGGACGAGCAGGAAGAAACCCGGCAGACGGGCTATGAGGAACCGACAGCCTATGATGAGCCGGAGGAACCGGACTATCCTGAAAACTACGGCGGGGAGGACGACTGATGCGATTTACCAACAGCCCTTTTGAGCGGATGATGACCCAAAGGCCGTCCCCTGGCCGCGCCGTGCCTGCTTCCCCCGTCCATCCGCCCGGACATCCCTGCCACCGCTGTCCCTATGGGCTAAATGCGCCCTGCGTGGGGATATGCTACAAAAATCTGAAAAAGGAGCGTGAGAAAAATGCAACTTGTGATCGCGGAAAAACCGTCGGTAGCGATGGCTCTGTCTAAGGTATTAGGCGCAAAAAGCCGGGGCGACGGTTACATGGAGGGCGGCGGCTGGCTGGTAAGCTGGTGCATTGGCCATCTGGTGGAACTTGCCCCCGCCGATGCCTACGACCCCCGCTATTCCAAATGGAACTATGCCGACCTGCCGATTTTACCGGAGCCGTGGCAGTATCAGGTGCTGCCGGACACCAAAAAGCAGTTTGAAACCTTAAAAAGCCTGATGCACCGGGCCGATGTCACCGCCTTAATCTGTGCAACGGACGCAGGGCGCGAGGGGGAACTGATTTTCCGCCTGACTTACCATCTGTGCGGCTGCACAAAGCCCGTCAAGCGGCTGTGGATTTCCTCAATGGAGGAAACCGCCATCCAGAAAGGCTTTGACCGCCTGCTGGACGGGAAGAACTATGACAATCTCTACGCCGCCGCCCTCTGCCGCGCCAAGGCGGACTGGCTGATCGGCATCAACGGCACACGTTTGTTTACCACGCTGTACCAGGGCAAAACCCTGAACGTGGGCCGGGTGCAGACCCCGACGCTGGCGCTGTTAGCAGAACGGGAAGCCGCCATTTCCGGCTTTCGAAAAGAGAAATTTTACACGGTGGAGCTGGAACTGGACGGATTCCATGCCGCCAGTGAACGCTTTGCATCCAAAACGGACGCGGGCAGGCTGCGTACCGGCTGTGTGGGCAAGCCTGCAACGGTACAGACGGTTTCCCAAAAGGAGAAAACCGAGCGCCCGCCCAGGCTGTACGATTTAACTACCCTCCAAAGAGAAGCAAACCGGCTGTTTGACTACACCGCCCAGCAGACCCTTGATTATCTGCAAGCCCTCTATGAAAAGCGGCTGGCGACCTACCCACGCACGGACAGCCGGTACTTGACCGAAGATATGGCATCAGGACTGCCCGCATTATGTCAGTCTATCGCCGCATCGCTGCCCTTTGCGGCAGATTTGTCCTTGCCGGTAAACGCTACGCAGGTAATCGACAACAGCAAAGTCACCGACCACCATGCCATCCTGCCCACGGCAGAAACGGCAAAAACCGACCTGTCCGCGCTGCCCTCCGGGGAGAAAAACATCCTCTTTCTTGCTGCCGCCCGTCTGCTGTGCGCGGTAGGCGAACCCCACACCTATGCGGAAACTGCCGTCACGCTGGAATGTGGCGGCGCTGTCTTTTCCGCCAAAGGCAAGACAGAAATCGCGGCGGGCTGGACGGCTTTGGAGCAGGCTTTCCATGCCACACTGAAACAGAAACCGAAGCAGGCGGAACCGTCCCCGCCTCTTCCTGCGCTCACCGAGGGACAGAAGCTGACCGCCGAGGGCGCGTCCGTCAAAGAGGGCGCGACCTCCCCTCCAGGCCATTTTACCGAGGACACGCTGCTCTCCGCAATGGAACACGCCAGCGCGGAGGATTTTGCAAAGTTGGAGGACGTGGAGCGCAAGGGGCTTGGCACTCCGGCCACCCGCGCCGGCGTGATTGAAAAGCTGGTGCGCTCCGGCTTTGTGGAGCGGAAGAAAAAGCAGCTTTGCGCTTGGGCCTCTCACCCTGGGCCGGGGCCTCCTTGCTCTTGGGACGGCGGCCACGGCGGGGAGGCTCCGGCTCCTCCTGGGGCTTCTCCCACTCCTGCCCGCCCTCCTTAGCCGGGTCCGTCTGCTCCTGCCCGGCCCCCGCCCGGACCGACGACAGGTCGATCACCTTATTTTCCGGGGGCGGGGGACCCTCCATGCCGGGGATCACCCCCTGGGCCTCCGGCTCCGGGGCGGGCGGGTCAGGGATCGTCATGCCGGGAAGTTCGGAGGCGTCCGGGATCGCCTCGCCCATTTCAAAAAGGGCGGCCTGCCCTTCATGCTCCAAAATGAGCTGTTCCTCTACGGTCAGCACCTCCGGCCCTGGCGGGGTGGGGACACCCGGCGCTTCCGGCGCGGGAGGCTCCGGCCTCTGCTCCTCCGGGGCCGGGGCTTCAATGGTGACGCCTAGCTTTTTATCTTCTGCCACTTTTTCAACCTCCTTTTTCGTCGTTGTATATGAAAACGCCGCCCATAGTCTCACTTGGGCGACATTTTACTCAAAATCTGCTGTACCATTAAAGGATATATCCAGAGAAATAAGCCTTGAAATGAATGTAAAGAAATGCTATCATAAAATTAGAGGGGTGATCAGATGAGCGATACAAAGCTAACAAATGATGAAGCAAAGAAATTATTAGAAATGATAAAACGCTCACTGGTTGCCGAAGTCAAGTTCCCAGAGCGTGGTGGAAAAATAAAATTTGATGTTATTGGAGATACTAAAAAGGATACTTTTACCATAGATATTTATAGAGGTAAAATTAATCCCTATAAATATGATATGGGAGCTCTTATAAAGAAAAATGGAACTATGCTTTTGCAGCTACATATCAACCCATCCAATGTCCATACCAATCCAGATGGGAAAAAAATAGTTGGGAATCATTGGCATATATATACAGAAGAATACGGACGTTCATTTGCTTTTCCTGCTGAAGATATATCAGCCGACAAATTTGTTGATAATACAATCGCTTTTTTAACTAAATTCAATGTAGTTGAACAACCAAATGTGTTATTTCAATTAGAACTTCTTTAATGAAAGGGGGAGATAATCTTGGATATTCAAAAGTTAATTGATGAATATGCTACGTGGCTAAAGAGCGAGATCACATTTGAAAAGATTGGAGAATACTACGAGATTACCACCCCTTATTTAGACATTGACAATGACTATTTGCAGATATACGTTCGTCAAGATGGAGATGGTTTTCATTTTACAGACGATAGTGCAACCATTCACAAATTGAAAATGAGTGGTTTTCAGTTTACTGCTAATCGGAAAGCCCATCTCCAGCGGATATTAAATCAATATGGAATAAAACTTATTGGTGATGAACTCATAGCAAAAGCACCAGCAAACAGTTTTGCGCAAAAGAAACATCTATTCATTCAAGCTATGCTACGAATAGATGATATGTATTCAATTTCCAAATCAAAAGTTTCATCCCTGTTTCTGGACGATATTCAAGAGTTTTTTGAAGAAAGAGAAATTTTCTATTCAGATAATGTGCAGTTTACTGGCATATCAGGCTTTTCTCATAGTTATGATTTTTTATTGCAACGGACCCGTACAAAACCAGAACGTTTATGTCAAGCTGTAAATAACCCCAATAAATCAAGCATGGGAAATATCCTATTCTCATGGAATGACACCAAACCAGCTCGAAAAAGTGACAGTCAGTTAATAGTAATACTCAATGACCAAAACAGTGTGGCTCGTGGTGTTGAGGACGCTTTTCTGAACTATGACGCAAAAGTAATACGCTGGAGTGAGAGAGATAAAGGAGAAAGTCTTGATTTGCTTACTGCATCTTGATATGGGCGGATAAACCCTCTTGCTGGCGGCCTACAAACCGTTGGTATGACTAACTTTTTTGAAGTCCTATAATTACACTCGGACCACGAAACCCGCAAACCGTTGCAAGACAAATGTTTACGGTTAGAGGGAAGTAATTTCAGATTAGGCGGTATAGCCCCAATTACAAGGGCTGTACCGTCTTTTTGAGTTCCTATGCGCCTTGCCTTTTCGGTTGCGTAGCAGAAAGGAAATTGAGTTCACCCACAAAGTTGAAAACAATATCTACTTTCTGTACCCGTTTCCCGTCTACCTTTTCCGGCGCATGGACTATGATTTTCTTGATAAATTCATTGACGATTGCGGGGTTGAGTTCTTTTATCCCCACATACTTACGGATAATTGCGGCGAAGCTGTCAAAATCGCTCTTGTTCTGTTCGTAGGTATCGACTTCCTGCTGGTCTGCCTTGACCTTTTCTTCCAGTTCCCGCTGTTCCGCTTCATACTCTGCGGACAGCTTCAA
>Ga0224748_10626_pt1 | contig 11159 bp, 10 predicted proteins | sample LIM_F_Water_Neg_FD_182074 | JGI IMG/M metagenome (GOLD analysis project Ga0224748, IMG submission 182074) | Enriched cells from gastrointestinal tract of the lab mouse from Pacific Northwest National Laboratory (PNNL), Richland, Washington... | ecosystem: Host-associated > Mammals > Digestive...
CGCATCAAGTTGGAAGCTTCGGATGAGATAGCGGAGGGAACTGCAAAAAAATCCTATCACCATGGACGCTGCGATGTGGGAAGCCCCTTTGCAACCGGGAAGCTCTTTGATTTGGATGAGGAATCTGCCTGCAATTGATCTTTGCAGGCAGAAATACTTAACAGCTCCTTACTTACCCCGTTGTTCCAATGCCAGTCCAATCAGGCGCTGCGAGTGATCGGCCATAAAAAGCGGGATATTTAATACATCCCCGTCCAATTTCAGATTATTCAGAGAGAACCTGATGCGCAGCTTCACTCTATCGCCAAATAACTCTTTAAATTTTCTCAGACTCTTACTATCCGTATTAGCTTCGGATTTCACCTCCACAGGAAAAATATCGTTATCCCTTTGAACCAGAAAATCAACCTCATAAGGCGGATTACTCTGGCTCCAATATCTGGCAAGAACTTCAAACTGCATGACCAGCGCCTGCAGTACATAGTTTTCCGTCAAAGCGCCCTTAAATTCTGTAAAAAGGCGATTTCCTTCGCCAAAGGCAGTGGGTGAGAGCATTGCCAGACGGCGGAGCAGACCCACATCCACAAGATAGATTTTAAATGCCGATAAGTCGTCATAAGCGCTGACCGGAAGCCCCGGCGCGCTGCTTCGGTATACTTTATGCACTAATCTTGCATCTACAAGCCACTGCAAAGCATTCTCATATTCCCGGGCTCTGGCTCCTTCCTTTACTACCCTGTATAAAAACTTTTTATTTTCCCTAGCCAGTTGGGAGGGAAGAGACCTCCAGATCATGGAAATTTTCGGAAATTCGCTCACATCAGGATGTTTGGCAAAATCTCTTTCATAGGCGCCGATAATATCCGACAAAGCTTCCTGCATTGCCCCCACATCCCGCGCCTGCGTCCACATTAATACAGGCTCCGGCATTCCTCCTGTGATATAGTACATTTTCAGTTTTTCATATAAAGGATTAAAAAAGGCGTCCGGAAGCGGCTCCAGCGTATTGATCTGATCCAAACAGGCAGCGAGATTTTCATCTCCGTTCGCCATCAGAAATTCTGTGAAGTTCATAGGGTCGATCTGCATAAAATTTACTTTACCAACCGGAAAGGAGGACGGCCTGGCTAATGCAATCCCGAGAAGCGAACCGGCACAGGCAATATGATAATCCGGAGCATTTTCACAAAAATATTTCATAGAATTAATGACTTTAGGGCAATCCTGAATTTCATCAAAAATAATAAGCGTTTTCTCTGGCATAATTTTTTGACCGCTGGCAAGAATCAGATTTTGAAGAATACGTTTTACATCCTTTGTGGTCTCAAAAAATTGCCTGTACTCTTCATTTTCATCAAAATTGAAATATGCCGTACTTTCATAATACTGCCTGCCAAATTCTTTTAGAATCCAAGTTTTTCCTACCTGCCGAACCCCTTTCAATATTAATGGTTTCCGATAGGGGGACTTCTTCCATTTTACTAATTGTTCCATTATAAGCCGCTTCATAATAGCCCTCCTTCACATTATTCTAAATAAAAACGTGATCTTTATCACATAATTATTGTAGTCTTGTATCTTACAAAAAACAACCTTTTCTTTGTAATCCTCAGAAATTTTTAAGATGCACAATTTCATGAAATGTAGTATAGTAAATATGGAAATTTTAACAGACTATACTATATGTAAGGAGTGAAAAAGATGGCCTTTTGTATTATTACCGACTCTGCTTCCGATGTCCCGGAAAATGTGATAAAAGAATACAATCTACATGTGATCCCCACACCTGTTACCATAGAAGGAAAAGATTACTTTGACGGAGAAACCATTTTTCCCGATGATTTTTATGCGATACAGGCTTCCGGCAAAAATATCATGACCTATCATGTCAGCCAGTTCATGTTTTACGAGCATTTCCTTCCTTTTGCCCAACGCGCGGACGAGGTGCTCTATCTCTGCTTTTCTACCGGAATCGCCGGAACCTACAATGCGGCAAAGCTTGCCTATGAAGAAATTCTTGAAGAGTATCCCGATTTTAAGCTTACCATTATCGACACCAAGTGCGCTTCCTTAGGCTATGGATTAGTGGCTGAACGTCTTTTGCATATGCAGAGAAACGGCGCACCCAAAGAGCTTTTGATCGAAGCGGCCCGCTTTTTCTGTGAGCACATGGAGCACTCCGTCACCGTCTCTGAGCTGGACTATCTCTTTAAAGGGGGACGGCTTACCAGAACCTCCTTCCTGGCCGGTACCGTGCTGGATATCAAGCCTATCATTATCGTGGATGAAAAAGGCTCCTTAAAAGCGGTGGAAAAAACAAGAGGTTGGAAAAAGGCCCAGAAGAGAATTCTTGATATGGTAGGAGAAAAAGGGAAGAATCTGGAAAATCAGGTGATCGGCGTCTGCTATGGAATGGATCGGGAGGCTTTCGAGTATCTCAAAAGCGAGCTGAGAGCCAGATACCACGTAAAAGGCATCTTAGAAGGCAGAGTGGGATGTGCCATAGGCGCACACACAGGCCCCAGCATCCTTGGAATCGTTTATTTAAACGAAACCGACAGCAAATATGAAGAATATCTGAAATAATCAGGAGGAGCTATGCTTGAAGTTAAAAATCTTGTATTCCACCCACTTGAAAACGGCCTGGAAATCAGTATCATAGAAAATATAAGTTTTACCGTGGAGCCGGGAGAAATGCTGGTGATCACTGGGCCTAACGGCGGAGGCAAATCCACCGTCGCACGGCTTCTTATGGGGATAGAAAAACCGGACAGCGGAAATATTCTCTTAGACGGCGTGGATATTACGTCCTGGAGTATCGCCCAGAGAGCAAATGCGGGAATCGGCTTTGCCTTCCAGCAGCCTCCTAGGTTTAAGGGGATGACCGTAAAAAGGCTGCTTTCCATTGCCGCCGGTTATGAGCTGCCGGAAAATAAATGCTGTGACTACTTAAGCTCCGTAGGACTGTGCGCCAGAGAATATTTAAACCGGGAAGTGGACAATACCCTCTCAGGCGGAGAGATGAAACGCTTAGAGATTGCCACGGTTCTGGCCAAGCCCCACAAGCTCTGTATCTTTGACGAACCGGAGGCAGGGATTGATCTCTGGAGTTTTTCCATGCTGGTAGACCAGTTCGAAAAGCTGCATGAAGAAAAGAAGGAAAGCCTGATCCTCATTTCCCATCAGGAAAAAATCATACGGATGGCCGACCGCATCATGGTAATCCGGGACGGCAGGGTGGACTCCATCGGCCCCAAGGATCAGGTTCTTCCCAGGCTTCTCTCGGGAGAAAAAAACTGCAGTTGTATGAATCCGCCCTGCAGGGCGTAAAAGTACAGGTATCAACAGAAAGGCGAGGAGAAATCAGTGGCTAATTTAGATCAGATTACGGAGTCCATCCTTGAACAGATAGACACAGAGGGCTTTCGGCAGGAAGGTGCATATAACTTAAGATACAACGGCTATTCCCTGTGCCATGGAAACACGGAGCATATTACCATCAAACGAAAAGAAGACAAACAGGGAATCGATGTTTATATCAGCGGCCAGGCAAAGGGAGAGCAGGTTCACATTCCGGTTGTTGTGGCTGCCTCGGGAATGGTGGATGAGGTCTACAATGATTTTTATATCGAAGACGGCGCAGAGGTTACGATCATTGCAGGCTGCGGGATCCACAACAGCGGATGCAACGACAGCCGCCATGACGGAATCCACTCTTTTCATATCGGAAAAAACGCCAACGTGCGTTATGAGGAAAAACACTACGGCGAAGGGGAGGGCACCGGCGCCAGAATATTAAATCCTGTGACAAAAATTTACATGGACGACCACTGCGTTTTCACCCTGGATACGGCACAGATCAAGGGAGTGGATTCCACCAAACGGGAAACGGAGGTCGTAATGGGAGAAGGCAGTAAGCTTTTTGTGATCGAAAAGCTCATGACCCATGACGGTCAGAGCGCCGTCTCCGATATGGATATTTACCTAAACGGAACGGGAAGCTCCGCCCAGATCATCTCCCGGTCGGTTGCCAGAGGAAAATCCCGGCAGGTCTTTCATCCAAGGGCTATAGGCAATGCCCTCTGCCACGCCCATATCCAATGTGATTCCATCATTATGGATCAGGCTCAGGTCTGCTCCATTCCGGAAATCGATGCAAAGCATGTGGACGCGGCCATTATCCATGAGGCCGCTATCGGAAGAATCAACAGTGAACAGCTCATTAAGCTAAACACCTTTGGACTCAGTGATGAGGCGGCAGAGGCTATCATCATTGAAAACTTTCTAAATTGAAACAGAATACAAGAGGTAGAGGTCAAGATGAAAAAACTTCTGATTTATTTAAGAGACTACAAAAAAGAAAGCGTACTAGGGCCTCTTTTTAAATTATTAGAGGCTTCCTTTGAACTGATCGTCCCACTGGTAGTGGCGTCCATGATCGACGTGGGTATCTCAGGTAATGACAAGGGATACATCATAAGGATGTGCCTTATCATGGCCGCGCTGGGACTGATCGGCCTGATCTGTGCCGTAACCGCCCAGTATTTTGCCGCCAAAGCGGCAGTGGGCTTTGCCACAAAATTAAGACACGGGCTTTTTTCCCATATCCAAAGTCTTTCCTTCTCCCAGATGGATAAAGAAGGAACCTCCACGCTGATCACAAGAATGACCAGCGACATCAACCAGGTACAGTCCGGCGTTAATCTGGTGTTGCGCCTGTTTCTGCGTTCTCCCTTTATTGTTTTCGGGGCCATGATCATGGCCTTTACCGTGGATGTAAAGGCGGCGCTCATTTTCGTGGTGGTAATTCCCATACTTTCCGTGATCGTTTTTGGTATCATGCTCATCAGTATCCCCATGTTCAAAAAGGTTCAGGGAGGGCTGGACAAGGTGCTTGGCATCACAAGGGAAAATCTCACCGGCGTCAGAGTGATCCGCGCCTTTGGGGAGGAAGAACACGAGATCCTGAAATTTGATGAGGAAACCGACCGCTTAAAACATTTACAGGAGGTGGCCGGTAGAATCTCCGCCCTTATGAACCCTCTTACTTATGTGGTGATCAACGGCGGACTGATCGTCCTGATCTATACAGGCGCCCTGCAGGTAGAAGCGGGTATCCTCACCCAGGGGCAGGTGGTGGCTCTTGTCAACTATATGTCCCAGATCCTGGTGGAGCTTGTGAAGCTGGCAAATCTGATCATCACCGTGACCAAAGCCTTTGCCTGTGGAAACAGGATACAGAATATTTTCGAGATTCCTGCCGGAATGGAAACCTCCTCCACATCTACCAATACTTCTTCCCTCGAAGCACAGAGCGGTAGTTCCTCCCCTGAAACGGAGAAGGGAACGGTGGAATTTGACCATGTCAGCCTGCGTTACTATGAAGGCGGAGAACAGGCTCTGACCGATATTCATTTTAAGGCCAAAAAGGGAGCCACCATCGGCGTAATCGGCGGCACCGGCTCCGGAAAGTCCTCCTTGGTCAATCTGATTCCCCGTTTTTATGACGTGGAAAAAGGCTCCGTAAAGGTGGACGGCAGGGATGTAAGAGAATACCCTCTGACGCAGCTTCGGGATAAAATCGGCGTGGTCATGCAAAAGGCCGTTTTGTTTAAAGGAACCATTCGGGAAAATCTGCTTTGGGGAAATGAAAATGCCAGCGATGAGGATCTTTGGGAAGCCATAAAAGCCGCCCAGGCAGAAGAATTTGTGCTGCAAAAACGAGATAAACTGGATGAAATGATCGAACAGGAGGGACGCAACCTCTCCGGCGGCCAGAAACAGCGTCTGTCCATCGCAAGAGCTCTGGTGAAAAAACCGGAAATCCTGATTCTGGACGACAGCTCCTCCGCTTTGGATTACGCAACAGACGCCGCCCTGCGAAAGTCCATCAAAGACCTTCCCGGAGAAATCACCGTGTTTATTGTTTCCCAGAGAGCGTCCTCCATGCTTCATGCCGATACCATCATCGTCTTAGACGACGGCGATGTGGCAGGAATGGGAACCCACGAAGAGCTTCTGAAAGGCTGTGAGGTATATCAGGAAATATATTACAGCCAGTTTGAAAGAAAGGAGGGGACAAAGTAATGAGCAAAAAAACAAAAAGTTCAAAACAAAAAGAAACCCTTCTGAAGGTGCTGAAATACATTAAACCTTACCGTTTCCTGATGACGCTGACCATTCTGATGGCAGTCATATCCGTTGTACTTACGCTTTATCTTCCCATTTTGACAGGAAGGGCTGTGGACTGGCTGATCTACATTGCCGACCCTTCCTCCCTGGATGTGGACAGTCCCTGGCCCGCCTTGTTCTCTGTTTTGCAGAAAATGGGCGTTGTCATTTTGTTTACGGCTTTGAGCCAGTGGATCATGAATATCTGTAATAACAGAATTGTATACAATGTGATTCAGGACATTCGCAAGCGAGCTTTCCGCAGATTGGAGGAGCTCCCCCTCAAATACCTGGATGCCCATTCCCATGGAGACATTGTAAGCCGGGTAGTGGCTGACGTGGATCAGTTTGCAGACGGTCTTCTCATCGGTTTTACCCAGTTATTTACCGGCGTGATTACCATTTTGGGTACTCTGGGATTTATGCTTTCCGTGAATATTGGGATCACGGTAGTGGTTGTGGTCATCACTCCCGTTTCCCTTTTTGTGGCAAGCTTTATCGCCAGCAGAACCTACAGCATGTTCAAGCTCCAATCGGAAACCAGAGGAGAGCAGACCTCCCTGATCAATGAGATGATCGGCAATCAGAAGGTCGTGCAGTCCTTTAACAGAGAGGCTCAGACTCTTGAAAAATTTGACGAGATCAACGGCAGGCTGGAAAAATACTCCCTGCGGGCAATCTTCTTTTCCTCCCTGACCAACCCCTGTACCCGCTTTGTAAACAGCCTCGTTTACACCGGCGTAGGCCTTACCGGAGCGCTGGCCGCCTTAAGGGGAGGGCTTTCCGTGGGGCAGCTCACCTGTTTCCTCTCTTACGCCAACCAGTATACCAAGCCTTTCAATGAGATTTCCGGGGTTATCACAGAGCTTCAGAACGCACTGGCATGTGCCGCCAGGATTTTTGAACTGATTGAAGAGGAACCTCAAATCCCTGACAGCGCAGATGCGGTAGTTTTGAAGAATGTGTCGGGAAAAGTAAATCTTTCGGATGTTTCTTTTTCCTATACGCCGGATAAAAAACTCATAGAAAACTTAAATCTTGACGTAAAGCCCGGTCAGAGGATCGCAATCGTAGGCCCTACGGGCTGCGGCAAGACCACCATCATCAACCTGCTCATGCGGTTCTATGATGTGGACGGCGGAATCATTTCCGTGGACGGCAGCAATATTAAGAATATTACCCGCAAATCCCTGCGCACCTCCTATGGCATGGTTTTGCAGGACACCTGGCTGAAACGGGGTACGATCCGGGATAACATCATTGTAGGCAGGCCTGATGCCACAGAGGAAGAAATCATAAAGGCAGCAAAAGCCTCTCACGCCCACAGCTTTATCAAGAGACTTCCAAACGGCTATGATACCGTAATCGGAGAGGACGGAGGAAGCCTTTCGGGTGGCCAGAAGCAGCTTCTGTGTATTACCAGGGTAATGTTAAGCCTGCCCCCCATGCTGATTCTGGATGAGGCAACCTCCTCCATTGATACCAGAACGGAAATCCGAATCCAGAAAGCTTTCGCTACCATGATGGAAGGACGGACCAGCTTTATCGTGGCCCACAGACTTTCCACCATTCAGAACGCGGATGTGATTCTGGTAATGAAAGACGGGCATATTATTGAGCAGGGAAATCATGAAGAGCTGATCGCAAAGAACGGATTTTATGCAAAGCTCTATAATAGCCAGTTTGCCATTGCGTAGTTAAGGAACATCTGATGAGTAATAATGACCCCTCAATCAATCTCTCTTATTTATATTGATTGAGGGGTTTTAAATGCTCTGTAAAATCGACATAACGAATTTGATTATTAAGCTGTAGGATTTAGTTTACTGTCCTTTTCTTCCTGCGCACCACGTATCCAATCTTCTGTCACCACCACATATTTCACACAACGGCGGTTCCCATAGCTATATGCAATATGGATGCTTCCATCTTCTGCCTGCACCATCACTGGATATTCGTATCTACGATTGTTCACCGAATTGTTCTCGCCCAGGAAGCCGTCTCCCGGCTCCACCAGTCTGATAACCGGCCATGTCCTTCCACCGTCGTCAGAAATCGCAACGGCAACAGGGCACCGCAACCGGGGCCACACAGTGATATTGGGATCATCGTTTGCACGAACCGGATTGTAGACCACCGCTAGGGCGCCGGATTGCAATTTGATAGCGGAAATACTGGAATTATTGTTGGGCAATACTGTGCGTACCGGTTCGGTCCAGGTATCTCCCCAGTCCTGTGAATAAGCAATATAAATATTGTCCGCCGAGCGGCTTCGGAACAGGGCAATCAGTTTTCCCGGTTCCATCTCGATCAAATTGGCATGTACCCTCCCTCTGCTCCCAGGGATTTCCACTCCTCTCCAGGTCTTTCCCTTGTCGTCAGATATCTGTACTACTGTGATATCGCTTCCATAGTGAGTATCATCGTCAAAACATATCCAGTTTCCAAATACCCATCTCCCATTACTGAGCACTTGGATTTTCTGTCTGCAGAAAGACCCTTCCCTGTCAAATATGGTTTCCGTCTTCCCCCATGTGTATCCGCTGTCCCGGGAAATCTTCCTGCGTATCTCTGCCGTACTCTGCAAATTACTCCTCTCTGGCATAGCAGCACGTGCTATCTGTACCGTATATATAAGCCATACTTCCCCTTCCGGTGTCAGGAAAAGAGATGGATTCTGCTCGGATCGCTCCTTGTCGTCAGATACGATCACGGGAACGCTCCATTGACTCTCTCCCGCTTTAAGCCTGGAAACCGCAATACTGATATCTGCGTTTCCCTCATCAGATCCCGCAAACCAGCAGCAAAGCATGTCCCCGTCCGGTAATTGTAACAAATCTGCTGCATGACAACTGTTATAAGGATTGGGGATAAGACTCTCTACCGTTCCCAAAAGCTCATTTTGATACAAAGTTCCATCTTCTTTCATAGTTTCCAGTTTCCTGTATTCTCTCGCCATATTTCTCTCCTTCCGCTACCTGCAGATAGCTCTCTCAGCCTTTCACAGACCCTATCAGTATTCCCGATTTAAAATACTTCTGCACAAATGGATAAACACAAATAATTGGAGCCATTGCAATCACGACTGCTGCTGCTCTCATATTATATTGGTTAATCGATACTCCATCCCGAATGACCGTCTGCATTGTCTCTCCCGCACTGGTGGAAGAAATAACCACTGACTGCAGCACCTGTTGTATCACTTTATATGCAGGGGTCTTCAAATATATCTGTGGCAGCAGATACTGGTTCCAGATATTCACCGCATAAAAGGTTCCTATCGTAGCCACAATCGGCTTAGAGATCGGAAGATAGACGCTCCAAAGAATTCTAAACTGGTTAGCCCCGTCCACTGTGGCTGCCTCCTCCAGTTCATAGGGCAACCCTTCCAGGTAGGTCTTACAGATAATCAAATATTGAGTGTTAATAGCTCCGGGAATAATCATTACCAGCGGATTATCGATAAAGCCAAACTTGTTATATACGATATAAGTGGGAATAATACCAGCCTCAAATACCCATGTCATGGTAAAAATTCCCATCAGGATGTACCTGGACTTGATTTGCGGTCTGGAAAGGGCAAAAGCGGTAATATACGTAGTCAAAATCCCGGCCAACGTACCAAAAACAGTATATATGAATGAATTCTTCATTCCTACGACTATGTCTAGTTTGGGATTAGACAGCACATACTTGAAAACCTCCAGATTAATTCCTTTAGGAAGGAATGTCACCTGTCCCGCCGCCAAATATCTACCATCACTGATTGCAATGAAGACCTCATACAGAAAGGGATAGATGCAGATAAATGCGATCAGACACAAAATCGTATCATTAACGATCTCAAAAAGATCTATTTTTTTCTTTTTCATCCGTTTCCTCCCTCCTAAAACAGCCTTGTCTCTGAATACCTGGAGACCAGCTTGTTAGCCACAATAACCAGGACAAACGCAATAATTGATTTCAACATATTCACAGCTGTACCATAACTGTAGTCCGGAAAGCCAGTGGACTGGAATGCGATACGGTATACATAAGTCTGTATTACATCCGCTGTCTCATAGACACTAGAATTATACATTAATAGAATCCTGTCCAGATCCACAGAAAAGATATTGCCAATGCTGATGATCAGCATTACCACCACAGAACTGGAAATGGAAGGCAACGTAATGTACCACATTTTCTGCCATCTGCTTGCTCCATCCATATCAGCGGCTTCATATTGTTCCGTGTCAATGGCCATCATCGCCGCAATATAGATTACTGTTGAGTATCCAAAGGTCTGCCATATCTGAAGGATAATATAAAGCGGCCGAAACCATCCGGGTTCCGCCATAAAAAAAATTGACTCCCCTCCAAAGAATTCAATGATCTTATTCACCATCCCATAAGAGGGCGATACCAGTGTATATAGAATACTCACCATAACTGCAGACGGAAATAAATATCTAATCAGCTATGATGATGAGTTGGCAAAACCCGACGGCGAGATGGAGTGGAGTTTCCTGAGCGATCGTTATACGGTATGTAAACCTATGGACTCCACCGCATTTTTCTCCTTTAACGCAGATATGGTAAGGGATGCGGCACTGAAGCTATTTACGGATGATTATCTTCAGTATGGAGTAAATATTATTTATACTGACGAACAGTCCGAAGAACTGACTTCAATCATCGCTTCCTTAAAGGAGAGCTGCGATGCAGGCATTATTTCTTTCATCATGGGAAGGACAGAACTAAATGAAGAAAACTGGCAGGCATTCCTGGATGAGATGGATGCGGCAGGCTATACTAGAATGGAAGAGATCCAGCTGGAAGCCTATAAAAATACCTATGGAAATTAAATCTGTGATGTTTTAAATAAAGAAACCAGGTCCGGACTTTGTTTGGACCTGGTAATAAAGGAGGTATGTATATGGCAGGTAAAAAAATACTGGCAGCCCATAACCCGCAGCCGAAAAGGCCGCTGGTGGAACGGATTAAGA
>Ga0224748_10629_pt1 | contig 11145 bp, 10 predicted proteins | sample LIM_F_Water_Neg_FD_182074 | JGI IMG/M metagenome (GOLD analysis project Ga0224748, IMG submission 182074) | Enriched cells from gastrointestinal tract of the lab mouse from Pacific Northwest National Laboratory (PNNL), Richland, Washington... | ecosystem: Host-associated > Mammals > Digestive...
CAACCTTTTTGACATGTTTGACAAGATGTTCACACTGAAAGTAAAAGCGGCCGAAGCACAGAACGAAGATGTGCAGGAAATTGCGCTTGAACAAGGGCATCCTGTTCCGCTGATTTCCGGTGACAGTACAGAATCATGGGTGCTTGGAGGTGATGCTGACAAGGGGGTGGTGGATTATTGCTTTAGTATGCCGCTTACCTGTGAAGGGGATAATATTGAAAGTGTTACCTACAGCATCAACAATGGCGCGTTCCAGATATTGCAGCCGGAAAATGGGGAGAGCATTATCATTAGAGGACAGCTTTATGACGGAGAATTAAACACCGGAAGTATCGGAGGCAATTATTCTGATCTGGAAGGTGATGACCAGCCATGGCTATATGAAACTGTCCTTTATAAGTCGTTTACGCTTGACTATGATAAACAGACAGATGAATCCACATGGATTAATGTCTGTAATGTGCGTCTTCTTGATGCGCAAACCTACAATTTGATATGGGGTGACGGCAAAAGCATTCAGGACATGAATACAGGGTTGCAAAAAATGCTTGATAACACGATAATAACCTGTACCGTCAACTATGCAGACAGCACATCTGAGTCTGTCGGCATTAAAGTAGACAGCTGCCTGATACCAAATGTGCCTGCTGAAGGCGAAGAGTGGAAACCGGGCGCAAGCTCTGAAACGACCTGTTTCACGTTTGAGCTGCAATAATATACGCACGACAAATGAAATCTGCCGTGCGTATCGCGCCAGCCGCAGCCGCGAAGCGGCATATCTCCTGTCTGAAAAATTGTCATATAAGGTTTTTCGGATTGCGGCTGTGTGCATAACTTATACTGCCCCTTGAAAAGGAACCATCATTCAATTATAATAATGAAAAACGCAAAGAAGGAGCTGCCGGGCATGTACAGGGTAGCAGTCTGTGATGATAATAATGCCGATGCCGATTATACGGCAAAACTGATAGAAAAATGGGCGGATAGCCATAATGCTGCCGTGGATATAGAACTGTTTCCTTCGGCGGAGGCATTTTTGTTCCGGTATGCGGAGGACAGGACATTTGATATGCTGTTTCTTGACATTGAGATGCGGGAAATGAGCGGCATGGAGCTGGCGGCAAAAATAAGGGAGAGCAACCAGTATGTGCAGATTGTGTTTATCACAGGATACATGGAGTACATTTCCGAGGGCTATGATGTGGAAGCGCTGCATTATCTTCTGAAACCAGTGACAGGTGATAAGCTTGGTGCGGTGCTGAACCGCGCCGTGCAGCGTGTAAGGGGCAGGGAAAATACACTGTGCCTGCAGACTACAGATGGCAGTGTCCGTATTCAGGCAGGAGAAATCCGTTATATCGAGGTGCGGAGAAATTATGTGACGATTCATGGCGCGGAAATGTATACTGCGAAAAAGACACTTGCAGAGCTGGAAAAGAGTCTGGATAAGCGTTTTTTCCGCACGGGGCGGTCGTTTATCGTGAACCTGAGTTATGTCAGGAAAATAACAAGGACGCAGGTAATTTTGAAAGATGGGACACAGGTTCCGCTGTCGAGGGGGCTGTATGATGACATGAACCGCGCGATGATTCGTTATTTTTAAGCGCTTTATAATCAAAAAGCGCTACTGGCAAGATAGTTTTATTATTTATCTCAATTCGTAAAATACTGTTGTCAACAAATGATATTGCTTTTAGCGTTTTTATATAATATACTTAATATAGTTCTAAATAGAAATATTCTAAATAGATTATATATTTAAATATGATGCACATATTATAGAGGTGATTTGCTGTAAACGAAAGGCCTGACACACTGACAAAGGAACGATTCAAAATAAGTAAACATGAGAGGGGGATTTTTGATGAAATCAAGGCAGCAGCTGATGATATTTATTGAAAAGCAGAAAACGGCGTTTATAGCGTCCGTGGATGAGGAGGGGTTTCCGACAGTCAAGGCAATGTTTGCACCCCGCAAAATTGAGGGCGACAGCTTTTATTTTTCGACAAATACATCCTCCAAGGTCTTATAAATATTTAAGACTTTTACATCTTTTTCATTGATAGTATAATTTATAAAGGAGGACAAAGATATGTTACAAATAGGAACAAAAGCGCCGGATTTCTCACTTCCGGATCAGAACGGACAAATGCACACATTGGAGGAATACAGGGGCAAAAAGGTAATCCTGTATTTCTACCCAAAGGATAACACGCCGGGATGCACTGCGCAGGCATGTGGTTTTGGGGAACTGTACCCGCAGTTTCAGGAAAAGGGGGCAGTTGTACTGGGTGTCAGCAAGGACAGCGTGGCATCACACAAGAAATTCGAGGAAAAATACAGCCTTCCATTCACGCTGCTTTCCGACCCGGAGCTTTCCTGTATACAGGCATATGATGTATGGCAGGAAAAGAAGAATTATGGCAAAGTCAGCATGGGCGTGGTGCGGACAACCTACCTCATAGATGAGGAGGGCATGATTGCCAGGGCGTTTGGCAAGGTAAAAGCAGCCCAGAATCCGGCGCAGATGCTGGAGGAAGTTTTTTAGATATTATTGCCATAAATGAACATTTCATGTAAAATAAAATAGTAAGTTTTAGATAAATATAGTGCCGCCAAATCAAACAACGCGGTATGCAGAAGGAGTACGTAAATACCGGAATGCCGTGCGCTTCGATATTTTTTCCGATGTATCGGGAGGATGAGTTCGGCGAAAAGTTTGTGCAGCTGCCAGCAGTCCCAAAAAATTTTGGGGATATTGAATACGATTACTGAGATTTCTTTGGAGACAGGTCTGCTTTCATTAAACGCGTCCATCGAGGCGGCACGGGCAGGGGAACATGGAAAGGGCTTTGCAGTCGTGGCGGAATCCATCGGAAAGCTCGCCGCTGATTCATCGTCTGCGGCTACGGATATAGAGGGAATTATTGCGGAACTGTGCAAGGACATCTCAGAGGCAGTTAAAAATATTGAATCACCCTGAAATATATGTGGATAAGAAGGAGCCGATATCATATACCAATAAGATGTTTGAATACGAGCAATTCAGGGCTTCAATTTTGCCGGATTGGAAACACCAGAAGATTATCCGTGAATACAAGGGGGGTAAGAATGTCTTTTTGGGAAAAAATGATAGACAGGCGAATTGCACAATACCAGAGCGAACTTCTGACCACCCACTATGCGGAGGTGGAGAATATGTACCGCCAGATACGGGGGTGGCGCCACGATTACCGCAACCACATACAGGTGTTGAAAAGCTATGCGGACATGGGACTGCTGGAGGATATCAGGCGCTATCTGGATGAGCTGGATACGGACCTGAATACGGTGGATATGGTGTTAAAAACAGGCAATCAGATGACCGACGTTATCCTGAACAGCAAAATCTCACTGGCAAAGTCAAAGGATATTTCGGTGACTGCCGATGCGCATGTACCGGTCGCGCTTACGATTTCGGAAATTGACCTGTGCATAATCATCGGAAATTTGTTTGACAATGCCATCGAAGCGAACCTTGCGCTTCCCAGGGAAGAACGGATGATACGCGTCTACATGGATATGAAAAATACACAGCTTTACATGTCCCTTACAAACAGGACTGCGGAAAAGAAGCGGCAGAAGGAAAACGGACGCTTCCTCACAACAAAAGGGCGTGGTCATGGCTATGGGCTTGTCCGGATTGATACCATAGTCGCGCGCTATCAGGGTTATATCAGCCGCAACAGCGAGGATGGCGCGTTTACGACAGAGATATTGCTGCCGCAGTAGATTTTCCAGGAAATAATTACAAAATATTTTTCACTATGTCCCCGATTTTGAGAAAGTTCCCCATAAGGAGAATATAATACCTGTAATTAGCAAAACAGAACCTATAATTATTACAGGAAGCAATCCTAAATTAAATATGGTCTGCAAGTATCTTCCCAATTGGGTATTCCATTCGGTTGTATTTTCTAAACTGATACTTGCTATTAAAGACGGAAGCAGCAGCATCAATGTCCCTGTAATTTCAAATCCTATCCCTGCTATTATTTTTTTCATGTTAATCCTCCAATAATTCCCCGCATTCTGTTTTACCAGTATCAATAACGCCAAGATTATATCACACAATTGACTGGATCACAATGACATATGAAATTTTACGCAGATTTTACATAAACCATCTTTTAGATTTTACATAGATTGCATACCATTTTTCTATAAGAAAAAGCTTTAGGGGGATTATAGTCAAATGGATTTTTTTGGATTGCTGACAATGATTGGCGGGCTGGCATTATTTTTATATGGAATGAGAACGATGGGAGACGCCCTTGCCAGGATGGCGGGAGGCAGGCTGGAGCAGGTACTGGAGCGAATGACGAATAACCCTGTAAAGGCTGTCTTGCTGGGGGCAGGCGTGACGGCGGTGATCCAGTCTTCTTCCGCTACAACGGTTATGGTAGTGGGGTTTGTCAATTCCGGTATTATGAAGCTGTCACAGGCAGTCGGCGTCATTATGGGTGCAAATATCGGTACGACAGTTACCTCGTGGATTCTAAGCCTTTCCGGCATCGAAAGCGGGAATTTCTTCGTAAAACTTCTGAAACCCTCATCTTTTTCCCCGGTACTGGCACTTGTCGGCGTGATACTGGTGATGTTTGTCAAAAATACAAAAAAGAATGATGTGGGAACGATTCTGATTGGATTTGCGGTGCTGATGTTTGGAATGGAAACCATGAGCGGCGCAGTCAGGCCGCTTGCCAACGTGCCGGAATTTACTGCGCTTTTTACGGCATTTGAAAACCCTGTTTTGGGTATGGTCGTCGGAGCGGTTTTGACGGCGGTGATCCAGAGTTCTTCCGCTTCTGTCGGTATCCTGCAGGCGATGTGTGCCACCGGAAGCGTAACGGTGGGAGCTGCGCTCCCGGTAATCATGGGGCAGAATATCGGAACCTGTGTCACGGCGCTGCTTTCCGGTGTCGGGGCAAACAGGAATGCAAGAAGGGCATCTTTGGTACATCTTTATTTTAACCTGATAGGTACATTTGTATTTATGACGGCATTTTATACCTTGAATCATTTTGTACAGTTTGCTTTTTTGTCGGATACGGCAAACGGTGCAGTCATTGCAGTGATACATAGCGTGTTTAATATTGTTGCGACAGTCGTGCTGCTTCCTGCTTCCAGGCTGATGGAAAAACTTGCATATTTTACCATCCCGCAGTCAGGGGACGAAACACTGGAAACGCCTGGAAAAGCGTTGGACGAAAGATTTCTGGAAAAGCCTGCGTTTGCGGTCGCACAATGTAAAAATGCGGTCTGTGACATGGCACAGCTTATCTTGAAGGCAATGAATTTATGTGTATTCGTACAGGAAAAATATGATGAAAATGCGGTGCAGACAATCATGGAAATTGAGCAGGAGGTAGACGCCAGGGAGGATGCGCTATTGTCCTATCTGACAAAACTTTCCACAAAGCCGCTCTCTGAACAGGACAGTAAAACCATCAATCGGTTTAGCAGATGTATTACGGATTTTGAAAGGATATCCGATTATACAAAAGGCATCGCATTTGCACAAAGGAAACTGCATAAGGGTATGGAAAAAGGGCATTCCAAAGAAAAGTTTTCAAGGAATGCGACTGCCGAAGCAAAGCTGATCTATGCGGCAGCCCTGGAGATTGTGGAATGCACGGTTTCCGGTTTTATACATGGGGACAAAGAGATGGCGTTTTGTATTGATCCGCTTGCCGATGTGATTTGCCAGCTAAAAAAAGATATCCGAAAGAACCATAACAAGCGGCTGGAAAAGGGGAAATGCTCGGTGGAGCTTGGCATGGCGCTTACGGATATGGTCACTTCCCTGGAGCGCATTGCGAAGCATTGTTCCAACATAGCGGAGGAGCAGATGGCATCCGAAACAGACCAGCACGCCTTGCATCAATATGCACGGGATGTCAAGGAGAGGAACGAGCTGTATAAGGAACTGCTTGAAGGGTATACGCAAAAATATTCGTTAGAAAAAGCTTGAGGAAATAAAAATTATCAGTATAATAGTGTGAGAAGTACTTCTAAAACTCAGCAGCAGAGGCTGCTTCGTTAAGAAGTACTAAGTCTCACACAGGAGAATGCCCAAAGTACGGGCATTCTCCGCACGGAATCATGGGGGCGTGTGTAATTGAAGAAATTTCAGGAAAAGGAAGCTAACGATTATGTCATTAATCTATATTTTGGAAGATGATAAAAATATTCAGGAGATAGAAAGTTATGCCATAAAGGGGAACGGATATGATGTACGTGCGTTTGATGACGCACAGGCTTTTGACAGGGGAATGCAGGAAAGGAAGCCGGATTTACTGCTTCTCGATGTCATGCTGCCTGGGGAGGACGGACTGTCTGTACTCAAAAGGATCCGTTCAAATAAGGATACGAAAGAGCTGCCTGTCATACTTGTGACAGCGAAAGATTCAGAAATCGATACTGTCAGGGGACTTGACCTGGGGGCTGACGATTACCTTACAAAACCATTCGGCGTGATGGAGCTTGTGTCACGCATCAAGGCGATCATGCGGCGTATCAGGCCGTCGAGCGATGACGCGGTCTTAAGATACAAAAATATATATCTGGACCAGGACAGACGGATCTGCCTTGTGGATGGGGAAAATGTGGAGCTGACATACAAGGAATATGAGCTGCTCCGGATGTTTCTTTTCAATCTTGGTATTGTGCTGACAAGGGAAATCATCATGGAAACGGTATGGGGGACGGATTTTGCAGGGGAAAGCAGGACCGTTGACATGCATATCAGGACACTCCGCAAAAAGCTGAAGGAAGCGGGCAGCCTGATTATTACTGTGAGGAATGTGGGGTATAAGCTGGAATGAGGCAGAAAATAAACAGACGATTCATCGGCATTGCGCTTTTTTCCGTTGTAATCACCACGATTGTCATGACTTCGGTGTTCTATTCACAGTTAAAAAAACAGGTTTTTTCTGATCTGGCGGTTGTGGCAGATTTACTGATTGATGAAGGCTCCTATGCGCATAAGACAGATAATTTAAGAATTACATTGATAGATGCAGACGGTAAGGTTCTGTTCGACTCCACGGTAGATGGGCAGTCGCTTGCAAACCATCTGGACAGACCGGAAATTGTGGAGGCAATCTCTTCCGGAAGCGGTATGGGAATCAGAAAGTCGGATACCCTGTCGGAGAGCGTATTTTATTATGCAAAAAAACTGGATAACGGGCAGATACTCAGAGTAGGCAAGGAGGCGCACAGCGTTGTAGCCGTTCTCTTGTCTGCCCTTCCAATGGTGCTGACAACAGCGCTGCTTCTTGCAGCTATCTGTCTGATGGTGTCGCACTACCTTACCTCCGCGATTGTGAAACCGATTGATGAAATGGCAGGGGACATGGAACATATTGACGAGGGGAGAAGTTATCCGGAGCTAATTCCGTTTACAAGAAAAATCCGCCTGCAGCATGAGGAAATCCTGTCTGCCGCAAATATAAGGCAGGAATTTACCGCCAATGTAAGCCATGAACTAAAAACACCCCTTGCGGCGATATCAGGTTATGCGGAGCTGATGGAAGCAGGACTTGTAGATGAAAAGGAGATCAGGCATTTTTCAGGGGAAATCCGTAAAAGCGCAGCAAGACTGCTTACGCTGATCAATGACATTATCAAGCTCTCACAGTTGGATGCGGGAAACGCAAAAGATATCCTTGATGTGGTAAATCTGGCAGAAATTACAAAAGAATGTGTGGAAATGCTCGCGTTTGGGGCATCGAAAAACGGCATTGATGTCATGTATGAGGGAGATGACAGGGCGGATGTCCATATCGGAAAGGAGCTTGCGCAGGAGCTCACCTACAATTTGATTGAAAACGCCATCCGGTATAACAAACCGGATGGCAGGGTGACAGCAAAAGTGCAAAAAGAGGGAACGCAGATTATCTTTTCGGTAGAGGATACCGGTATCGGCATTCCGCCGGAGCATCAGGAACGGATTTTTGAACGTTTTTACCGGGTGGATAAAAGCAGGTCGAAGGAACTTGGAGGCACGGGTCTGGGGCTTGCAATAGTAAAACATATCTGTAACTTGACAGATGCGGATGTGAACCTGATGAGCAAGCCGGGAATCGGGACGAAGATAGTTATTGTCTGGGGCAGTGCTGAAATGGTCAGGGAACTGTAAACAGTTCCTGCGTGAAAAAATCGGTTGCCAGCGCACCAGATTGCAAAAAACTTCGCTTTTTGTCTAAATGGCTTACACTATCGCAAGTTCCTATAACATAAAAAAATGGAGGTTGAAACATGGAGATTGTATTACAGATATTTTTATTGGCGGTAGGGTTTACGATGCTGATCAAGGGTGCGGATTTCTTTGTGGATGGTTCGTCAGGAATTGCTTCGAGGTTCGGGATTCCGCAGCTTGTGGTCGGGCTTACCATTGTCGCGATGGGAACAAGCGCGCCCGAGGCCGCGGTAAGCATTTCGGCGGCGCTTAAGGGGAATGCGGGCATCACGATTGGAAACGTGGCGGGAAGCAATATTTTGAATATTCTTGTCATTTTAGGCATGACGGCATTTTTGGCAAAAAAGACAGTTCCTGTTGCTGCATCGACTATAAAATATGAAATGCCCTTTATGATTGTGATAATGTTAATCCTTCTCGGGATGGGATATGTGGGGAATGAGATTGCAAGACTGGAAGGAGCCGGCTTATGGGTTATTTTCCTGCTGTATCTTTTTTACCTTTTAAAGATGGCAAAAAAAGGCGATGACACGAGTCCAGGGGACGATGCGGGAGAACCTTCAGGAGGGAAGGCGGATAAAAAGGCAAAAAGTATGGCAATGCTGGTTTTGTCCACGGTTGCTGGCCTTGCGCTTATTGTCATCGGCAGCAGCGTCACTGTGGACGCAGCAACAGCGATGGCAAGGATCATCGGTCTGAGCGAGCGGTTTATAGGGCTTACGATTGTGGCGCTGGGAACGTCCCTGCCGGAATTGTTTACATCTGTTTCAGCAGCGAGAAAAGGCAGTGCCGACATTGCAATCGGAAATATTGTGGGAAGCAATATTTTCAATGTCCTTTTTGTGGTAGGAACATCCGCATTGATTACACCGGTAGTTTTTGAGGGTAAATTTATAGTGGATTTCATTGTGGCTGCGGCAGCGGGCGTGCTGCTGTGGATTTTCTCTTTCAATGGAAGGAGCCTGAACCGTGTGGAGGGCGGTCTGCTGCTGCTTGGATACCTGGGATATTTTATTTACTTACTGTGAATTTCATTTCGTCCCCTATGGATGCATTTCGTCCCCGGATTGCATATAGGGGATATTTTTATGTTATTTTTTGTCTGATTGATTTATACTTTCATATAACAAGAGGAAGGATGTGAAAAATTGTTATGAAAGGAAAGGGAAAAAGAAAATACACAACGGTGGGCAACACGCTGTTTATGCTGCAAAATGCGGCGCGGCGCGTTCCTGTTGTCATCTTGCTGACGGTGCTGCAGGCAGTTTTTGCGGTGGCGGTATCTGTCCTTGAGCTGTATGTGGCGCCATATATTCTGAAAAGTCTGGAAGTGCACAGTGCGCTATCGGAGCTGTTTCGAACAATCCTGTTTTTTACAATAGGGATAACCACAGCCAGCGCCCTTGCGGCATATGTGGACAAGAACCTGTTGTTTGGCAGGGTACAGCTGCGTCTGGAAATCATGAACATGGTGCGCGATAAGGCGGTCACATGTTCCTATCCCTTGCGGGAGAAAAAGGAGTTTTCCAGCCTGCTTGCAAAGGCGACGGAGGTATTGAGCGACAATGGGCGTGCATCCGAGGCAATCTGGAATACCTTAGCGGAATTGCTGCAAAATGTGACAGGTTTTGTGATTTACTTTGTGCTGCTGCAAAATATGGATGCCGTTGTACTTGGTGTGATGGTGCTGACGACGGCACTGGGATATCTGATGAATTACAGGATTAACAGATGGGATTACCGGCACCGCAGGGAGGGGGAGGAGCTTGCCGCCAAAATTTTCTATATTCAGGACAGGGCGCTGGACAGGTATCTGGCGAAGGATATCCGCATTTTCGGAATGCAGGAGTGGCTGCGTGCGCTTTATGGAAAGTACATGCGGCTGTATCAGGCTTTTTATGGCAAAAGGGAGATGCGCTATTTCGCAGCGGATTTGACAGATTTGGCGCTGACAGTGCTGCGCAACGCGGTCGCTTATGGCTATCTGCTGTATATGGCATTGGGGGGACGGATAGGCGCCGCAGAATTTCTGCTGTATTTTACTGCAGTAGGCGGATTTACCAAATGGCTGACAGGAATTATGGAAAACGTTACCATGCTGTACAGGCAGGGGATGGAACTGGATTTTGTCAGGGAGGCTCTGGATTATCAGGAGCTGTTTCTGATGGAAGGCGGAGAGCCGGTTGAGGCAGATGAAAATGGAGGGTACACCATTGTGCTTCGGGATGTGAGCTTCCGAATGTTTTCCCATTTGAACCTGACCATACACGCTGGTGAGAAGCTGGCTGTGGTTGGCCTGAACGGAGCAGGAAAGACAACGCTGGTAAAGCTTATCTGCGGATTTTATGACCCTGATGAGGGGGAGGTGCTGCTCAATGGGAAAAATATCAAAACCTTTAACCGGCGCGAATACTATAAGCTGATTGCAGGCGTGTTTCAGGATTTTTCCGTCATTCCTGCCAGCATTGCCGCAAATGTGGCGCAGGACGCGGCGGACTATGACATGGACAGGGTGTCGGCATGCATTGACAAGGCGGGGCTGAAAAAGAAGATAGAGACACTTCCGCAGCAGTATGACACGCTTCTCGGAAGGGATGTGCATGAGGATGCAGTGGAACTTTCGGGCGGGGAATTGCAGCGGCTGATGCTCGCAAGGCTTTTATATAAGGAAAGTCCGATTATGGTGCTTGACGAGCCGACAGCGGCACTCGACCCGATAGCGGAGAATGACATTTATGAAAGATACCATGAACTGACCAGGGGAAAGAGTGCAATATTTGTTTCCCACCGGCTTGCGTCTACCCGCTTCTGCGACCGGATTCTGCTCGTCGAAAACGGAAAAATTACGGAGGAAGGAACCCATGATGCACTGCTGAAAAAGGGAAGGCGTTACGCGGAGCTTT
>Ga0224748_10630_pt1 | contig 11140 bp, 9 predicted proteins | sample LIM_F_Water_Neg_FD_182074 | JGI IMG/M metagenome (GOLD analysis project Ga0224748, IMG submission 182074) | Enriched cells from gastrointestinal tract of the lab mouse from Pacific Northwest National Laboratory (PNNL), Richland, Washington... | ecosystem: Host-associated > Mammals > Digestive...
TATATCTAATTCTACTTGATTCACAGGCTCTTTAAAGCCATCCATAAGCAAAATATTCTCCAACGGATAGTCCTGCACATTAAACAAATTATATTTTTCAGCTTTTTTTAAATATGTTTGTTTTATTATCTTATGGTATGAATCCTTACTTCCATTCTTTATATCAAAACATCCCGCAAATTCAGGAATCAATAACAGGCAGATATCACTGACAGACACCTCATCTTCATCTATCCATGTTATCCTTCCCTGTTTATCTTCATGCTCCTCCAGCACATCGCAATATCCAATCATCCCTTTCATGTTCTTATCCAGCATTTCAAGGGACCGGCACAATTTCAGGCATAGCCAGAAATCTCCAATTAACACTATTTTCCATTTCTGGCATTTCACTGCATATTTCAAAATATTCAAATATCCATTATCAGGAATTTCGGCATAGTCCTGTAATAGAAAAAAACTCTCATTCCGTTTATATCCCATATAATGAAACATATCGGTTCCGCCAAAGCCCCATGCGCTATATCTGCCGCTGGCCGACACAAATACAGGTGACGGAATTTCTTTTAATACTTCTTCCCTGCTTTTTACTTCCTTGCCAAATATCGGTTTTATCCCAAACTGTATTTTTCCCATCCTCTTTGTATCTTCTTCCATAAAACAGTAAATATCTGCTCCGTGCCCAAGCAGCAAATCATAAGCATTTATGGAATCCTCTCCGGTGCCTATCATTACAATCTGTTTTCCCTTTATCTGTCCGATAAATTCTTCGAACCCCATATCTGCATCATTTATCATTCCGCTGATAATATTTTCTTCGTAAATCCGGTCAATACATTCAAATTCCGCAGAAACACTCCTGCACAGCCTGTCTTTTTCTCCCTGAAGTCCTGTATTTCCTTCTGCATCTATCACAAAATTCATATAATCCGGCACTTCCACACTCGCATTTACATCAAATAAATCCCAAAATTCTCCTGTTACGCGGACAGGCATATCAATTTTTTCCAAATACCTCACAAAATAATACGCAAGCTCATGAAAACCGTTTACTGTCACACAGGCAGCCTGTGGATATACGTCCTTAAACGTCCACTGATTTTTACCTCCCCCCGCTAATTCATCGAGCATACGCAGTTCTCTGTCAGCCTCTTTATCATTCCACGCAAAACAGACCACCTGCCTTTCTTCATTCAGCACCGGCAGCAAGCCATCCGGGCAGGAAATAAAATAGTTCCGCCCGTTTTCCAGTACATGTTCATCTAATGTCACATAATCCCTGACAATCCAGACATTCCGGTTCTCTTTCAGGGTAATCCGTTCCTTTCTGACAGCATTGTCTGGTTCTATTCCAAAAAGCGAATTATAAACAATACTCCCAGCAAATTTCCCATCTGAATCCAAAACATATATTTTTTCATTTATGTCCCAGTCCAAAAAATAATCAGACATCAGCTGCCAGTCTATTTCATTTTCTGTAATACAGCATATCTCTTTATCGCAGAACCTAATCATCGTCTTATAATCCTTCCCGGCATTTCTGCCCAGTTGCAGCGCTATTCCCATTATACCTTTCCCATACTTCAATCATCTACTGATATCCCCTTGTCTGCTGCCTCTTTCCTCACCATTTCCTCACTTAACTTTAAAATCCTTGCCGTCTGTCTGACACTGCAGGTTGTCTCCAATGCTGTTTTTATCATAACGGCCATTCCCTGCTGGATTCCCTGCTGGATTCCCTGCTGGATTCCTTTTTCAATATTTTCCTGGTCTCTCATCAGCAATGTCATATATTCATGCCTCCATTCCCTGTTCTTTTTTGCTTTCCTGACAGCATCATCAAGCCTTTTCACAAAAGCATCTTCCGATACGCTTCCCGCCACATAATCCAGAAACGCCCTTAAATCCGCGCTTATATCATCCATCTGGCTTGATGCATTTAAAAAAATTTTTACTGTGCCATCTTCAAGAAAAATATTTTTATCTTCTTTACAGATATTTTCAAATGTATACATATGACGCCCTATTCCAAAAACATCTGAAAGACATATAAAAATAATATAGCACGGTTTCAGCTTTTTATAGTGCTCGCCCTTATCTATCAGCTGCAAGTCAACCATGCCCTGATAATATCTTGCACGCTTTGGCAGTTCCCCCGTATCCGCCACCTGCATTTCAATGTCATAAACCGTACCTTTGCCATCCCTGACGTATACATCCATCCGAATACTTTTGGCATCTGCATCAGGACAAATTGTTTTTTGCCCCTCTGGATATTCCACATGGTCTATCTTCAGCCCAGGCAGAATTCTCTGAAGCAATTCCTTACACAGCTGTGCATCCTGCATGACTTTTCCAAACAAGAAATCATTGGATATGCCAAGCTCCTCCCACACTATATTATCTGATTTCCTTTTTTCTGATTCCCCCACACTTTTTTCCTCCACTGAATCTTCCTGGTTAATCTTTCCTATTTTATAATGTCAATAAAACAAAACCATTTTTCCATACATCTATCCCCTACATACAATAACAATAGCATAAAAAGGTACGTTTGCATATATCATAAATAAGAAATTCAGCACAGCCATCCTGTGCCCTCCGAAGATAATTATATGGTAAATCCTGACAGCCGCCTGAAAGAAATCGGATTTCATCTGCAGCTAAATATTTGATGATTGATATGGCAGACAGGCCAGCATTTATGGAAGAAACCTGGCAGCGGTATTTTTTACTGTTTCTAAAGCAAATGATAAATAGAACTGGAAATTATGGGATAGAAGCCTGCACAAGAACCATGAGGCGGACAGATATGAATATTGATTATCACAGAAAGCAATTTGTATTCAAACTTAACGTCTGTATTTCATAACAAATTACATACACGGAATCAAAATTTCCAATATGCCTGCTGTCCCGCTGATTTTACGGGACAGCAAAGCTGCGCCATTCTTACTTACTGCCAAGATATTTAAACCAGTCTTCCGTTGCTGTTCCGATGCTGTCAGGCGTCCATACCGGCGCTTCCTTCCAGTAATCAATATTATCCAGCACCTTCTGCACGCCGTCTTCAAACGACACCTTCGCCTTCCAGCCAAGCCTGGTTTCAATTTTTGTGGTATCAGCAAATGTACAGTCTGGTTCTCCCGGCCTTTTGGGAATATGTGTAATCTCTCCGCCCAGCAATTCACACAGATGGTTCACGGAATAGGTACCGCCGCTTCCAACATTAAATGTTTCCTGCACAGCATCCGATACCGCTGCTGTATAAAATGCATCTGCGATGTCCGTTACATAAGTAAAATCCCTTGTCTGTTCCCCGGTACCGACGACTGTAAAAGGCTTTTCCGCCAGCTTCTGCGCCAGAAATACTCCAAATACAGCCCCATATGTCCCGGATGTCCTGGACCTTGTGCCATAAACGTTAAATAACCGAAGCGTTACGACCGGCAATCCATATACCTGTCCCCAGTGCAGCACCGTTTCTTCACCCAGCCGCTTTGTCAGTGCATATGGGTACTGCGGCCTGATTTCTGCAGATTCTTTGGTCGGATATTCATCAGGTATTCCATAGCAGGAAGATGACGCCGCATATACCAGCTTTTTCACCCTGGCATTTTTAGCACATTCTGCAACATTATATGTGCCAAGTACATTCGAAGAATAATAATCCCATGGTCTTTGTATCGAAGGCACAATATCTGCCAGCGCAGCAAAATGAAACACATAATCCACGCCCTGGAATATCGGCTCTATTTCTTCTTTGTTTCTGATGTCCATATGATAGACAGTCAGATTTTTATTTTCTTTCTGATGTTCCAGATTTTCAGGACGCCCTGTCGTCCAGTTGTCTATGACGCGGACCGTATGTCCTTCTGCCAGCAGCCTGTCTGTCATATGCGAGCCGATAAATCCGCATCCGCCTGTAACTAATGAAATCATATTTTTTTCCATCCCTTTCCATTATCTGGCCTGCAATCTGCTGGAGTATCAGATTATGGATGGATTCCACAATCCCATATTTCCTGCATGGCACATAAACATTGATATCACCCAGCTGTTTTGCCTGATTGCCAGCCTGAAAAAGCGCTATTCCCGATATCTTTCCCATACCTCAGTCATCTACAGGAATCCCTTTCTCTGCTGCCTCTTTCCTCACCATTTCTTCACTTAATTTCAAAATCCCTGCTGTCTGTCTGACACTGCGGGTTGTTTCCAGCGCTGTTTTTATCATAACGGCCATTCCCTGCTGGATTCCCTGCTGGATTCCCTGCTGGATTCCCTGCTGGATTCCTTTTTCAATATTTTCCTGGTCTCTCATCAGCAATGTCATATATTCATGCCTCCATTCCCTGTTCTTTTTTGCTTTCCTGACAGCATCATCAAGCCTTTTCACAAAAGCGTCTTCCGATGCGCTTCCTGCCACATAATCCAGAAATGCCCTTAATTCCGCACTTACATCATCCATCTGGCTGGATGCATTTAAGAATATTTTTATCGTCCCGTCTTTCAGCAAAATATCCGTATCTTCCCTGCAGGTATTTTCAAATGTATACTTATGCCGCCCTTTTCCAAAAGCATCTGACAGGCATATAAAGATAATGTAACATGGCTTCAGCTTTTTATAGTGCTCGCCCCTGTCTATCAGCTGCAAGTCAGCCATGCCCTGGTAATACCTGGCGCGCTTTGGCAGTTCCCCTGTGTCCGCCACCTGCATTTCAATATCATAAACCGTCCCTTTTCCATCCCGCACATATACATCCATACGGATGCTTTTTGCAGCTGCATCAGGGCGGATTGCTTTTTGTCCCTCCGGATATTCCACATGGTCTATGTTCAGCCCTGGCAGTATTCTCTGAAGCAGTTCCTGGCACAGCCGTGCATCCTGCATGACTTTTCCAAACAAAAAATCATTGGATATGCCAAGTTTCTCCCATGCAATATTATATGGCTTCTTTTTTCTGATTCTCCCACCATGCATTCCCTCCAATGAAATCATATTTTTATACCATCCCTTTCCATTATCTGGTCCACAATCTGCTGGAGTATCAGATTATGGATGGATTCCACAATCCCATATTTCCTGCATGGCACATAAACATTGATATCACCCAGCTGTTTTGCCTGATTATCAGCCTGAAAGCCCGTGAATGTGACAACTTTTGCACCTGCTTTTTTTGCAGCTGTAATCGCATTGATAATGTTCGGCGAGTTTCCAGAGCTGCTGATTGCAACTGCCAGATCTTCCTGGCGGATTAAAAATTCCAGCGGCTTTGAAAAAATATATTCATATCCATAATCATTTCCCATACAGGTTGTGACAGCGTTGTCATACAGGCTGTATGTATTCATTCCGCCATTTTTCATAAAATCTGCCGTCATATGGCTGGCAATAGCTGAACTTCCGCCATTGCCAAAGAAAAACAGCCTGGACTGCTTTCTCTTATGCTCTGTAAATACTTGTATCAGCAGTTGAATTCCTTCTTCATAATCCCCGCATTTGCCAGCCGTTCCCTGCCAGATTTCTGTATTTTCCAGTTTCATAAATAATTCATTGATATACTCATTTTTCATGTCATTCCTGCAGCCTTTCATTCTTTAACATTACGTTAACAGGCGCAGCATCCTCTCCGGATGCTGATTGGCCTGTGCCAGAACAGACATCCCCGCCTGCAGCAGAATATTCTGTATCTGATATTTCACAATCTCATCTGCCATATCCGTGTCCCGGATATTACTTTCCGCAGCCTGTGTATTCTCGGCCGTCTGAAGCGCATTTGCATAAGCATGTTCTAAACGGTTCTGCCACGCACCAAGTCCAGACCGTTCATTATTTAAATAGGCAAGCGCATAGTCTGCCATCATCATAGCCCTTCCGGCATCCTGTTCTGTCTGGACAGATAAATAGGAAAGATTTAAGGTATTACAATTTATGCTTGGCAGCGTAATAACCACAGCATCTCCGCTTCTGAAGCCGGTCTGTATATGAAGCTCTTTCGGCTTTTCTGTCTCAGCAGGCTTTCCTGGCTGGGTCAGATTCGGGTCATACGAAAACACTCCTGAATTAAAAAGTCCATATTCCGGAAAAAATGGTGACACAAAAGAACCCCTGTCATACGCCGTCGAAATTATCATCAGCCTGCCTGTCGGCCTGCCATTTGCATCAATCTCAGCTGCAAAATCCGACAAATGCCCCATTGGCTTTGCAGAATGGATATACTGTCCTGTACCGCTAATCTGATATTTGTCATGGTTTTTTCCAAAATAACGGTTATCCCCCAAAACATTCACTATCTTTTTAATCAAGTCATTTCCATTTGTTATACCGCTGATGTCAACCGTATAAGTATAATGTCCGATACCAACCATATTATAGCCATCACCCGCGCCGCCTTTGTCGACAAATTCAACACTATAGCGCTTATCACAATGTGTACATGTTGAATAAAAACCGTTTCCGGCCAGTTCTTTTATATTCCCTGCATTGACCCCGCTGAAATCCAGAAATGCAGATGCATATTTGTACGAAATATGTTCATATCTGACAGATGCCGTATATTTTTGTCCATTCGCGTCTGTAATTGTAACCTGTTCTGTCTGTCCGTCTTTTTTATTCAGTGTGTCTGTCCCTTCCACACTTTGGGAAAGGCCAAACATATCCTGCTGTAAAACAGGATTTCCAGCTATATAAGTATAACCAGATTTAGCATCTGTCACAAAACTCGTTACTGCACTGCCATCCTGGGCTGTAATGGATGTGCAAACCATTTTCCAGCTCATAATTTCAGTTTTATCTGACAAATTCCCCATTGATGTTGTCCCGCTGCTCTGTATAATCCATTGGGGCAGGCCACCTTTGATATAATATCCCGGCGGAAGCGGAACCCCTCCCGGTCCAATCCCATCTATGAATGCCTCTCCCTTTCCTCCAGCCAGAACCCGGGTGTTATTAAAATATGTCTTATTATGAATACTGTTTATTTCCCGCAGAAGGCTGTCCACTTCCTGCTGCATGCTTTCACGGTCCCCCGGCGTGTAAGTTCCATTTGCAGCCTGAATACTCAGCTCTTTGATACGATGAATGATATCGCTGATTTCAGCCATGGCCCCATCTGCTGCCTGAATCAAAGAAATCCCATCCTGAATATTGCGCGAAGCCTGATTAAGGCCCCGCACCTGATAACGCATTTTTTCAGAAATTGACAAACCGGCTGCATCATCAGCCGCACGGTTAATGCGATAGCCTGATGATAATTTTTCCATTGACTTTTGGTTTTTTTTCTGATTAATATCCGTCTGCCTGACTGCCGCCAGTGCAAGCATATTATGGTTAATAGAAGAAATCATATTCCTGCCCTCTCCCTGCCGTGTCTATACCCCCGTATACCACCCTGCTTAATTAATAGTAAATTAGTAGGAATTATATATGCTTAAGGCAGAAATGTCAATGTTCTTCTATCAAATGCTTACAAATTTACCAAATCCAAGGCAGACCCTTTACATGGCTTCTTTATTCAGAATTCAGCGTAACTCTGATTCCACCACCTTTAAGTCCTCACCATCATCTATTTCAAACCACCCACGCTGAATATGGACAGCCCGCAGCCGATACCCCTCATCAATAAGTCCCTGCAGCAGGTCTGTCATATACATCTTTTCATAATTCCGGTCCGTTCTCCAAAGCAGCTCCCCCTGTCTGCTTCTTCGCTCTGCTTCTGCACTCAATGCCAGCAATGCACGGAGTCCGTTTCCCCTAAAACGCATCAGTCCGATATACTGGGCCTGTATATTTGCAATATCGGTCGTTTTCTGTCCGATTTCAAGCAGATAGCTGTCTGCATCAAATAAAAGCGTTTCTGCGTCATCCAGCGGATTTTCACAGCGCTTTGACCAGTATGCATGCCAGCCATCATCAACAATGACAGACATATCGTCTTGTGCATCCAGTATTTTCTGAAATACAGCCTTTTCATATATAATATCACCATAAGAAATAATGACATCGTCTTCTGCCTGCATCCGTTCTGCTGCACACATCAGCGAACAGACCATATTCGTCGACTCATATGCTTCGTTTTTTATAAAATGAATTCCTGTATTTTGAAACCTGTCCGCCAGCACATCACTGCGGTAACCTGTTACTATTGTAATATCCTTATCCTGAATGCCGCAGGCATGCATGGTGTCCAGCTGGCGCTCTATAATGCTTTTCCCGTTTACCTCTACCATGCATTTTGGCCTGTCATCTGTAAGCGGCCGCAGCCGCGTACCCTGTCCGGCTGCCAGTATAATGATTTTCATTTTGCGTATCTCCCTTTCCCAATATATCTATTTTTGAACAAAAACAGGACGATGCAATTCCACTGCTATCGCTGGCAGGATTGCTGACGCCCTGTTTCAAATACCGCAAAAAAGCATTACTCAGCAGGCAAATCCGGTACAAATGCTTCTATCAGCTTTTTCACCTGTTCCTGCGGTGTCCATGTTCCGTCATTATATAAAACAAAATCCGGGCTTACAGGTTCTTCCACATCTACATGAATGCCAGCCACTTCCGTCTGCTTTTCCTTCGTATTGCCGCTGTACAGCCCTTTCTGGTCCCTTTTTTGCAGTGTGTCCATAGACACCTTCACATAAATTTCCCGGTAACTGCCGATATTATTTCGATTCCACTCCCGGACACTGTCAAACATCGAAACGGTGCAGCATACGACATTCATGCCTTGTTCTTCAAGCATTGCACAGAGCCTGGAATAGCACATCGCACACTTTCTGCGTTCCTCTTTCGAATAGCCAAAGCAGCCCCCAAATACATTTCGCAAGGCATCTCCATCCAGAAAAACGGTATTTGCGTATTTTTCTTTCAGTTTTTTATAAAACAATTTTCCGATTGTAGTCTTCCCGGCACCCGAAAGACCGGTTATCCAATATACTGTACTCATAACCTATCCGCCTTCTATGGCTATTTTCTTTTTTATTAATTATCTTTTTCTATAAAATAACTTCTCTTTAGCCTGTTTCCTGTCTTAAAAATATACAGTTTTAAATATTCCTTATTTGTCATGCATCACCCTGTTAAACAGTTTCTTTATCCGCTGGATATCTGCATCACAAAATGGATTTTCGCGTTCAGGATGCCACATCGTGCCCAAAATATGCTTCTCCCTGCAGCAGACAGCTTCTATCACGCCATCTTCTGCCCGTGCCAGCACTTCCAGCGGCGGCTGTACGGAAAAACATGCCTGGTTATGAAAGCTGTTTACTTCCATAGACCCTGCTTCGCCTGCCACTTTATGCCGCACTGCCACATGTCCTGTAACGTTTTCCAGCCGGCATCCAAAATAGTCTGCAATTACCTGCATTCCCCTGCAAAAGCCATACACTGGAATCTCCTGTTTCAAGGCAAAATCAAGCATATTCATTTCCAGGTCATCCCTCTCAGGGGCGTTCCCGCCATACTTTGCCAGGCTGTTTCCGCCAGTCAGGACAATGCCTTCCACCTGCCAGTACATCAGCATTTCTTTTGCTATACTCCAGATATTCGGCACAGGTACCGGCAGATAGCCGCATGCCGCAAGAAACCCTGGTATATTCTGGTCTGCACAGTCCCGGCGTTCTCCATAGCTTTCTGCAATTTCTACCCTCTGCGTATACAAAACCGTTTTTATTCTGCTTCTGTTCATAAAAATACCCATTCCTGTACTGGCTACACCAGCTCTACATCCTGCAGCATAATCGGTTTCCCCGTAACCTGATACAGTTCTACCAGGGAACTCTGGTCTCCATAATAAGCATCTGATAATGCAATTGCCCGGTGTAAATCCGGTGTATCATCATAAATACCCCAATCCCCTGCTTTGTATTCCCGGACAATTTCCTGATACTGTTCCAGCAGCTCCGGCCGCATTGCCACACATGCAGCCTCACTTAACGGGTGAGGCCGCCACAGCAGCACGATATCTTCTCTGTCTTTTATCTGGCCAAATACTGATTTCAGCTTTACCAGCAGCTGTTCTTCCCCATTCAGCAGCTGATTGACACTGGTATTATATAGCAGTACTTTTTTCCAGCTGCCATCTGGCTTCAAAATTTTGGCCAGCCAGTCATCCGGGATGCTGACATTTTCCCTCGTCGTAAGCAGTACTTTATCAAACTTTGGAGAACCGAGCGCCATAAACTTTTCTTCTGCATTTCCAAACTGGCCCCGGCAGCCATTTTCTTCCTCAAATTTATGAAACTGCTGGATATAAATCTCTCTTATTTTTTCTGACTGCAGAATAACTTTATCCGCATAAAGAGTGCCCGGCAGTACGCAGAAATGCTCTGCTACCGTATCATTTACACAGACAAAATAAGGGATATATACCAGCTTTTCGGTATTATCTTTTATTTTTTGTGCATAAAAATCAGGATGAACCGTTGTCACAATATTCATATTATCATATGGATTGTGAATAAATATCATGTCGGGATGCCTTGCTTCCAAATCATAATCTTTCCAGTCTGTAACAGGCACATATTCCGGGAACTCACTGCCCTCATAATGCATCCTGGACATCGTTCCATCTGGATTTTTGTCAAAATATGGAATCGGAATTACATATGCATCACAGTCTTTATCTTCTTTTGCCGCCATCCAGACACTTTCCAGGCTGTCCCACATCGATGCCTTATATGGCAGAAATACCGCTTCCATTTTTTCAGCCGGATGATTTTGTGCATATTTTTTTACGTCGGCCAGATACTGGCCGAGCTGCATGCAGACTGCCCCGCCTTTATATTCATCTATTTGTACAGAATACTGGTAAAGAGCTTCACAATAATCTTCCAGCCTCCGGATAACAGCGCACCCCTCTGGTTCCTTTTCATCGATGGAATTGCCAATCCAGATGGCATCTTCCTGGCACTGCATCAAAAGCTTCTGTGCGTCTTCATATTTTTCTTTTAAAACAGCCTGCTCTATCTGTCTGTGCCTGTCTGTGATTTGCTCTGTTTTTTTCAGGATTTTCCGCCTGACATATTTTCTCATAACGAGCCTGTCTTTTCTGTCTCAGGTGCATCCACTGCCAGTCTGGAAAGCTTATCCATATATGTTTTTATTATCTTTTCTGACTGTTTTACCATCATGTCTTTGTCAAAT
>Ga0224748_10632_pt1 | contig 11125 bp, 21 predicted proteins | sample LIM_F_Water_Neg_FD_182074 | JGI IMG/M metagenome (GOLD analysis project Ga0224748, IMG submission 182074) | Enriched cells from gastrointestinal tract of the lab mouse from Pacific Northwest National Laboratory (PNNL), Richland, Washington... | ecosystem: Host-associated > Mammals > Digestive...
TTTATTTTGACATTATCTAATTTTTGATATATTCCTACCCTCCTAAGAGGGTGCATCCGGCAGTAATGGTGCTGTAAAGGCGGTTCAATTCCGCACGGGTGCATGAGTGGAAGTCAACCTATGTTCTTTCTGGAGAGCATATCCGTGACAGGCGGTTTTTCCCTATCCTAGCGCCTGCTCTTTGTGGGCGGGCGCACTCCACCGGGAAACGGCAACGATTGGTGGTGTTGCGGCGGACTGTAAATCCGTTCCCATGCGGTAAACATTGTTGGTTCGATTCCAACTTTCCCGACTTTCGGACAAGTCAAGTCCTACAAAATGGCAAACCGTTGGTGGACGGTTACACACCTATAAATAACCTAATAGCGGAAAAGGAGCAAAAACAATGAAAACAGAGGAATTGAAAAGTAAAGGATTATCGCAGGAACAGATTGATTTTGTCATGGCTGAAAACGGCAAGGATTTGAAGGCGTTGCAGGAGGAAAACAAGACGCTGACCGAAGACCGTGATGGTTGGCAGAAGAAAGCAGAAACAGCAGAGGGCAGTCTTGAAACCGTAAAAGGACAGCTTAAAGATGCAAAGGAAACGCTGAAAGGCTTTGACGGCGTGGACGTGGAGGGATTCAGAAAAAAGATTTCAGAATTGGAAGAGCGTGCAGACAAGGCAGAAAAGGACGCTGCAGAGAAGATCCGCCAGCGGGACCAGCGCGATTATCTCAATGCAGAGTTTGAGAAGCTGGGAATTTCTTCTGATCGGACCCGGAAATCTCTCATGGCTGACATTATGGGGGATGACGGCTTGAAGTGGAAAGATGGCGCTTTCATGGGGCTGTCGGACTATCTGGCAAAGGAGAACGAAAAAGACCACTTCTATCAGACCGAGGACGAGAAGAAAGCCGTTGCAGATAAGGCTGCGGAGGAAGAAGCCAAACAGAAAGCTGCCGGAAGTGCGCCGAAGTTTACGGATAAGTCCGAACCGAAGCAGGCTCCTGCAAAGGACACAAGCCCTATTCCTGTGATTTTCTAAGAAAAGAAAGGACGAAAAAAGAATGGCTGTTGAATCATTAAACATTACAAAACTTGCCGATTTGGCAGGAACAGAAGAAGGAAAGATGTTGCTGGCAGAAGAATTAAAAGGGATTCTTGCCAATGTGCAGCGGCGCACAATTTCCAGCATTTTCAAGAACACGCTGCTTTCCGGAAACCCGAACGCAGGTACATTAAGCGCAAGGCGCTATGCTTCTGCACAGTCAAAAGAGTACGGAACAGCAAGAAAGGCAGGCAAGAGCGAGCCGGGCAAGGCGCTGCCGGTATCTGTTGATATTAACATTGACAGAGAGATTTTCGAGGAATATGAGGAAAAGGACATTTCCCTCAATGGTATTCCGGGGCTGCTGGCAGAGCGTAAAGTTGCAATCGAAACGGCAATGGAAAGAGAGCTTGATGAAAAGTTCTTTGCTACTGCGGTAGATTCTACGGACGGCGGCACAGAACTGACCTCAACCGGCGCAACAGTGAAAGATCGTTTGTCCGAACTGGTGTTGAAGCTGCATACCACAAAGAATGATTTTGTGGATGGCGTGGAAAAGAATGATATTCACGTTGTTTTGTCCCCGGCAGCATACGAGGAAATGCGTGATTACATCGACACAAAGGCAAATGCCAATGTGCAGACCGATATTGAGGAGTTCGGAAAGTTCCACGGTGTATGGGTGTACTCAAACAACCACCAGCCAGAAGGCGTGGAAATGATTGCCATGTGCAAAGGCTCCATTGCGGAGCCGGTGAAGCCCAGTGCATACAGAGCGGAGAAAATCCAGTTTTCAGATGCTTACAATGTGGGGCTGCCTTATTACTACGGCTGTAAGTCCGTTATGCCTGACCTTATCTATTACATTAAGGAGAAAGCGGCATGAGAGTAAAAGACGAAAAAGGAAGGATTTTAACCAGCGAGAACCCGGTCATTGTCGGCATGTGGAAGAAAGCCGGATATGAAGAAGTAAGCAGCGAGGAAAGAAAGCTGAAAAAAGGCAAGGAGCCGGAAAAAGAGCAGGGGCTGACAGAGTAAGGAGGATACCGGTATGGGATACGCAACCTATGACTACTACAAAAGCATATACGGCGAGGATTCCATGCCGGAAACCGACTTTAACCGGCTGTCATGGGAGGCCTGCCGCCGGGTGGATGTTCTCACGCTGAATAAGCTGAAGTTCGCTTTCCCCACCAATGAGTATGATGTTGAAGCAGTGAAGCGGTGCGTCTGCAAGCTGATTGAGATTGCCGGGCAGATTGAAGCCGCAAACAAAAGGGTGTCAGAGGGGCAGGGGTATATAACAGACGAATCCGGCGCAATCCGGGGAAAAGTGGTATCTTCCGTTTCCTCTGGCAGCGAATCCATATCGTACACGGCAAAGGCAGAGGGAGGCAGCACACTGATTGACGCTGTATTGTCGGACAAGGCGGCGCAGGAAAAGCTGTATCGGGATACTGTAAGGGAATATCTGTCATTAATCCCGGATTCCAACGGCGTGAATCTGTTGTATGCCGGAATCCCCTACCCCGTCAGAAATGCGCCGATAAGCAGACCGCCGGAGGAGAAGCCAGTGGAACCAACAGAACCGCAGGAGGGATAAATAATGCAGACGGTTGTTGTATTTGACAAGGAAACAAAAGAAATTATTGCTTGCGTACCTACTGCGGATGGAGAAACTGCCATTTGTAGAAAAGATGTTGATTTTCAGATATACAACGGTACGGAGCCGATTTTTACAGAAACAGGCAAAGGAATTGTTTTGAATACCAACGCTTTTATATGGAATGGTGGCTGATATGGGAATAGGCTATGTTGACAGCGTAATCGTTTATAACCGCTACGTCCGAAAAACAGACGAAGCAGAACAGTATTTCGGCACACGGTTTGACAATGTGCGGGTGGAACTGACGCAGGGCGCAAACATCACAAAAAGCGGACTGGAAAATGCCAATGCGTGCATTATCAAAGTAAATACTGCAAGCATAAAAAAGTCTGGAAAATCGTACAAAGCGCCTAAAGTGTGGGAAAAGCTCACAACGGAGGAAATGGTTGAAAATTTCACACTGAATAAGGGCAAAGATTTCTTTGTGATTGTGAATAAGGCTGATATGGGGATTGATGTGGATTTGCCAGAGGGCATGGTTGACAGCGACACCTATGCTGGCGGATTTTTTGAGTATGTGAAAAACAAATACGGGTATGCGTACAGCGTTGATACGGTGGACGTTTACACCTTAATACCAAGGTTTGAAATAGGAGGAAAATAAAAGAATGAAGTATAGAAAGAAGCCTGTTGTAATTGAAGCATTTCAGTATGACGGAGATTTGATGCGCTCTAACGGTCAGTATTACGTGCCTGAATGGGCCGTAAGGGCTTATGAGGACGGCACAATGTACTATGGAGAACTTGACGGACAGCCGGGAGAGCTATTCATTAAGACGTTGGAGGGTGTTCATCATGCAAGCGTTGGAGATTACATCATTCAGGGCGTGAACGGAGAATTGTACCCTTGCAAGCCGGACATCTTTGAAAAAACCTATGAGGCGGCTGAGTAGCCTATGCCCGAACAAACAAAAATCGAACCGTTAAGCGCGACGGAATATGACATTGTTGAAAAAGCCCTATGGGAGCTGGTGAAGCAGTATCCGAAAGAGCATACTGATCCGGATGTGACAGCGCAGTATGATGCACTGGGGGCAGATGTTTCCCTTGCTGTTCTGGTGGATGGCGGAAGGTATACGAAAAAATATGTGTCCGGTAGTTTTAATGCAGAGATTAACTTTAGGGTGGCGTACAAGAGCAACCCCAGAAACTCTCCGCAGCGTATTAATTCGCAGGCATTTGTTGGCCGGGTTATGCGGTGGCTGGAAAACACAAAGGACCTTCCCCTGCTGACAGACGGCAGATCGATAACAAAAATTACTGCATCCGGTGCAGTCCCGTATAAGGACGAGACGGGTCAGGATAAAAGCACCGTATACGTGGCGACTGCAGTGATGGAATATTTTAAAAAAGAAGGAGAATGAAAAGTGGCAAACGACAGAACAAACATGGTATCTCTGCTTGACTTTGGAAAGTGGATGGGTGGAGATGAATCAAATATACTGGAATTAGGAGACGGCTTCGTGGAGCTGACGGAGGATTGGGCGCCGAATGTAGAAGAAAAACAGTATGTAAACATGAAAACGGCATCCAACACTTTGAATGGATACGGATTTTCCATGACTCCGGAGAGAGACCATTTATCAGATGAAGCTCAGGTATACATAGATGATGCTTTCCGTAAATTTCCAACCGGAACAGACGCTCAGACAGACTATTTCCGATTTTATAAGACTGATTCAGTCACTGGCGGCGGATACAAGGCGATTAAAGTTCCTGTGGTGGTTGCACCATCTTCAACGGGAGGCTCTGGCGGCGAAACTCTTACCTCTTCCATACAGATTACCGGAAATGGCGATGTTGTAGAGGGAACAATGTCGATCACCGATGGAAAATGGAGTTTCACTGAAACATCAAGCGCAGCTATGAGTATGAGAAAAACGGCGACAAAAAGTATGAGTGACTAAGGATTAATGCAACTTAATATACAGGAGGCGTACTTTTCCAGTGCCATACCGTTTAGAAAGGATGTGAAGAATGGATAGTTTAAGAGTAGACAGCGGAATAAAAAACATCGAAGTCAATGACGCCGGAGAGTATATCAGTATCCCCATAAGCGATGCTGCATTTTATGACCGGTTCGGAGCGTTGCTGAAGTATTTTGAGCAGAAACAGGCCGAGACGGAACAGCGGGCAGAAGAACTGTCCGAAAAGTATAAGGACAGACCTGATGACACGGACATGATGATTGACGGTATTCATCTATATTCAGGCCTGTGTCGGGACGTGTGTGCAGAGCTGGATAAACTGTTTGGCGAGGGATGCTGCCGCAAAGTATTTGCAGGAATTGAAAACCCCGGTGTAGAGCTGATAGGAGACTTCTTCGACCAGATAGTTCCGCTGCTTAACCGGTATGCGCAGGAGCGCAATGAGAAAATCAGTTTGAAGTATAACCGCAGGAGAAAGGGAGCGAGAAGCTGATGATTAATGTTCTTTTGGATCCGCTTCCAACAGAATACAAGGGGTTTCCCATTGATGCGGATTTTCAGATCGGGATACAGATCATGCAGGCATTGGAGGATGGGGACCTTACAAGGCAGGAGGGACAGGCGGTGGCATTGGACCTCCTGTTTCTGCAGGAAGATAAAAACGGACATCCACTGCCCCTGCCGGACTTTGAGATGGCTCTGGAAGGTCTTGTATGGTTTCTGACAGAATGGAACCACGATCATAACAGCCGGGGAGATAAGACCAGAATAACGGATTATGACATTGATCAGTGGCGCATTTATTCCGCATTCCGACAGCATTACGGAATCAATCTGAATACGGATAAGTTACATTTCTGGGAGTTTATGGGACTGCTTACCACACTGCCGGAATGCTCTTATACACGCGTGATAGACATCAGGGCAAAGAAAATCACATCGAAGATGGGGAAGGACGAAAGAAAGGCGTATGTGGAGCTCAAAAAAGTGTATGCGCTTGACCAGGCAAAGGAAGTGGAATACACAGACAGCCAAAAGCAAGCTATTGATGATTTTGACCGTATAATGGAAGAACAGAGGAAAATCAGAGAAGCAAAAAAACTGGCACAGAAGGCATTTGAGGATATGATATGACAGACAGAGAGATCGGTAAAATTGTCCGGGAGATTGCGGAGCGGGGCAATACCGCGGAGGTCAAGCGGAATAAGGACGGGATTGTAATTTTGGAAGTCAGGAAGAAGATGGTGAAATCAGATAAGGAGCGTGACTGATGTGGGAGGAAGAGGCGGAAGTAGTGGACTTAATGTGGCAAACATCCCTAAAATTAATAACCCTGCTAGAATACCAAAAAATGCAATTACAGAAGACGAATTTCTTGCTTTGCGTGGTGTTGGAGACGCTATGAGTGGATACACAATCGACAAGACAAGGAGCAACCGTCAAATTCGGACACAAAGAGGAAAGGAGCGTTTTGAGAGAGAAACACTATCTGCAAACGAGGTGTATCAAAGGAAAAGAGACGCTGCAAGGGCAGAATATAGAAGTCTTGTCGAAAAAGGCGTGATAAGAGATAAAACACCTATAGAACGTCGTATTGTGACAGCACACGGAAATCCTGATAATGAATCGACACAAGCTGCCCGTAGACTATTGGAGAAAAAAGGAATTGACTGGAAAACCGGGAGGAAAAAGAAATAATGTATCGGCAGACAAAAAACTATGAAAACCTACAAAAACGCATATTTGACGGCGTGGAAGAATATGGCATACCGCAGATACAGCCGACACAATACAAAGAATGTGGCTGGATAGGGTTTAACTATGCCCGGAGTGAAAAGGACCGGTCCGGCAAAGGCGTGCATTTCTTTCTGGATGATTACCAATTTAACGTCATCTGGCAGTCCCCGGACAAGTACCTTGATATGTTTCGGCAGTTCACGCATGTCATGTCCCCGGACTTCTCTACATACACGGACTTTCCGAAGGCCATCCAGATATACAACCACTACCGGAAGCATTGGGTAGGTGCATATCTGCAAGAAAACGGCGTGAATGTAATCCCGACAATCTCTTGGAGCACACCGGACAGCTTTGAGTGGTGTTTTGACGGTGAACCGGTGGGCGGCGTGGTTGCGGTATCAAGTGTAGGTGCGGCGAACAGCCGGGCGAAGAAAGAATTGTTTCTGGCAGGATATAATGAAATGATGGACAGATTACAGCCAGAAATGATATTATTTATGGGAAAGGTGTCGGAGGAAATAAGTGGGAATATTGTGCAGATTAAGGCGTTTCATAACAGATTTGACGAGATGAAAGAGCGGTAGCGATACTGCTCTTTTTTCTTTCCCATAGCATTTCCTGTCAAAATATGGTACATTGTAGGTATTGGGAAAGGTGGGAAGATTATGTCATTCATAAGCAAAATACTGGACGCTTTCAAGATGGAAAGTACAAAATATGATTAAGTTTGTGGCAATCTATTCCATTTTGCGCAGTTATTTGGTATAATGTGGAATATCCTGCCGAATCCTGCCTGACATTTCGGGAGGGAGGCATGGGATAATTATAAAAAATCTGTAGGAGGATAGGGGAAATGAAAACTTGGAAACTGGTATCAGGAATTTTGTCGATTGTGCTGTTTATCGTGGTGGCTTTTCAGTCATGCGCCGCTGGGGTGGCAAATGCACTGACAGAAAACGGAGAATCCAGCGGTAGCGGAGGAATCATTGTGGCAATTATGATGTTGTCTGGCGGTATCGTATCTATCGCTACAAGGAAAAGCGAAGGAAAGGGCGGGAATATTGCACTGATAGTTCTTTTCGGCCTTGGAGCATTGGTGGGTTTTGCGCTTGCCGGAAGTTTCGCAGACTTGAACATATGGGCGGCATGGTGTCTTATCAATGCTGTATTGGCTGTTATCGCAATGGTGAAGGGGAATAAAACTGGCAAGGCTGAATAAGTCAGAAATTACAACTGAATATTGACAGAAAAAGGGCAGGGAAGAAAATTCTTTGCCTTTTTTTATGGGAATAAATTTGGTACAAAATCTTTCTTCACCTATATTACAATTAATACATGATACAGAAAACAAAACTCTGCCTGTCATTTGACAGTAGCGAAAGAAAGGAGCAGTATTATGTATGAATTGGTAGAAGTGCGGAAAGATGATGTTTTTACAAACAGTAAAGTGATTGCAGAAGGAACGCAAAATCAGCATGAATCCATCGTGGCAGTTATACAGAAATATGAAAAAGATATTGCTGATTTTGGTAGGATTGAGTTTTCCGATTTGAAATCGGGAAACCCCAAAGGCGGAAGGCCAGAAAGAATGTATTATCTTAATGAGGAACAAGCCACCTTTGTAATTACCCTTTTGAGAAACTCTAAGGTGGTTGTAAAGTTCAAAAAGGAGTTAGTGCGTCAGTTTTATGCTATGCGTCGATTTCTAATCGAAAAACAGTCAAAACTATGGAATGATACACGGCTTGCCAGTAAAGAAAACCGTCTGAAAGAGACAGACGTAATAAAACTTCTTGTAGAGTATGCCAAGGAGCAGGGCAGTACACATTCAGATCAGCTATATAGAGTCTATACAAAACTGGCTAACAGCATTGTCGGCGGCAAGCGTGATGATATGACAGCTTCGGAGCTGAATACCCTTACATTGGTGGAAAGCATTATAAAGCAGACCATAGAGATTGATATGTCAATGGGTATGCACTATAAAGACATCTATAAGGATTGCAAGGCAAGGATAGAACAGTTCGGGGAAATTACATATTTGATAGCATGATGGAGAGTGAATTTTCACTCTCTTTTCTTTTTTAATTTGGGTATTGACATTTAGGTGTGATATAAATATAATAAAGGTGTGATGTAAATTAAGGAGGTGAAGAAAATTAGTCCAGTAGGCAGACCAAAAGTAGACAACCCTAAGACCAATCGCTTTAGTATATGCCTTGACAAAGAAACAGAGGATAGGTTAAAAGAGTATTGCAAAGAGCATAACATCACAAAAGGTGAAGCGATAAGGCAAGGAATACATCTGCTTTTACAACAAAAAAAGTAGCAGTTGGTAAGTTTGGCGACCGACAACTACTACTTTTCAACACCAATCCACCAAAGGAAGATTGATAGGATTATTATATCTTCTTTTGGTGTGGTTGTCAAACACTGAAAGGAGATTTTTTTAATGGAAGATTTAATTGTAAAGAATGTTGATGTAATGGGAGATTCAATCAAAGCCGCGAAAGATGCCGATGGGAATATCTGGGTTGGTGTGCGCTGGGTATGTGATGCGCTTGATATGACAGAGGGGCAGATGAAGCGGCAGGTCAAGAATATCAAGAAAGATATGGTTTTCAGTGAAGGAGGATCTAATCAGATCCCCCTTCCGACAAATAGCGGAATACAGGAAGTGTTTTGTGTCCGTAATGACTTTGTTCCGTTGTGGCTTGCGAAAATCCAGATAACCGAAAAGACCAGAGAGGAACGCCCGGATTTTGCCCGGAAGTTAATGCAGTATCAGCTTAAGGCTAAGGATATTTTAGCAGATGCCTTCCTTCCAAATGGAGGAGCTGCTTCCATACAGGTATGCAACCCATCCGAAATCCCCCTGGGCGAGTTAGCCAGTTTCCTTAAAATCATGGACAGAGTAGCGCACCGCCAGAACTTGGCTCCTCACAAGATTGCGGAGAACTTCAAAAAAAATAAAAAAATGCTTGACTTCTTGTAGCGACAGTATTATATTTATTGTAGCGACAATAAGAAGGGAGGAGAGATAATGTCGCCACGAACAGGTAGACCAAAATCTGACAACAGCAAAGATACAATGCTTAGAGTTCGTATTGATGAAGAAACAGTGAATAAACTGGAAATTGCGTCAAAGGAATTAAGCATTACAAAGTCAGAAGTAGTCAGAAATGGTATAGAAAATGAATACCGAAAGGCAATAAGTAAAAAATAGAGTGCCGCCACCCTGACAAAGTTGCAAGCACTCTACACCCCACCAAAATGAGGATTGTAAATATAATATCATGCAATCCTCTATTTGGCAAACATTTTTTCAAATAGGAGGATTTTTTTATATGGATAATTACGCATTGAACAGCCGAGAAGTAGCTGAAATGGTAGACAAAAAACATACGGACTTATTAAGAGATATACGCAGATACGTAGGTCAATTAGCCGAAAGCAATATTGCGTTGGGCGATTTCTTCACAGAAAGCACCTATTTAGATACAAACGGGCAGAGCCGCCCTTGCTATCTTGTAACCAAAAAGGGATGTGAGTTTATTGCTCATAAATTGACCGGACAAAAGGGAACAGAATTTACAGCAAGATATATCAATAGATTCCATGAAATGGAAAATCAAATTGCTGTTTCCGTTTCTCCGGCAGAAATCCCTTTAGGTGAATTAGCAAGCTACCTTAAAATCATGGATAAGATTGCATTCCGGCAGAACTTAGCACCACATAAGATTGCCGCAAACTTCAAAAAGGTATCGGCGCAGTTCGGGGTGGAGCTGACAGAGGATTTCGTGAAGGTGCCGGAGTATGAGCAGTTGACGATTGAGAGTATGGGGAAGGGTGGTGCTGCATAATGGAAGAATTTGCAAGGATGATTTATCGGCGATGGAGAGACAAATGCGATATTGAGGGAAATGACATAGACTGGGGCGATTATAATGAAACAGTCGAGAGGATTTATGATTTTTTGAACAGTAGTATTGCCAATGAACTTGAAACTGCAATAAACAAAAGAGTGTGGCAGGTGGAAGAGAACGATTTTATCGCCGGATTTGCATACGCTTGCAAGTGCCTGTCTGATGGCAAGATTGAACTGAAAGGCGGTGTAGTATGAACATGGAAATAGATGAAGTCGTATTGAGAAGCGCAATGAGAAGGAAACATCCGATGGACAAGGATCGGCTCCAGATGGTTTTCACCTTTGTCCAGATTCTGGTGGCGGAGGTATGTGTATTCATCTTTGCGGTAGTGGTTATTCTGGCAATGGCGGGATTTTTCAGCCGATAAACTTGGTACAAATTTCATCGCAATAAATGGTACAATGATTAATAATTGAATTAATTCGCGCTGCTGAGTGGGGCAGTGTAAGGGCTAAAAGGTGCCAGTAGACATGTAATGCGTCTGCTGGTGCCTTTTTATTTTTTTTGGGAGGTGAGAGCGTGGCACAGTATGACGGAAGTATAAGGATAGGAACAGGAATAGATACACAGGGATTTAAGGACGGAGAGAAAGAAATTGAGGCTGAATCTCGCCGTGCGGCTAGTACTGTTTCTTCTTCTGTTGGTGGAGTAGAAAAGGAAGTTGAAAGTCTTGGACGGTCATTTTCTGAAACTGCTGTAAAAATTGCAGAATTAAATACAAAAATGGAACTTTTGAAAAATCAGAAGATTCCCACAGAAGAATATACCAATGCTCAAAATATAGTTGAAAAACTTCAAAAATCTTTAGAGGATGCATATACACGAAAAGAGC
>Ga0224748_10633_pt1 | contig 11122 bp, 12 predicted proteins | sample LIM_F_Water_Neg_FD_182074 | JGI IMG/M metagenome (GOLD analysis project Ga0224748, IMG submission 182074) | Enriched cells from gastrointestinal tract of the lab mouse from Pacific Northwest National Laboratory (PNNL), Richland, Washington... | ecosystem: Host-associated > Mammals > Digestive...
CGTTATTAAATTCCTCCACGGTACGGCTCCAATTTGAGGTTTCCCCAAACAAAGCCCGTATCTGTACCATGATTGCGTCGGGGTCTGCGGCGGTATAAGCTAAAAGGTCATAGTCACACGCACCAAAGTCAGATACGGCATACATAGATGGAATGACTGCTTCCACATCAGTTGCCCTTGATTTGAAACTGCCTGCCACTACATAGGAATTTCCGCTTGTTCCATTTGACAGCGTAATCGTATCGCCTATGGAAAAACCGCCCCGCTTTATGCAATCTTCGTTTATAATTACTGCCCGTTCACCGGAAGCAAAAGAGAGCGCGGCCTGTTCGCTCATGGGACTATCCGTGTAATGAAGTGCAAACATGGAATTATACCATTCCAGATTATCCGTTCCCTCTAAACGGGAAATGGGTTCACTATTCCCCTGTATATTGTTCTTAAATACATAAAGAGGTAATACTTTTTCTGCTCCGTCCATCTCTTTTACCTGTTCCACAAATTCCGGCATCATGTGTCCGTCGGCAAAACCTTGAAGCTCTGCGCCATGAAATACATCGCTGATATAAGTTGTCACAAAATTCCCCACTACACTGATTGCAATAATCGCTGATATGCTGATGAACAGCAGCGTAATATTCTGCGTGACATTCTTATTATCTTTCATGTTACGGGCGGCAATCCTGCCCTCATTTCCTGCTACCGCACCATAGAAGCGCTCCAATCCTGCGCTTGCTATATTTGTGAAAATCGGTATCACAAGGATAGTAGCAGCAATCAGACCTAACAGGGAAAAACCACCCGCAAGATAAAGCATAGTGCCGGACGCAAAGTGCGGCAACAAAGCAGACATGATAAACAATACAATCCCTATTCCGACAATCAGAGGACGCGGAATATGCTTTTCCTCCACCGTACCTAAGATAATATCTTTTATCGGTAGTCGGCTTGCCCTGCGGACAGGCAGCCATGCCGAAAACAAAGACACGATCACCGCAACCGCAAAAGAAAGAATAACGCCGGGAATAGATATAACAATGGGGATTTCAATTCCCTGCGATAATGATTTGCCCATTCCCTGCAAAATGCCTTTTAATACAATCATACCAATAGGAATACCAATCAGCCCGCCTGTGCAGCCGTAAAACAGGCTTTCCAAAAGCAGAATACGGGTTACGGTCTTTTCTGTCGCACCGATACTGCGGAATGTGCCAATGATCGGTAAACGGTCTAAGGTAATGACTTTATAGCTGCTGTAAATGATAAAAATACTCATAGTTAATGAAAAGAAGCTGATCAGAAAGAAAGGCATGGATTTCTGCCTTGCGTCGGCGGCTATCTGCGTTTCATTGACAACCTCCGATACCCGGTACTTTCCGTTATCAAGAGCATTTTTCAGTTCAGAAATAAGATTGCCTGTTGTACTATTTGGGGCGGGTTCAATCAGAATTTCGCTATAACTGTCCTCCCACCCCAAAACTTCTTTTATGGTTTCCAAAGGCAGAAGTGCTGTTGCACCCCTTGTGTGACGCAGGAAAACTGTGTCATAAGCGGCAATTTCCACTACTTCAAAATCCACTGGCGAACCATTTATTTGTAATGTAACAGTATCGCCTTTTTCTATGCCATATTTTGATGTAAACCTGTCCGGCAAGGCGGGAATATCGTCTGCATGAATACCGCCCTCCACACTATGAACAGAAACAGTCGCACTCCCCGCCATGCCGCGCGCCATTTTCCGTTGTGCGCTTTCATAAGAAACGCCAATAGAAAAGGAAACGAACAGAAGCATAGCAGACAGCAGGATTGAAAGAAGCATAACGAAAGTTCTTGCTTTACGCTCTTTTACGTTTGTTAAGATATACTTTAGAATGATTTTCAAGTTCACACCTACTTTCCATGCGTCATTTCAACGCATTTTCGATTGCTTTCAGAATCAGTATCGTTGCTGACAATGAAAGTACCTTTTTCTTTTTCATGTTCCACCTCCTCGTCTATAAACAGAAAAAAGGTTGACCGTCACTACACTTAACATAGTAAACGGTCAACCTTAATTAAATTTTTATCCTGCCTTAATTAACCTTAATTGCCGGGAAAACGGATAAGAAAAGAAGTCCCAACACCGGGGGTACTATTAACTGAAATTGTACCGCCATGAAGCTCTACAATGTTTTTTGCGATTGCAAGCCCTAAGCCTGTCCCCTCGGTTTTGCTTTCCGTATTTGTCCCTCTGTAATATCTCTCAAATAATCGTTCTGTCACCACATTACTCATGCCGCCGCCATTGTCTGATACGTTTATAGTCAACTCACTTTCAGAAGCCCCGATTTTTACGGTTACTTCCGTATCTTTAGTTCCATGCACAAACGCATTGATAATCAGATTTTGAAACGCCCTTGTAAAAAGCTTTGTGTCAAAGGATAAGAGTGCTGTTTCGTCTGTAATATTATCGCTGCACTCGAACAAAATCATGCGGTTTTCGCATTCGGGGCGGTTTAATATATCAATGGACAGTTCCCGCAAGAAGCGGACAATATTCTGTTCCTGCCTATTTACCGGAAGGGTACCGTTTTCTAATTGCCATGTTAATTTTAAATCGTCAATCAGATTTTCCATATATGCCGCGTTTTTTAGCATAATGCCCGCATACCGCCTGTACTCAACTGCTGTTTTTTCTGTGTCATCATGTAAAACTTCCGCATAGCCTTTAATCGGGGATAGCGGGGTCTTTAAGTCATGGGTAATATTAGCAATCCATTCCCGGCGCATATTTTCCGTTTCCTCCCGCAGCTTATCGCTTGTCTTTACACCCGCGTCCAATTCATTCAGACTATTGTATAGATCCCTAAATGCGCCTTTTGCCTTAACAGGAAGATAACAGCGTCCAGAAATATCCTGTATGGACGTTACCAATTTGCGTATGGTTTTTGTCATAAGAAAACCATAAACCAACCCTAAAGAAATGATTACTGCTAATAAAATGCCAATCGTTGAGAAAACAATTTTTTTCCCGCCTGTAAACCGTTTCCCGTTTAAGTACATGGTTACTTTTTGAATGTTCACAGGGAAATGGAGTATATAGGCATATTCTTTTCCGCACTCTGTTACAATACCTGCAAAGGAAGTCATATCCTCTGTATCAAGGTGTCCGGTCTGATTAAGCTGTAAAAGGTCAGCGTTAGAGTAAGTGTCCTGTGCATTGCCGGGCTTTTGGCACGCATATGCTTCATTTCCGGCAGTGTCCAAAATTTGCAGTCCGATATGGTTATCCTGCGAACATTTTTGCCGTTCGGGTTTGGCGCGGTAATGAGCATGGCAAAAAGGCAGCACACCACAAGGAGCGTCCCTAACAGCGACAAGAAGAATATTGAATATATGTGAAAGGTGGTACGGTAGCCGGATTGCTTCATTTAATCAGCCCTTTTCTTTAGCTTATAGCCCAAGCCCTTTATCGTAATCAGTTGTTTCGGGGTTGACGGGGTATCTTCAATCTTTTCCCGAATATGGCGAATATGTACCATGATTGTGTTATCACAAATGCTGCTGTATTCCCCCCACACCTGTTCATATAGCCGTTCCTTACTGATAATCTTATCTGCATTTTCCATGAGATAAGACAATAACAGAAATTCCCTCCCGGTCAAATCAATTTCCTTTTCATTTTTAAAAATACGACAGCTTTCTCTATCAAGCGCAAGTCCTCCGACAGTCAGCAGCCCTTTTGCGTCTGTCCGCATGACAGACTGGTATTGCTGGCGGCGGAGCTGCGCTTTGATACGATAGACAATCTCCCGTGGGCTAAAGGGTTTTGTGATATAATCGTCACCGCCGCAGGACAGTCCAAGTATTTTGTCAATATCATCATTCTTTGAGGAAAGAAACAGGATAGAGCAAAACGAGAACTCCCGTATTTGCTTGCAAACCTCAATACCGCCAATGTCCGGCAGCATAATGTCCAAAACAACCACGTCCGGCTGATATTCCCGGCATACCTGTACAGCGTCCATACCTGTGTACACTTTCTTAATATTTTCAAAACTATCTTGACGCAAAACTTCTTCTATTAAATCAGCAATGTCTTTTTCATCATCTACTAACAATATCTTACTATCCATTGATTACATCGACCTTTCTTAAATCACATTATATACGGAATTACGAATAATAGCAATAGACAGGCTGCAAATAATATGTGCAGGGTAAAGTGAAATATGATTTTAAGGCTTTCGGGCAAACGTTCGATGGAACTTTCCCGGCTTGGAAACACAAGAGAAGCTAAACGAGCATCGAGCCGCCGTTCTCAAGTTTATGGGCACAGGCAAAATCGCTCGTTGGACTTCGCCAAGCTATGCTTGTAGATGAACTCGATAATCCCTATTACCGTTCTTTTGAGGGTGGGATGCTTACCCTGGATGCGTTTCTCTCAAAGAAAACTGACCGTGTAGTATATTGGGGCACAAGCGGTGAACGAATTACTGATCGCTATGCGTTTGACAGCCCGGCAGATCGCATACATTCTGGAAAAATATGCTGAACGCCTTTGGAAGGAAAAAAATAGTGTGATTCAAAGTGATTCAAAAATCGTCTGGTACTAAAAACGCGGAAACGCCGTATTTATCAGCATTTCCGCTTCATTAACAAGAGCGCGAGACGGGACTCGAACCCTAAAGCGCCTGAAAAAGCCCATAAAATCAAGGAGGAATGCGCGTTGTCTTCAAACTGTCTTCAAAATGAAGACACCTTGAACAGGATATATAAGCCAACCGAGATTGTATGAATAAGACATAGCGTGTCAAGGGGCAAGCGAAGCGATACGCCGTAGGGCAACCCTTGACACAGCGGACGGGGGCAAAGCAGAATGGAAAAAGAGGGAATGAAAAAACGCACTATCTTTCATTCCCCCTTGATTATATTCACGCCGCTTTGTCATAATCAATAATCATAACTTCACTGATAATCTTTTCTGCCTGTTTGCTCAATTTCTCAATTTCTTTCATAGTTGCCATTGAAAAAAATTCTTCACCGCATTGGGAACATTTCTTACATGGAACATTTTTTACAATCAAAATACCATTTTCTAACTTTTCAACATAGATTGTTGTTGATTCAATCATATGATTACTGCCACAAGTAAAACAATTCATATTTAACGCCCCTTTCTGGTTTTAAAATCTGGCTCCCATTCGTCAATGCTTGGATAGTATGCGGTTATTATATGCAGATTGATATTATCGCTTGCAACAACTACATGTAAGTATTTGTCGTTTATTGACATTCCCAATAATAAGCAACTGGGGAACGGTTTATCATCTTCATATTGTTTTATGATTTCGCCTTGCATAATGACTTTTATAATACTGTCTGAATCAATATTTCTTTCCTTACACCGTTTTATAACATGTGCAGTCATTATAATAGTATCGTCTGTACACAGCTTTCTTAAATCGTTGATAAGCAGAGCCACTTTCTCACCTACTTTCTATAAAATATTATATCACATTTAAAATAGGAAAGTAAAAGAAAATTAAAGTCAGGATAAACGGTACAGTTTATTCTTCCAATGAATGATGTAAAAATTCTCGTAAAGTATCGGCAAGTGGTGAAAAAAACAGGAAAAACCGAAACATATAATACGGAAGAACTGGAAAGCCTGAACAAGTATCTTGATAAAATGTATGCGGAAACAGAAGATGCGGTTTTCTTAGCCGTCAAAATAAATTTCCTGTTAGGCTTGCGGGTTGGCGAATTAGTAGCCCTCAAATGGGAAGACTGCAAGGAGCAATCACACCTCCATGTTGTCCGCGAAGAAGTCAGGAATCAGGAAACAAATCTTTATGATGTGGTGGAGCATACAAAGACTAACCGTGACCGTTATGTGATACTTGTTCCTAAAGCGGTAGCTATTTTGGAAAAAATACCGAAACAGGGCAGTTTTATCTTTATGAGGGACGGAGAACGAATCACAGCAAGGCAGATAGCCTATGTGTTGGAAAAGTTTGCAGAGCGTCAGGGAATGACGACAAAAAGCACTCATAAGATGCGCAAGACCTACGCAAGCAACCTGAACGCAAACGGAGTACCGCTTGACTGTATCAGGGAGATGCTGGGACATAGCAGCCTTTCAACCACACTTGGATATATATACAACCCGCTTACAGAATCAGAGACGTACAACCTCATAACAAAGGCTTTATAGACTGTCTTCAACTGTCTTCAAATTTGCAGACACAAAGAAAAACGGAAACGCTGTAAATATCAACGTTTCCGTACTTTTAAAAAGAGCGCGAGACGGGACTCGAACCCGCGGCCTCGACCTTGGCAAGGTCGCGCTCCACCAACTGAGCCACTCGCGCATTTCCGTTATGACATTTGTTGTCACATCCAACGGACAAATAATACTATACATTATGTTTATGGTTTTGTCAACTCAATTTTTAATTTTTTTTCTTTTTTTTACAATAAATGTAATATCGTTTGCGAGAGGACGACGGGAAACCAATCACAATCACAGGTCTTTTATTGATTCCTTATTTTCAGCCAGCAGCTTGTGCCGCAAGCGGCACAAACCAGGGGGGCTGGTCTTAAACTTGCCACCTGGTCATATTCCTCTCAAACTTTGCGGTGTAGGCCTGCCTTAACTCGTCGGCGGATATTCCATAGCAAAGCATTACATCGTTGTAGTACATGAGGACATCCGCCATTTCTTCAATAAGGTCTTTTCTCAGTTGGGGATCGGAGATGGCTTTCGTATCTCCGTGCTTTTTCACAATATCAATGACTTCGCCGATCTCGCCTACCATCCACAGCAATTTATTTTTCCCTATTTTTGGGGAGATGGGCTCCCATTTGCCATTATAGTTATCCTGAAGTTTTTTCTGCATTTCCTGCATTTCCTTAATACCAAAATCAGCCATGAAATTTTTCCTCCATTAGTTATCAGTTTCTAAACTTTTATGAGCCGCTTTGCGGCGTACCGCCACAACATGAAAGATGTTTGCTCCGTGCCTTCATATGCGGTTTTTTTCGCGCCGGGAAAAGGTGTTCCGGTACATGGTGCCTGTGACGCCCTCATAGTGTTTAAAAAGGCGCATAAAATACTTTTCATCGGGAATGCCCACCAGAGCGCTGATCTCGGACAGAGGGAGCTGGGGCATTGTGGTGAGAAATCTTTTTGCCACCTGAATGCGCTGGCGGTTCAGGTATTGGGTGATGGTATATCCGCTGTAGCGCTTGAAAAGGGTGGACAGATAAGAGGGATGATAGCCGAATTTTTCCGCGATGTCGTTGACGGAGAGGGTGGTATCGTAATTGAGCTGCAGCCATTCCATCAGGTTGACGATACCAAGTGGGATTTTCCGCTCCTGCTGCATCAGGTGGCGGCGGAAAAAGCATTCGTTTGTCAATTCCAGCAGCAGAGCGCTCTGGGCGTAGCAGCAGTGCATAGCGGAAAAATGGCCCAGGCGCTTGGACAAATCCAATAGTTGGACAAACAGAAGGTTGACCTGGCTGTTTGCGGAAAAGGTACCTGTCTCGGGAAGAATATAACGGGGATGGTTTTCCTCTTCTTCAGAAAAAAGTGCGGCGGTCTGCTCTTCCTCGTATAGGGTGGCGGCTCCGGACCGGAAATAAAAATGTGTCCAGTAAAAGGAGAGCTCTTTGTCAGAGGGCTGTGTACCGAAATGGCACTCCCCCGGAAACAAAAAGACAAACTGGCCGGGGGCCAGGTGGTAGCTGTGGGCGCCGGACTGAATGTGCAACTCTCCTCTGATTACGGAAATCAGTTCATAGGAATCCTGGGTACGTCTGGGGTGCAGGAACTGATCGTCATTGGTAAGGTTGCCTGCCCCGGAAAAGGAAACCGGCCTGGAGGCGTCGGATACAAGGTATAACATCTGGGATTTGTCCACCTTTCATTGAATATTGTAAGTTGTGGAATCTCATGGAAATGGTATCATAATTTTTGATACAGGTCAATTTTAAAAGATATTGAACGACACAAAATTTTTGTCGTTTACTATAAGTATCTTGAGATTTGTACACGCGGTTATTACCGTATAGGGATTGGCGGAAAAGCCAAGATTACTGGAATGGAGGAGAGAGATGGAAGAAAAAGCAAAGGAAATCCGAAGCGGCCAGGTGAGCATAGAGGACGGATTCTGGTCACGGATGCAGGAAAAGGTAATTGACGTGGTCATTCCCTTTCAGGAAAAGGTACTAAACGACGAAGTACCGGGGGTGGAAAAGAGCCATGCTATCGAAAATTTCCGCATTGCGGCGGGGATGAAGGCCGGTGAATTTTACGGGATGGTGTTCCAGGACAGCGATGTGGCGAAATGGCTGGAGGGTGTCGCCTTTTCCCTGACAGTGAAACCGGACGCCGCTTTGGAGGCCAGGGCGGACGAGATCATCAGCATCATTGAAAAGGCCCAGCAGCCGGACGGCTATCTGGATACCTACTTTATCGTCAAGGAGCCGGAGCACCGCTGGCAGAACCTCCACGAATGCCATGAACTTTACTGTGCCGGCCATATGATGGAGGCGGCTGTGGCCTATTACGAAGCCACGGGGAAGGATAAGCTTTTGCAGGTGACGCAGCGCCTGGCAGACGCCATCATAGACAGATTTGGCCCCCAGGAGGGGAAGGAGCACGGCATTCCGGGGCATCAGGAGGTGGAGATCGGCCTGATGAAGCTCTACCATACCACGGGAAAAGAAAAGTATAAAGCCATGGCCCGGTATTTTTTGGAGGAAAGAGGAAAGAATCCCGGCTACTTTTATCAGGAAAAGGTAAAGAGGGGATGGCAGCATTGGGGACAGTATAGCCTGGAAGAGCTGGACGTTTCCTACAACCAGGCCCACGAGACGGTTTATGAGCAGAAGGAGGCCGTAGGTCATGCGGTTCGCGCGCTGTATATGTACACCGCTATGGCCGACCTTGCGGGAACCGACAGGGATGAGAGGCTGTATCAGGCCTGCCGGCGGCTGTGGGACAACGTGGTAAACCGGAAACTCTACATTACCGGCGGGATCGGCGGAAATGCGGAGGGGGAGGCTTTTTCCAACGAGTACGAGCTGCCCAACGATATGGCCTATGCCGAGACCTGCGCGTCCATAGCTATGGTGTTTTTTGCACACCGGATGCTGGAGATGGAGCCGGACGGGGCCTATGCGGACATCATGGAAAAGGAACTCTACAACAGCACGGTGAGCGGAATGCAGTTGGACGGGAAAAAGTATTTTTATGTCAATCCGCTGGAATGTGAGCCGGAGGTATCCGGAAAGCTGTTCGGATACAAGCATGCGCTGCCCCAAAGGCCGGGGTGGTATGCCTGCGCCTGCTGCCCTCCCAATCTGGTAAGGATGATCACCTCCCTGGGGAAATATTGCTGGAGCGAGAGCGATTCCGCCATTTATTCCCACCTGATGATCGGCCAGAGGGCCGAGCTGCAGAAGGCGGAAATCACCATAAAGACACGCTATCCCTGGGAAGGGGAGACCACATACCGGGTTACGCCCAGGACAGAGCAGGAGTTCACCCTGGCGATCCACGTTCCGTACTACGTGGACTGGGAGCAGGACAGGACTTCTCTGACCGTGAACGGTGAGCAGATTGACGCCCGAGAGCTTTTGCAAAAAGGGTATGTATATATCCGAAGAAAATGGGCTGCAGGCGATCAGGTGGAGGTACGCTTCCCTATGGAAGTGCGCAGGGCCTATGCCAACCAGAGAGTGCGGGAGGACGCAGGCTGTGTGGCCCTTTTGCGGGGCCCTGTGGTGTACTGCTTCGAGGGCGTGGACAACGGGGAAATGATCCAGAGCCTGCGGATTCCAAGGCAGGCACAGGTAACGCCTTTTGTCTGTGAGGAGGGGGTGTTGAAGGGGAATACCCTGCTGAAAATGGAAGGCTCTCGCATGGTGGGAGGCGAAGAGCTCTACAGCGAGAAGCCGCCGGTAAAGGAAAGGGCAACGCTGACGGCCATTCCCTATTACGCCTGGGCAAACCGGGGCGAGACACAGATGCGTGTGTGGATGCTGGAAGAGTAAAAAAGTGTATCGTGTATAAAAAGAATATATTCTAAAAAGTTTTACTCGGGTGTTTTCGAATCGGAAATACAATGAAGCAGGTTTTGGAGAGCGGATTGGAAAATGAAGTTTCCTGGCAGAACAGAGCAGAGGAAAAAACGGCATCGCATGTTGGAGAAAAATCATCAGACAGTATCTTTAATCTATGGGCGCAGGCGCGTTGGAAAGAGTGAATTGATCAAGCAAGTGTTAGAGAAAATGTCAGATATGTTATTTGACCTATAACGACGTTTTTCGTCTGATCGATATTCGCAGGAACAGTTAAATTTATGCCGGATAAAATACAGGTAATAAAGGTATTTTATCCGGCATATTCTTTCACACTCACAAATCCATAAGCCTCATCTTATCGCTGCCGGAGAGCCGGTGCTTCCCGGCGAGAGTCCGGTAGAGAAAAGCGACAAAGAGGACGGTCGTGTTGGCCGCGCAAAGGGTCAGTAGCATCGCCTGATACAAATCCGTGACACCGCCCTCTGTGTGCAGGACAGAGAGATAGACCTGTCGGAGCATCAGAATCAGGGCCAAGGTATAGAGCACGAACAGCGCCGCTTTGATCCTGAACCGCAGGGCAGGGCAGGCGGTGTGTACAAGGCGCATAAGCAGAAGCCTGCCGCCGATTCCCAAGGCAACAATTAATAAGACCATCAATAATGGATAGTAGCTATTGTTCATCGTTTTCTTTCTCCTTTCGATATTCCTGAATTAAAATGGCAGCAGCGTCAAATTCCAGTTTTTCTTCCAGCACCATTTTCTTGATCAGGCTGATATAGGCCTCCTCCTTTTTTTCGTCGGCGGAGAGGATTTGGCTGATGACCCGATCCAGCCGGGAGCGCACGGTAGGGTAGGTTACGCCGTATATCTTCGCCACCTCCTTGAGGGAACCGGAGGCAAGTACAAAGCGCCGGATAAACTGTAAATCTTCATCGGTTAATTCTGTGAGCCATTGCGGAAAAATTCTCATTGATACTCCCGTCCGTGTTCTTTCACACATTTGCAGGGCAGCCCGCCGCTGTTTTGAATGTAATTGTATAGGGAAAAT
>Ga0224748_10634_pt1 | contig 11120 bp, 14 predicted proteins | sample LIM_F_Water_Neg_FD_182074 | JGI IMG/M metagenome (GOLD analysis project Ga0224748, IMG submission 182074) | Enriched cells from gastrointestinal tract of the lab mouse from Pacific Northwest National Laboratory (PNNL), Richland, Washington... | ecosystem: Host-associated > Mammals > Digestive...
GCCCCCGGCTACAACATAGCCGACATACGCCAGAACGCCATAGCGGTGCTGCAGGCGTATGTGGACAGCGTAAACCGGGAGGACTTCGACCAGGCCCCGGCCCGGGGCGATGAGGGCCGGGAAAGCACCATAAGCTATTACCGCATAGGAGACCTGATTTTTGGCGTGGAGGGCGTGGCCGATATCGTAAGCTATACCCTAAACGGCGGCCTTGCCTCCCTTTCCTGCGGGTATGGGGAATACTTCACCCTGGAGGAGGTGGACATCCATGCCCCTGACGGATGATTTCATGCTGCCCCGCAGGGTGCGGACTATGGAGCAAATGGCCGACCTGCTCCAGGCGGAGGAGGCGGAAATCAACCAGGCCCAGCGAACCATAGACGCTATGGCGGCCCAGCTGGCGGTGTGTACCAGCACTTTCCTCCTGCCCCGGCATGAGCGCATATTCGGCCTGCCGGTCAATACCGGGGAAAGCCTGGAGGTGCGGCGGGCCAGGGTGCTGGCCCGCCTTAACACACGGGGCGTCACTACGGTGCAGGCCATACGGGAGCTGGTGCAGATTATAACGGGCCGGGAGGGGGAAGTCACCGAGCATTTTGCGGGCTATGCCTTTTCTGTGACTGTCCGCCTGCTTTTCCCGGACGCCACCAAAGACCTGGGGGAGCTTATCCGGCAGATAGACGAAATAAAGCCCGCCCACCTGATTTTCGACACCATCGGGGCGGTGCAGCCGGTAGTGCTGGAAAACAAAAACCGGCTGCTGTTTGTAAACCAGAGCCTGCGGCTGCGGGTGAGCAACCTGGGGGAAAGCGCCATCTACCTGGACGGGCGCAGGAACCTGGACGGTACCTGGCAGCTTGCCCAAAGGTTTACACGGGGCGCGGCCTTTTCCCGGCTCCTGCTTTCCATGGGGGCCAGCAGCCGGGGCAGCTGGGGGCAGGCCCTTGCCTGGGCCGTCCGGGCCATGGCCCATACACAGCCCAGCTGCCCGCCGTGGCCTATGTTATGACGGGCCTTATCCTATCCGCAGGCGCTGCGCCTATCCATGAGCTGATTGAAAAGGTGCGGGCGTCCAGGGATACCATTTTACTGCCCGGTGAGATTTTCGAGCCGGAGAAAGGGGTGCGGGATGAGTAACAGCGCTTTAAGCTGTATGCGGCAGATAAGCCCCAACCGCAACAGCCCCCGGAACCACAAAATTGACACCATTACCATTCATTGTGTGGTGGGCCAGATGAGCGTGGAGGCCCTGTGTTCCCATTTTAGCAATCCAGGGCTGGGGGCAAGCTGCAATTATGGCATAGGCCCCGATGGCCGCATATGCACCATTGTGGACGAAAGCGACCGCTCCTGGTGCTCCAGCAGCGCCGCAAATGACAACCGGGCCATTACCATTGAGTGCGCAAGCGATGCTTTTTACCCTTACGCCATTAACGCCAACGTCTGGAAATCTTTGGTGGAGCTGTGCGCGGATATCTGTAAGCGCAACTCTATTAAACAGCTGCTGTGGCAGGCAGATAAAGGGCTGGCGGGCCGGATTGACCTACAGAATATGACGGCCCATCGCTGGTATGAAAACAAATCCTGTCCTGGCGATTACATTTACAACCGCCTGGGGCAGATTGCCAAAGAGGTAAACCAGAAATTGAGCGGCGCTCCCGCTGGCCCCTTTAAGCCGTATCAGGGCCAGGTCAATGCGGACGATGGCCTCAACTGCCGCGCGGCCCCGGTAAGCGGCCAGGTGCTCAAGGTTTACACGGACGGCACAGTGGTCACCATCACCAAAGAGGACGGCTGCTGGGGCTACACCGGCGAGGGCTGGGTGTGCCTGGACTATATTACCAAAATCGCCTCGGCTAAAGACCCGGCGGCAAAGGAGGAAAGCATCATGGACGGCAGGCAGTTTAAGAAAATGTACGGTGAAATCAACCCCACCTACAACACCCTGGATGAGGTGCCCGGCTACTGGCGGGAGGATATCCGGGAGCTGGTGGAGAAAGGTATTATCTCCGGCGTGGGCGGCGGCAAGCTGGGCTTGACCCATAGCGAGTGCAAGGCCGCTGTGCTTGCCAAGCGGATCGCGGAAAAGCTGAAATAGCCTGCTGCCCTTCGGTAGTCCGCCCGAGGATTCTGGCCCCTTAATTTACAGAAAGGGATGGACTATTATATGGACAGCTTTATGGGCTGGATCGGCGGCAAGCGTATGCTGCGCAAAGCCATTTTGGAGCGTTTCCCCACGGACAAGGTGGAGCGGTATATTGAAGTATTCGGCGGTGCGGCCTGGGTGCTTTTCGCCAAGGAAAAGCAGGCGGGCCAGCTGGAAGTCTATAACGATATCAACGGCAATCTGGTGAACCTGTTTCGCTGTGTAAAGTATCACTGCGGGGAGCTGCAGCGGGAATTTGACTGGCTGCTTTCTTCCAGGGAGCAGTTTTTTGATTATGTGGCCCAAGCCAACATGCGGGGGCTTACGGATATCCAGCGGGCCGCCCGGTTTTTCTATATGGTCAAGCTGAGCTTTGGCAGTGAGCACAGAACCTATGGAACCAGTAAAAAGATGGTAGATAATGCGGTTGAACGCTTAACCGCCATAAAAGAACGGCTCCGGGGCGTGAACATAGAACACAAGGACTTTGCAGACCTTATCCGGGTATATGACCGCAAGGCCGCACGGTTCTATCTTGACCCGCCGTATATTGGCACCGAGGGGTATTATGACTCCCCTTTTACCCCGGATGACCACCAGCGCTTACGGGCCGCTCTGGAGCCTGTTAAGGGCCGTTTTATCCTCTCTTACAATGACTGCCCCGAGGTGCGGAAATTGTATAAGGATTATACTATCGAGAGGATAGAGCGCAGGGAAAACCTGTCTGGCAGCGGGGAAAATAAAAAGCAGTATGCGGAAGTGATTATCCGTAACTTCTAACAGATATTGTAAGGTTCTTACGATATTTGTCACAACCTTACAAAGTGCGGACAAATTATACTCTTTCTGGTAAAATGCCCAATAAAGGGGCATGAAAGATGATTAAAATTCATCTATCCAGAATCCTCGGCGAACGCCGGTGGACACAAGCCAAATTGTCCAGGGAAACAGGCATCCGGCCCGGTACTATCAGCGATTTATATCAAGAAGTAGCCGAGCGGGTAAGCTTCGAACACCTGGACAAAATCTGTGAGGCTTTGGGCTGCACCCTGCCTGAGCTGCTGGAATACATACCGAACCAGCAGCCCCGGACAGGGGAAAATCTTATCCTTGAGGAACACGGAAACCACAGGAAAAAGCCAAGCTGATTTCTAAAAAGTAAGAGCGCTTAAACGGTTTATTTTACCATTTAAGCGCTCTTCTTTTTTTGCAGATAATTTGAAATTTTTTTGCGGTTTTTTCGCAAAGCTACAGAGGCCCTCAAGGTTGCAGGCGAAGAAATCCATGCTGAAAGCACTTTCACTCCCGATACTACTGATGGCGAAACTGTAGTGCAGTTCACCTTTGACACCACTGGGCTGGTAGACTCCACGGAAATTGTGGCCTTTGAAAGCCTGTCTCGTGAGGGCATCGAGCTGGCAGCTCATGCCAATATTGAAGACCCGGCGCAGACGGTCAAAGTCACCGTTACCGGGCCGAGGATCGGCACCAAAGCAACTATTGACGGCAAGAAAGAAGTATCCACAGATGGACTCATCACCATCGAAGATGTGGTGTCTTACAAGGGACTGACCGCTGGCAAGGAATACAAGCTGACCGGTACGCTAATGAATAAGACCACCGGTGAACCTTTCAAGCTCAACGGCGAGGAAATCCGCGCCGAGGTTGTGTTTACTCCCGAAAAATCTGAAGGAGAGGTCACTGTTTCTTTTCCCTTTGACACCTCTTGGGTGAATGCCGCTACAGATATTGTGGTGTTCGAAAAGCTGTCATTGGGCGGCAAGGAAGTCGCTGTCCATGAGGATATCGGCGATAAGGAGCAGACCGTCACCTCATGATGGTACTGTCTGCAATCCCAGACATCGAAATCACCTGCACCGACTTCTGCGAATGCTTTGACGATAACAAGGCATATCTCCAGGGCAGGCTCCATCAGGAGCAGAATCCCCAGGTGCGGCGGCTCATCGAGCAGGACATGGATATGCTGGACCGGGCGCAGGCTGAGATGGCGACCGCCCGGCAGTTCCTGTTTATCAGCCGGTGCAAGGGGATGAAAGCTGACCAGGTGTTCCAGGCTGTGAACCGTATTGAGAAAGTAATCTCCGAGCAGGGGTTTGAAGTCAGGCGTATGCGCAAGAGCGACATCAAGCGATTCTTGGCTATCTATTTCGACGCCAGCATGAACGGCGACCAGCTCCCCGATACAGACGGCGGGCAGTTTTTCGAGGTGCAGTCCTATGAGCCGGAGGACTAAATTCGGCGTTTTCATCACTCTGCTGTCGGCTGTCCTTGTCACCTGTGGGATGATGATTGGAGGGGAATTGCTGTCACGGCAGAAAGAAAAAGAAGATTTCGAGGAACTTGCCAAGCTGGTGACAGTAGAAAAACCGTCAACCTCGCCAACACCATCTGCCTATCCACCTGCCAGTACCCTGCCAGACAATTCAGAAATACCAGAAGAAATGCCTGCTGAAGATGAACCGGCACAGCGCGCCCTCTCCGAACTGTTCGCCATGAATGAGGATTTTGTGGGCTGGCTGTGTATCCCTGAAACCGACATCAATTACCCTGTCATGCATACGCCGGACGATCCTGAAAAGTATCTGCGCCGAAATTTTCAGGGCGAGTACAGCGAATCCGGTGTTCCTTTTCTGGATTTCCGATGCAGTCTTGACAGCGACAACCTCATCATCTATGGCCACAACATGATGAACGGTACCATGTTCGCCGCTCTGCAAGGGTATGTGCAGGAGGATTTCTGTGAGCAGCACCCCATCATCGAGTTTCAAACTGCGGATGGCTGCGAGGAATATCAATTGTTCGCCGTGGCCTGGGTCAAAAGTAATGATGAATGGTACAAGTTTGTGAGCGCCGATGCCGCCGAAGATTTCAACAGCGCTGTTGAGAAAGTCATTGGCAAGGCACTGCTGACCATCAATCCTCCCCCTGAATACAGACAACAAATCCTGACTTTGTCTACCTGTTACGACTCCGCCCACAACGGCAGGCTGCTGGTGCTGGCTGCAAAATTATAGAAAGGTTGTGTGACTATGTCCAAGAAGAAAAAGAACAAGAAAATGAACCCGGCCCAGCTTGAAGCTGTGCGTACAAAAGATTTCTTCGACTGCATCCTGCCGGGCTCCGTGCGCTTCATGAGCGATTATTATATCGTGGGCGACTCGTACCGCTCGGTATGGTTGGTGCGGGAGTACCCGCCCAGCACAGAGGAACAGGCTATCCTGTCCCAGCTCGCCGACCGCAGCGGGGTGACCCTGCGCATTTATCACCGGCTGGTGGAGCCTATGGAGCAGAGGAAGATCCTGCAAAATGCCACAAGGAAGAACAAGCTCATGTCCGGCGGCAACGATGTCAACGAAACAATCGAGGCCCAGGGAAACCTCCAGGATGTGGTGGAACTGCTGGCCAATCTGCGAAAGAACAAGGAGCCTCTCTTGCATTGCTCCGTGTTTATAGAACTCAAGGCCCGGACACTCGACAAGCTGAAGGAACTCCAGAGCGAGATATCCATGGAGCTGACCCGCTCCAAGATATCCGTTGACCGCCTGACACTGCGGCAAAAAGAGGGATTTCTCTCTGTTCTGCCTGTGGGCGCGAACCAGTTCGGGGCGCAGTATGAGCGAGTATTACCGGCATCCAGCGTTGCCAATTTGTACCCCTTCAACTTCTCTGGCAAGACCGACCCCCATGGCCTTTATATCGGGCGGGACAAGTACGGTTCCAATGTGCTGGTGGATTTCGACCGCCGGGCAGAGGACAAGACCACCAGCAATATCCTGATTCTCGGCAACTCTGGGCAGGGCAAGTCCTACCTGTTAAAGCTCATTTTAACCAACCTGCGGGAGTCCGGCAAGACCTGCATCTGCCTGGACGCGGAATCCGAGTATGAGGAACTCACCCGCGCCTTGGGTGGCTGCTATATCGACTTCATGTCTGGCGAGTACACCATCAACCCGCTGGAACCCAAGGCTTGGACAGATGGTTCTGGCGAAGTGGATGCAGCTACGCCCGACGCATTCAAGCGGGTAACACGATTGAGCCAGCACATTGCGTTCCTCAAGGACTTTTTCAGGGCCTACAAGGATTTCAGCGACGCTCAGATCGACACCATAGAGATACTCCTCATGAAGCTCTACGCCCGGTTCGGCATCACCGACAGCACAGATTATGCCACCAAAAAGCCCTGCGATTTCCCCATTCTCTCCGATTTTTATAAGCTCTGCCAGGAGGAATATCACACCTATGATAAGGAGCGCAAATACCTTTATACCGAGGAAATGCTCCAGGAGGTGTGCTTGGGAATCCATTCCATGTGCGTGGGGGCTGAGTCCAAATATTTCAATGGGCACACGAATATCGTGGACGACCGGTTCCTGTGCTTCGGGGTGAAAGGGCTGATGGATACCAACAAGCGGCTCAAAGACGCCATGCTGTTCAACATTCTCTCCTATATGTCCAACGAGCTGCTGGGCAAGGGCAACACGGCTGCGTCCATCGACGAACTCTATCTGTTCCTCACCAATATGACGGCAATCGAGTATATCCGCAACGCCATGAAACGTGTTCGGAAGAAGGATTCCTCGATTATTCTGGCCAGCCAGAATATTGAGGATTTTTTAATTCCCAGCATCCGGGAGTTCACCAAGCCCCTGTTCAGCATTCCTACCCACCAGTTCCTGTTCAACGCCGGGCAGATCAACCCCAAGGACTTCATGGACGCCTTGCAGGTGGAGCCAAGCGAGTTTGAGCTGATAAAGTACCCGGAGCGCGGTACCTGCCTGTACCGCTGCGGCAATGAAAGGTACCTGCTCCAGGTAATTGCGCCGGATTACAAGTCAACCCTCTTTGGAAAGGCCGGTGGCCGATGAGCGCAGCTCTCGGTGCAGCCCTCAAGAAAATCGCTGTTGCTCTGCTGTCAGACCCCAAAACCCTGAAGAAAGTTGTTGGTATCGTGCTGACGCTGCTGGTGGCTGTCATCATGCCCATAGCGGCGGTGATCGCCATTTTCAGTACGGATTTTGAGATAGACGTGCCGGAGTTTCAGCGCTTGGCCATCCAAAACCTGACCCCGGAACAGCGGGCCGACCTGCAATTTATCGAGGACGCCGGCAACGAAATTCAAGCAGAACTCACTGCCAGAGGGCAGGAAAAACGGCTCAAGGAGGCTCTGGTGCTGTTCCTTTTTGCTCTAGGGGACTTCGCCCACGAGCCGGGATTTGCCGAAAAGCTGGCAGGGTGTTTCGTGGAGGGGCAGACCCATGCCGAACTCATTGCCGCTGTCAATGCCGCTTTTGGCACGAACATCGACCCTGCGAGCTTCGAGAAGATCATGACCTTTGTGAACCGGCAAATCGTAGACGTGGCCCGCTCCCAGTTGGGGAACGTGGGCGGTGAACCCTATTGGAGTTGGTATGGATTTCCTTCTCGGGTAGAGTGGTGCGCCTGCTTTGTAAGCTGGTGCGCCGACCAGTGCGGCTATATCGACAGCGGGATCATGCCGCGATTCTCTGGGTGCAGCCAGGGTGTCAACTGGTTCAAAGCACGAAACCTCTGGCTGGACGGTTCCGCTACCCCGTCCTCCGGCATGATAATATTTTTCGATTGGGTGGACGATGACGGCACTCAGGACGGCAATTCAGACCATGTTGGCATCGTGGAGAAGGTGGAAAATGGTAGGGTGTACACCATAGAGGGAAACTCCGGCGACGCCTGCCAGCAGAACAGTTACCCCATAGGATACTTTGAGATCCTGGGGTACGGCGTGCCAAAATATGAAATCGGAGGTACAGAAGATGATAGTGAAAGTAATCCCCCAGCGCAAGGAGCCTGAGATAACGGCCCAGCCCTGGGTGGTCGAGCATACGGTGGAGCTGTCTCCCGGCGAGTTCCGCTATTTAAAGGAACACCTGCTGTGGGATCACCCCTGCATTGCGGAACACGCCAGCGAACTGCACATGGATAAGCATGGCATCACCCACGGAATGCTGGTACTGTGCGAGGGCATCGATGATGGCATCCTCATGAATTCTGAAGGGGCTTCCTACGCCCGGTATGCAGCTTACCTGTCCGGCGCAAGGACGCTGTCCCTCATGGACCGCTACCCTATCCTGCGGGATTTCTGTGTGCAGATGGACGCTCTGGTGGATAAATATGTCCACCAGGCAATCTCCGGCCAGGAGGATGGGCAGTTCACCATCTCCTATCCAAACGTGGATGCTGATATTGAAAATGAGATTTTCAACGATAACCTTACAGCTTTTGACTGGCGGCTGTTCCTGGATATGCTCTCGGCGCGCCCGGAAATCGATGATATGGATACAACAAATAATGAAATATGCCTGACGGTTGCCCCAGAGTTTGTGCAGGAACAGGCTCCGGGGATGTCTATGTGATGTCACTATGTTAGTAGAGGAAACTCTCTTCGGCAGGCGGGACAAGGTGCAGATCGCCATCGACCGGCTCCGCACCTTTGAGCCGCCGGAGGGGTACTATCTGGCATTCAGCGGCGGCAAGGACAGCCAGGCCGTCTACCATCTGTGCCGGGAAGCTGGTGTGAAATTCGACGCTCACTACAGCCTGACCACCGTTGACCCGCCGGAGGTCATCTATTTTATGCGGGAGCATTATCCTGACGTTGTTGTGGAGCGTCCCGGTATCACCATGTGGGATTTGATCGTCAAGAAAGGTATGCCGCCGACACGCATAGTCCGCTACTGCTGCGACCAGCTCAAGGAGCGCGGCGGTCAGGGGCGGTTTGTAATAACCGGCGTTCGCTGGGCGGAAAGTGCCAGGCGCAAAAATGGCTGGGGCGTGCTGGAGCTGAACAGCCACAGCAGCGCGCGTATCAAGCTGAACGGCAACGACGAGGCCCGCCGCCTGCTGGAATCCTGCGTGATGAAAAGCATGCACACCCTCAAGCCCATCATTGACTGGTCAGAGGATGATGTGTGGGAGTACCTGGATTCCCATGGCATCCCTCACTGCTGCCTCTACGATGAGGGCTACTCCCGGATCGGGTGCATTGGCTGTCCCCTTGCCGGGGCCAAGCAGATGCGCCGGGAGTTTGCACGTTATCCGAAATACGAACAGGCATATCTCCGGGCATTTGATCACATGCTTCAGGCCCGGATTGACAACGGCAAGCCCTATTTGAAGTGGCACTGCGGGCAGGATGTCATGGACTGGTGGCTCAGAGAGAGCAGCCATTCAGTACCTGAAAACCAAATAACTTTTGAAGATATCTCAGCAGAAGGAGTTGATACACTATGAAAAAAGATTCTATCACCCTCCCTTATGACGAAGAAAAGCTGGCGGCCCTGCGGCTGTACTTGGAGCAAAAGGGACAGTCGGTTGAGCAGGAAATGGTCTCTGCCGTGGATGCGCTCTACGCCAAGTCCGTCCCCGGCAATGTTCGTGAGTTCCTGGACCTGCGCTCCGGCATGGAGGTGAAACCTGCTGAGCGGCGCAAACGGCCCAGGCCGCAGGCAGAACAAGAACCTGTTTCGGCGCCTCTCTCAGAAAGCAGTGATAGCTTTTGAGAACCCAAAAATTTGGCATAGAGATTGAGATGACCGGCATTACCAGGGCCGCAGCCGCCCAGGTAATCGCCGGTCATTTTGATACCAGCGCCACCCACGTCGGTGGGATGTACGACGCTTTCGCTGTCCGGGACGGCGATAACCGCCAGTGGAAGGTGGTCAGTGACTCATCCATCCACAGGGAATCCAGGCGGGGGCAGTCCTCCAACGCCTCCTACGCGGTGGAGTTCGTCTCCCCCATTTGCAAGTATGAGGACATCGAAACCATTCAGGAAATTATCCGTAAGCTGCGCTCCGCCGGGGCCAAAGTCAACAGCTCTTGTGGAATTCACATCCACATTGACGCCGCCCCCCACGACGTGAAAACTCTCCGCAACATCGTGAATATCATGGCGGCGAAGGAGGATCTGCTCTACAAAACCCTCAAGGTGGATGTGCATCGGGAGCACTATTGTGCCAAGGCTGACACCCGGTTCCTGGATGAGCTCAATGCAAAACGTCCCACGTCCATGGATACCCTGGAGTCCATCTGGTACAATGGGCGGTCCGGCAGGAATTATCACTACGATGAGAGCCGGTACCACGGCTTGAATCTGCACTCGGTGTTCTCTAAGGGTACGATAGAATTCCGGCTGTTCAACTCCACGCTTCATGCCGGGGAAATCAAGTCGTATATCCAGCTCTGCATGGCCATAAGCCACCAGGCGCTGGTACAGAAATCGGCTTCCCGCATCAAGACCCAGAGCAGCAATGAGAAATACACCTTCCGGGTGTGGCTGCTGCGGCTGGGGCTGATTGGCGATGAGTTCAAGACGGCCCGGCACCATCTGCTGAAGAATCTGGACGGCAATATTGCGTGGAAGGACCCGGCCCAGGCAGAGGCTCAAAAGCAGAGGTTAGCAGAAAAACGGCTGGCGGAGTCTATTGCCCAGGCCATGGAGCAGGCTCCCGCCCCTCCAATTTCAGAAGATGTAGAATCCGAAGAACCACGAATGTCTATGTGAAAGGATGAGAAAATTGGCTAAAAAATTGTATGTTGCCTACGGCAGCAATCTCAACAAGGGACAGATGAAGTACCGCTGTCCCACGGCAAAATATGTTGGCACAGGCGAATTGCAAGGGTACGAGTTGCAGTTCAAGGGCCGGGAGCGTTCAGCTTTCGCTACCATTGGCCGCAAAGATGGGGCATCCGTTCCCGTGGGTCTCTGGGAAATCCAGGCCAGGGACGAGCGGGCCTTGGATATGTATGAGGGCTTTCCCAGCCACTATTTCAAGCGGGATGTGCAGGTGCAGATGGGCGGCCGGGAGGTCAGCGCGATGGTTTACATCATGAATCCGCGCATGAATTTCAATCTCCCCTCGCCCAGCTACTATGCCACGGTGCATCAAGGCTACCGTGACTGCGGCCTGGATACTGC
>Ga0224748_10635_pt1 | contig 11105 bp, 9 predicted proteins | sample LIM_F_Water_Neg_FD_182074 | JGI IMG/M metagenome (GOLD analysis project Ga0224748, IMG submission 182074) | Enriched cells from gastrointestinal tract of the lab mouse from Pacific Northwest National Laboratory (PNNL), Richland, Washington... | ecosystem: Host-associated > Mammals > Digestive...
GTCATGGATGTATTTTTGTCAGCAGATGATATAGAGGAAAAATCATTAAAAGTCGGTTTGGGGATATACTGCCTGTTAACTACAGCGGTGTACAGCATATTCGGGGTATCTGTCCCGTATGAGATTTGTAACTGTTTAGGGATCATAGGACTTACCTGTTTTTATCAGGAACTGTGGAAAAAAAGATTATGGGTATCGCTCATACTATTTAGTCTGGATATGGCCAATTCCCTGATCGTTCTTTCAGTTTTTGGGGATATTGCAAAATTTCAGCAGCCGGCAGTTCAGGCTCTGCTGATGTTGATTTGTACAACGATTATAAGCCATATTTCTTATCCGCCAGAAGCAAAAGAGATTGCGTTTGACAGAAAGCAGACATTATTGCTGCTGGTGATCCCGGCAATGAGTGTTATTGTCTTAAGTGTGCTGATGCTGGGAGAATTCCCTAAAATGTCTGCAATATTGATTAGCGGCTGTATGCTGATGATCAATATCAGTGTATTTTATCTATATCATATCCTGATAGAAAATTATATACATGTAAGGGATAATGACATATATAAACAACAAACATATGCATATCAAAACCAATTAGAAGTCATTATGGAATCCAGGAATCGGGTTCGTGCTTTAAGACATGATATGAAAAACCACATTTTAGCGCTGCAAGTCTTAGTACAAAGGAAAGAAGTAGAGGAAACGAATCGATATTTAGATTCTATGAAGAATTTTATGATCAATCCGGAGGAGTATGTTAAGACAGGGAATGATACGGTTGACAGTCTGCTGAACTATAAGATACAAAAGGCGAATGAGGTTTTAAATGTGGTAGAAACGAAAATCAGCATACCGGAACAGCTGCGTCTGCGTTCGTTTGATTTAAATGTACTTTTGGGAAACTTGTTGGATAATGCAATAGATGCTTCTATGCAGACAGATGACAGGAAACTGAAAATAACGATAAAACTTGATAAGGGAATTTTATTGATAAATATTTGTAATAGCTGCCGGAGGATTGCAGACGGAAAAAGGGATTTTTTGGAAACGACAAAAGAAGATAAAGTAAATCATGGGATAGGACTTAAGAATGTCCGCAGAATTGTGGAAAAGTATCATGGAGAGATAACGTTCTTATATGAAAATGATTCTGTGGAAACGGATGTTATGATGTATGTAAAAGAGATGTAGCAGAGGGCTGTTGCAAATTCATGCTGAAAGATGCGATATGATTTTGCAGCAGCTCTTTTGGGTCGATTTCGGCAATAATGTGGCCTGATTTCGCAAAACGAAAGAAAACAAAAAAATTAAATTTATAATATAGCTTATAAGAAAGCAGACAGGAGGTAATTATGAGAAATAAAGTTTTGGGATTAGTGGTTGTGACGATGTTGATGGCAGCTGGTATCTGCGGCTGTCAGAAGGCTCCGGAAAGTTCGTCTAATGGGGATATTCTTCACGCAAAAGATTCTGCAGAGGAGGAAGTGGCTGCAATCGTGAATGAACCTGAAAGCGCGGCGGAAAATGATATGCAGGAAATTAACAGTGTCATTGGTACGGGAGATCATGTAATCAGAATTCAGGCACAGATGCCGGATGTCCCACAGGATGTTTACTACATGACGCTTGGCGAAAATGAGACACTTACAAAAGAGCTTTTGACAGCGTTTTTAGGAAGTGAAACAGGGAATATTCAGGATTTATCAGAGGAAGCACAAAAGGAAATGGAACAATCTGAGGCAGAAAACGAGCAGGGAGAAGAACGGGCAGTATTTTCGGTCTTTGGCAATGCACCTGTTTATCAATTATCAGACGGACAAAAGACAGCCAGTTTTTCATATGGAACAGGCGCATATTATCAGGATGAACTCTTATATGAAAAGTGTGCAGCTATTTATAAATCTGCAGATGAAACGGTATTGGAGGAAGCAGACAGTGAAAATATTTATAGGGAGGCAGAAAAAATATTATTAGCAAAGCTTTCCCCAATTGGTATGGCAGAAATTGATCTATATAAAATTACGCAGTATCGATGCGAAAGCGTTACATTTTATGAAATTGAGTTTACTCCGTCTTACGAGGGCATGGGAGTTGTGCATGAATTTGGTTCTATAGCGTCAGGAGAAATTTTTCCGTCAGGAAAAGCATGGATATGTGAAGAAAGCATTGTAACCGTAAGCCTGAATGCTTGTCTTGGCAAAGTGGAAACGCAGGAAAAATGCGGGACAGTATTGTCATGGAGTCAGATTGAAAAGATTTTGGAAACGCATTTGAACAGTGGAAAAATAAACGGAAGCAGGAAAGCGGTTCTGACGGAAGCCGAATTTTTATATTATCCGGCTTTTAAAGAAGATGAAAATAAATTAGAATTGGTTCCCGTATGGCATATTTATACGCCAATGTCAGAATGGCTTGAGAATGAGGAATTAGCGGAAACATTCGTGGCAAATGGCTCTGCATGGAGTATTTGTGTGAATGCAGTATCGGGAGAAATCGTTAGGAGCGAGTAATATGCAAGGGTTCTTTTTCCATGATTTGAAAAGAAGTTTCTTAAACAGAGGTTTTCTGGCAGGTCTTTTAATGGTTGCATGGATTTTAGTGTCAGCAGCATTCCATGCGCCGCTTGACAGGAGCAGAAGCAGTTATTTTATTATGATGGAAGTATTTGCGGCATCAGGATTTACACCGTTTGCGGCGATATTTCCGGGACTTGCTTATGCCTCTGCCTTTTGCGAAGAATATAACAGTGGCTATATAAAAATGATTTATTCCAGAATGCTGCCTAGAAAATTTGCTCTTACCCGTATTGTTACGGTCGCGCTTTCCGGCGGAACGATGCTGGCTGTTCCGTTTATCATTGTTTTGAGTATTGCTTACTGCTTCGGAATTCCCGGAATACCAACGGGAAGCGATGAGGGACTTATGGCGGGAACGGCCTTGGTTTTTTACATAGAAAACTATGGAGAGTGGTATATCTTTCTTTGGAAGGTGATATTAGGCTTTCTGTTTGGATGTATATGGGCATTGGCAGGTCTTGCATTTGCAGTATGGCTTCCCAATAAATATGTGGCGCTAATTGCACCATTTGTATTGTATGAGGCTATGTGGCTGGCATTAGGAGAACTTTCGGTGCTGAATCCGATTTATCTTATGCGGGGGGATGATTTGAACAATTATCCATTATCCGGATTTATGGAATGTGTTTACATTTTGCTGGTATCATTCGCAGTCATGTGGGGATTGAAAAGGAGGTATCGGAATGGGTAGGATAAAACAGATCTTTTGCATGACGAAAACTACTTTTCTGGAGGAACGGCATAATAAGCGGGTAATTATGGGATTTCTTTTGGGAATGGCATTGTTTGGATACTGGCTGAAGTTGTTGATACAGTATGCATTGGATGTCGGGGAACCGGTTAATGTATTGGAAGCATTCATTGTAGTGGAGCATCATCACAAAAGCATTTTGTTTCTTGCTGCCGGCTGGCTATTGATTATATCGGATGCTCCTTTTATAAAAAGAAATACCTATCTGTCATTATGCAGGAGCAGCCGGAAAAAATGGAATGCAGCTATGCTGCAATATATTATGATGCAGGCGCTTCTATATGTTGTAAACATAGCTGCTGTATCGGCAGCTGTCAGTTCTTTGTGCGGTTTTTGGGGAAATATGTGGAGCAGTCCGGTTTATCATCTGGCGATGGATACCGGGAATCATTTAGGAGTGAGATATAATATTTCATTTCCGTGGGTGAATGTCATGAAAGCAATGACAGTACCGCAGGCATTTATGATTACTTTTGTCTTCCTATTCCTGTATTTGGTATTGATGGGATTTTTGCTTTATGTGTGCAATCTTTTGTTAAAAGAAATTTACGGAATATTGATTGTATTCGGGATACAGATTTCAGGATACTTATTACAACAGGAGGGAGTTACCCATTTATCTCTCGTGGCAAAAGCAATTCCCGGATATGCCATAGATGGAAATGGCGGACAATGGAACGTCATAGTTTTGTTTTGCGCTTTCATATTGATTTTGACATTAATTTCTTCGTGGTTAATTGGACAGGTAGATTTTAAAGATGAGGTGGAGGAGGAATAGGCGGGAATGTCTTTGTTTTTTCAGTTGTTTGCAGGTGTTGCTATGGATGAAATGGATACGTTTCCGTTAGTTCCTTTGGGATGCTGGCTGTTTCCGATCGGCATTTATTTGTTGATAATTGCTTTCCGATTTGGCATGGATAAGCAGAATAGACGTTTTGTTATTGTCCGGTGCGGGTGGATACAGAAGTGGTGGAAACATTTTTTCCTGCGGAATTTGTTGAATGGGGTATTTGCAGCGGTTGGTTTATTAGCGCTGTTCAAGATGATTGATTTGTTTGCATTACAGATGTTTACAGGAAATCTAAAGGAAATATCAGCGATTTTTATTTTATGGACAGTTCATGCAATGACTCTATCGGCATTATTTCTTTTGATGGAAATCTTAAGGATTAAAAAATTGATTCCGGCAGGTCTATTGTTATTGGAAGGCTTAACTTTTCTGAATGGTTTTCGATTTAGAAAGAGTGCAAGGTTTATGTTTGGAGTATGGGGAATGTATGTACAAAGTAATTTGTATGAAGATATGTATGGCTTCTCTATGATAAGCGTAATGATTGCCCAAGTCATAATCATTATGGTCTGTTACCGGTTTGGCAGCTATTTGCTGAAAGGCAAAGAAATGGAAGGAGTTTAAAATTATGGAAAGCATTATAAAAGTTGAAAAGGTAACGAAAAAATTTGGTTCAGATATTGCGCTTAACAATGTTTCTATAGAATTTGAAAGAGGAAAGATCTATGGAATTGTCGGAAGGAACGGTTCTGGAAAAACTGTTTTATTTAAGACAATCATAGGATTTTTAAAACCTACCGGCGGCAGAATCATTGTAGATGGTAAAGAAATCGGTAAGGATACGGATTTTGCCGATAATACAGGAATTATCATTGAAACCCCCGGTTTTCTCAGCGCTTATAGCGGATATAAAAATCTGGAGTATCTTGCGAGTATTAAAAATATAATTGGAGAAAAAGAAATAAAGAAAAGCATGGAACGAGTCGGACTTGATCCGAACAGTAAGAAGAAAGTTGGCAAATATTCTCTGGGAATGCGTCAAAGACTTGGGATTGCTCAGGCTATTATGGAAAATCCGGATATTCTGATTCTGGATGAGCCAATGAACGGTTTGGACAATCAGGGCGTGGAAGATGTTAGAGAAATCCTTCTAAATTTAAAGAAGGAAGGGAAATCTATTATTTTGGCAAGCCATAACAAAGAGGATATAAAAGTGCTGTGCGATGAAGTGTATGAGATGGATCATGGGAAACTGCATAGAGAGTAAGTTTAGAAAGTTATACTTTGAGTGAAAAGACATTAAGAGATGTGATATACTAGGAAGCGGAGAGTGGTAATAATATTCCGGAGATATTCTGGGGAAAGAGGCGCTGCAGAGACTCTTGCATGCCGCGGACTAAAGAAAATATAAGAAGAGTAAGGAAAGAAACATGCTGGATATATTAATTGTAGAAGATAACAAAGAAATAGGTGTTTTGCTGTGTGATTTTCTGCGTAAGGAGAACTACACGGTCAGTGTAGTACAGACCGGTGAAAAAGCTTTGGAATTGTATGAAAAATATGGAGCCAGAGTGATTGTGCTGGATATTATGCTTCCCGGAATGGATGGATTTGCGGTTTGTTCTAAGATCAGGGAGACTTCCAATACCCATATTTTAATAGCCAGTGCCAGGGTGGAAAAGGATGATAAATTAAAAGGCTTAAATCTTGGTGCAGATGATTACATTGAGAAACCTTATGATGTAGATATTTTAATTGCCAAGATTAAAGGCATTTTTAAAAGAAAATATGGTCAGGCGGAGATGGTAGAAGGGAATATCCGATTGAATACTGTGCAGCAGTCAATCTATGTAGATGGGCAGAAAAAAGAAGTTACCGAGAAGGAGTTTGAACTGTTAAAGCTGCTGATCGAGAATAAGAATGTAACGATGAAGAAGGAGTATCTGTTCAATGCCGTTTGGGGAAGTGACAGCGATTCGGAGCTTCAGACATTGACGGTGCATATTAAGCGGCTTAGGGAAAAAATAGAAGAAGAACCCAAAAAGCCCAGGCATATTATTACAGAGTGGGGAGTAGGGTATCGGTTTGAGTAAGTTTAAAATTTTTGTACTTTGGATTGTCATTATCGAAATATTGCTTATATTGTCGGCTAACAGACTGTACTTTTATCAAAATAATAATAGCAGCGGAAGATTGTATCTTGTGGAAGCAAGACGTGTGGTGAAAGAAATAGAAGAACAAAAATTGGAAGCTTCCGAAATAGAAACAATGAGTTTCAATCAGTATGAGACGATAGTAGGAATGAAAGAGTTTGTTGCCGGGGAATTCTGTGATAACGATTATTTAGTGGAAGAAATAGATGGTAAACTGTACCGGATAGAATATGCAGAGGAAAGAAGTCCACGATTACCTTTGTACATAAATATCTCGCTGTTTGGCATGATGATTGTGACAAATATTGTGCTCGTGTATGTGTATCATAAAGTCTTAAAGCCTTTTCGGGATATGAGTAATTTATCTTATGAGCTGGCGAAGGGGAATTTGTCCATGCCTGTAAAAGAAGAAAAAAGTAAGCTGTTTGGCCGTTTCCTGTGGGGAATGGACATGCTTCGCGAAAAATTGGAGGAAACAAAAGAGAAAGAACTTGCATTTCAAAAGGAGCGGAAGACACTGATTCTTTCTTTGTCCCATGATATTAAAACGCCGCTTTCTTCCATTGAATTGTATTCGAAAGCGCTGTCGGAGCATTTGTATGACACACAGGAGAGAAAGGACGAAGCTTTGCAGGGCATTGCAAGGAATGTGAAAGAAATAAAGAGGTATGTGAATGAAATAGTAACGGCATCCAGAGAAGATTTCCTGAATTTGGAAGTGCGTATGGGAGAGTATTACCTTTCAGAGGTTATGAAAGGTACAGAAAGCTATTATCAGGATAAGCTGTCTGTCATTCACACCGAATTTGAGGTGGATGAAATTCCGGAATGTCTTGTCAGAGGGGATAGAAACCGTATGGTTGAGGTTCTGCAAAATGTTATGGAAAATGCCATAAAATATGGCGACGGTAAGCGTATCCGCATATCGTTTGGGGAGGAAGAGGACTGTAAATTAATACAGATCGAGAACTCGGGGTGCAATCTGAAAAAAGAGGAACTTCCCAATCTTTTCGATTCCTTTTATCGAGGAAGCAATAGTGCCGGTATGAAAGGGAACGGTCTGGGGCTTTATATCTGCAAAACACTGATGCGTAAAATGGATGGGGAAATCTTTGCCGGGATGAAGGATGATGTTTTTAGGGTGACGATAGTAGTGAGAATAGCATAATGGATATGATAATTTCAGAGTTACATTTAGTGACTCTGAAGTTTTTTTGCACACACTCGATTTAAGGATTATTTAATAATTTCTCTTGTAGAATCAATCTGCAGAAAGCAATTCAGAAACAGGAGAAAGGAGTAACAGAATGTATCTGAGCATACTAAAAAAAGACTTAAAACGAAAAAGGGCAATGAATATTATTCTTCTATTGTTTATTATTCTTGCCATAATGTTCGTATCGTCAAGTGTAAACAACATTATAAATGTTACCACGGCACTGGACAGTTATTTTGAAATGGCGAATGCGCCTGATTATTGCGCGGTTACCATGAATAAAAATCTTGCCGTTGACATTGACGAAACGGTAAGAGCGGCAAGTGCAGTAGATCGTTATGAAACGGAAAATGTATTGTTTTTATCGACTGATAATTTTATCTGTGAGGACGGGGATATCGTTATCGGGAGCGGTACACATCTGCTTCAGAGCGACATTTGTATGAATTATTTTCTTTCCGATGGCAGTATCCTTGAAACGGTAGAGCAGGGCGAATTTTATATGGCGGAGGGTAAGGCGGACGCTCTCGGTATTGATGTGGGCGATAAGCTTACCATAGAAGTAAACGGTGTGAGCCGTGAATTTGTTCTTGCAGATAAAATAAAGGACGCACTTTTCGGTGCAGGTCAGTTCACGATTACTCGTTATATCATAAGCGAGGAAGATTTTGCGTGTTTCCTTTCCGCAGAAAATGTAGAGGAATATTACGGCGGTATGCTTGTCTACCTGTATTCTTCCAATATGGAAACGGCTCTGCCGCAGATAAAACCGCTTGCAGATAACAGCGCTCTCACAATGGACAGAGCCCTTATGAAATTCTTCTATATTTTTGATATGATAGTGGTAGGCATTCTGCTGGTGATAAGTATTCTGCTTATTATAATAGCATTTGTGGTTTTGCGTTTTACCATTTCTTTTACACTTTCCGAGGAATTCCGTGAAATTGGTGTAATGAAGGCTATTGGTATCGGCAATTTTAAAATCCGGGGTTTATACCTTGTGAAATATATGGGGCTTTCTGTGATTGGTGCGGCTATCGGTCTTGCCCTTAGCTTCCCCTTCGGTAAAATGCTTATGAGCATTTCCTCGCAGGCAATTATTATCGGAAATCAGAGTCCGATTTTGGTAAACATTCTTTGTGCCGTTTTTGTCATTGCAGTCATTTTACTGTTCTGCTATGGCTGTACAGGCAAGGTTAAGAAATTGACGCCCATTGACGCAATCAGAAACGGTCAGACAGGCGAACGCTTCCGTAAAAAGAGTCTTATGAGTTTAAGTAAATCCAAGCTTCCGGCGGCGCCTTTCCTTGCACTGAATGATATTGTAAGCGCTCCCAGACGTTACAGTATTATCACACTCACATTCTTCCTCTGTCTTGCTCTTTTGCTGGTGATTTCGGCAACTGTTTCTACTATGAACAGCAACAGTCTTGCTACAGCATTTGGATGGGCAGATTGCGATATCTATTTGGACAGTAAAATAGTTGCGGAATGTATGATGGAAGACGGACATGAAAAGCTTGAAAAGCACCTTGACGAAATGGAACAGATTCTTGCAGAAAATGGCATTCCTGCAAAGTGCTATCAGGAAATAATGTTTACCCTGCCTGTATCTTTCGGAGAAAACGAGAGTAATATCAGCATTTATCAGGGCACAGGCGTGGCAATGGATTTGTACGAATACACAGCAGGAATATCACCGCAGAATACCGATGAAATTGCAATCACACGAATTGCTGCAGAAAAGCTGAATGCAGATATTGGTGATACCGTTACCATTAAAACCATTGACGGAGATAAGGAATATATTATTTCGGCGTTTTTCCAGTCCATGAATATGCAGGGCAGCAATATCAGACTTCACAGTGATGAGTATATAAATTACGTTCAGGCAGCAGGCGGTCCCGATACGCAGATTGCTTTTACGGATCATCCTGACAGCAGGGAAATAGAACGAAGAATGGAAGAGATTCGGGGGATTTTTCCCGATTATGAAAATATAAGAACCTGTGCCGAAGCAGTAGCAGATATGCTCGGTATTACGGAAACTCTTGACACAGTAAAATCCTTTGTAGTTGTTTTTACCATCATATTAGCTGTACTTATAACCGTACTGATGGAGCGTTCTTTCATTGCAAAGGAGCAGGGTGAAATTGCACTCATGAAAGCCGTAGGCACACGAAACGGAAAAATCTATGCATACCATACTTTCAGGTTTTTATTCGTAGGATTGATTGCAGTGATGATCGGCGAAATTTTTGCAATGCCTCTTACGCACCTCTGCGTTGACCCGGTATTTATCATGATGGGTATGGAGCTTGCACCCTCCTACGTTATCGATCCTGTTGAAATGTATCTGGTCTTCCCTGTTGTCATTCTTGTTACAACAGCCGTAAGTGCATTCCTGACCTCACTTTACACAAGAAAAATCAAGTCCTCCGATACTGCTAACATTGAATAGGAATGGAATAAAAATGGAATAAGAAAGGAAACTATTATGAATATCTTAGAAGTAAAAGACCTCTGCAAAACATATATCGTAAACAAACGCCAGAACAACGTTTTGAAAAATGTAAACTTTACCGTTTCAGAAGGCGAAATGGTAGCCGTTATGGGTCCGTCAGGTTCGGGTAAATCAACTCTCCTGTATGCCGTTTCGGGCATGGATTCCATTACCGCAGGAGAAGCAAAATTTTGTGGAAAGAACATGGCCGAAATGGGTGAGAAAGAGCTTGCGGACTTACGTCTTGATGAAATGGGCTTTATCTTTCAGCAGATGTATATGCTGAAAAATCTGAGCGTTCTCGACAATATTATTCTTCCTGCGGTACAATCTGATAAGAATACCGAAACACGTAAGGAAACGGCCCGGCGCGGACAGGACTTAATGCGTAAGCTGGGTATTATTGACATTGCCGATAACGACATCAATGAAGTTTCGGGAGGGCAGCTTCAGAGAGCCTGCATCTGCAGGAGTATGATTAATATGCCCAGGGTTTTATTTGCGGACGAGCCTACGGGAGCTTTGAACAGAACTGCGTCAAATGAGGTAATGGAGGAACTGGTAAAGTTAAACGAAGAAGGAACAACGATTATGATGGTAACCCATGATGCAAAGGTAGCCGCAAAGTGTTCCAGAGTGTTGTATATTGTAGACGGTAACATTAAGGGCGAGTATATCAGCCCGAAAGACTTAGAGATAAAGGAGAAGGATAGAGAGAGGCTGTTAAATAACTGGCTATTGGAACTGGGATGGTAAAATCTTTCCGATATCTTTAAGTTTGGTATGGCTGTTCAAATCAAACGACCTGTTTCAGAGATATTTATAGCAGGAACATACTGTCAGTTTCAGAGATATGATTGACAGTATGTTCCTGCTGATGTTACAATGAAACCGACAGACAGTCGGTAGAAAGTATATTATAGGAAATAACAGGAGCCATAGAACAGATGCGGGTCGTAAAAGAAGCGGAAGAACGAAGAAATGAAATACTGGATGTGGCGGAGCGCTTATTCAGTACAAAAGGTTTTGACAATACCAGCACGAATGATATTCTAAATGAGATCGGAATAGCAAGGGGAACATTGTACTATCATTTTCAGTCAAAAGAAGATATTCTGG
>Ga0224748_10637_pt1 | contig 11098 bp, 13 predicted proteins | sample LIM_F_Water_Neg_FD_182074 | JGI IMG/M metagenome (GOLD analysis project Ga0224748, IMG submission 182074) | Enriched cells from gastrointestinal tract of the lab mouse from Pacific Northwest National Laboratory (PNNL), Richland, Washington... | ecosystem: Host-associated > Mammals > Digestive...
TCCGAACGGTTCCTGATTGACCCAACCGGGTCCCGGCGGTTCTGGACGATTCCGGTTGAGAATATCGATCTGAACCGGCTGATGAGCTTTCCCGCGCTGCGGTTCTGGCGTCAGATTAAGGCTCTGTGCGCCGGACACCCGGACGACTTCCGGCTTACGAAGGAGGAACAGCGGCAGCTTGCGCTCCGCAACACCGCCCACGAAAAGCCGTTGAAGGCACAGCTTGAAATTGAGGACATCATTGCCGAGGCAGAGGCGGCCCCGGACAGCTACGAGTGGCGGCTGACCACGGTGTCGGCGTTCAAGGAAGAATACGCCGCCTTGAAGCGCTATGACGTTGCTCAAATTGGGAGGGCTTTAGACAAACTGGGATATAAAATGCAGAGGCCACGAATTGACGGGGCAAGGCCCAAACTCCGGGAACTTCCCTGCCACAAATGGGGCCATTATGACGCATCGTGAGTGGTGCCGCTTTGGTACACGTTGGTACACGGTGGTACCTGGTCGGCATCTTCGCAACATAGCGAATTGGTACACGGTGGACACACCACGGACACGGCAAAAATAAAATCACCGTGTCCACCTCAAGCCCTTGTAGCGCAATGGGTTCGGACACTGGTACACGGTGGACACGTCACTTTTATGTGAAAGTCTGTAGAGCGTAAAAAAGGGCCTAAAATGGGCATCTGACGGTAAAATATGTAGTTTATAGAAACTGCCGTGTCCACCGGGCCCACCAAAGAAAGGAGATATTTATGGAAATCAGGATGGAATTGAACGAACGCCACGGGCATGGCTTCCAAATCCGCCTTGTGCGCGGGCCCGTGAACAAGGTCTACGACGACGAGCCGCTGAACCTTTATGAGGCCGGGGTGTACGCCAACACCCTTTTGGAAATGCTGAACAAAGAACTTGGAACCGCCTACACACTGAATCAGGCGGTAAGGGGCCCGGAGGATGCCTTGACCGCCAACGCCTCCACCGACTTCGGAGCGGCCCGGATGCTCCAGGACATCCGAAGCAAGACATTTGCCCTGTCCACCCCGGCCCAACAGGATATAAAAACGATGGAAATTGACGGCCAGGAGGAGGCCATGCTGTCGGCGCGGGGCGTGGTGCTGCTGTGCTACCTGACTTGGAAGGATGACGGCAACGAGAAAGCCCATGAAGCCGTCCGGCGCTACTGTGAGTACATCGCCGCCCACGGCTGTAAGGGCGGGGCTTCCAAGCTCCTGGAGGAATTGGACGGCCCGGAAAAAGAAGCAGGGGTGGAGTGGATTAAACGGACCTATGCCCAAAACGATGTGGACAATAACGGCCTCATTAAGTACGTCATGGGGGTGTTGATGTGAGCTATTACCGGACCTGTCCCCACTGCGGGGCGAACCTGGACCCCGGGGAGAGCTGCGATTGCACCCTGACCCAGGTATGCGCCGAGGCAAGAGCCGTTTTCCCAGAGCTCTTCACGGGCCGGACTGACCGGGAGATCGTGGGTGAGATTGCCGGAATTGTCCGGCGGGCAGAAATGAAAGAGGCCCCCGCCGATGCTGCGAACACTGGCGAGGGCGGGGCGGAACAGAATTTGGCCACTGTTTCCGCCTCCGGTATAACCTAAAATGGAGGATTTGTCGAATGAACGATAACCAAAAGCTGGTGAAGGGGCTGTTAGAATTGCAGCGGACCGATCATGACGGATATTTAGCTATGGCCGCTATCATTCCCGCCATGATGGGAGTTGAAGATATACCCGTGCCGGAAGGGCATAGCCGCGGCGCTTTCAAGAGAGCCATTCGGAGAATCCGAGCGGTGCAAGCTGGCATGGAAAAGGACCACCCCGAGTGCGTTCCCGGCTTGAAGAAGGCGGCGGCATTGATTCGCCGGGAGTGGCTGCATAAGGAGGCCACGCCGTGAGTGGAAGATCATCGCAGAGAAAGGGCCGCGCCGCCGAGCTGGAGCTTGTCCGTCTTCTTCGGGCCCAAGGGATACCAGCGGAGCCGGGGAAGCCGGTTTCTTTCGGAGAAACGCCGGACATAACCGGGATTCGCGGTATCCATGCGGAGATCAAGCGCCGGGAGAACGTCAACCTGTCGGCGGCGCTGGCCCAGGCGGCGGCGGATTCTGTGAAGTTCGGGGACGGGCTTCCCGTTGTCTTCCATCGGCGCAACCGGGAGACCTGGAGGGCGACTATGGCGCTGGAGGATTGGCTGGCATTGTATGAGGCGGCGGACCGGAAAAATCAAGAAAATGTGGGAAAGGAGGCAGCGAATGACGGAACGGCAAAAACGGGTCTTGGCGGCGCTGTTGACCTCTCCGAGCAAGGCGGCAGCGGCGGAGGCGGCGGGCGTCACCGTCAGGACCGTACAAAACTATTTGAGTGACCCGGCCTTTCGAGAGGAATATCAAAGTGCCCTGGAAGACGTGGTGATGGATGCGGCAAAACAGGCGAAGCAATCTCTTTCCCCGGCCCTCTCCACGCTGCGCGAGATCACCGAGGACCGTGGAGAGGACGCACAGGCCCGCATAGGCGCGGCCCGCGCTATTCTCACCAGCGGGCTAAAGCTGATCGAAACGGCGGATATTCTGACCCGGCTGAAGGAGCTGGAGGACGCAATAGCAGGAGGTCGCGATGGCTAGTATTGAGGCACGGATCTCCGCCCTGGCGGCGGAGATCCGGCGGCGGCAGTTCGCCAACGAGGGGCCGGTTGACGCCCTATCTCAAAGCCTGTTTGAGCTGGAGGGTGAGCTTTTGGGCCTGGATGATCTGGGCAAGGCCGCTTTCCTGGCGCAGTTGAACCAGGAAGATGAGGACGGGGCCGGGGGCCTGGGCCTGGATCCAGAGGACTTGGAACGGTTAATCGCCAACGTTCGAGAAAACAAAAAAATCATTTGGTAGGAGGGAAACATGAGTGATTTTCTGATTGAGCATGAGATGAAAGTAGTTTCTTCGTTGGGGGAGGTTCCTAACAGCGCACTCCCGGCAGTCCATAGGGCGCTTGCGTCTTTGCAGTCTGAGCCGGAGAAACCACAGCAGCGGCCAGATAAAAAATGCCCTTTTCGTGGCGAACGGTATGACAACCTCTGTTCCGTTTCCTGTGCCCTCTATACCGGGACCGGCTGCGGAATCGTGGAGCATCGGATGGGGACCGGGGTGACCTGTCCATTCCAAAACCGTCAATCCTGCGGGGATGGTTGTGCCCTTTATGTCGGCGGCGGCTGTGCCCTGGTGGGGGTAAAGGAGCAGGTACATGGCGAATGACGGCACCGTAAAGATCGGCGCGGAAATTGATGAAAAGGAGTTTTTGGATAGTCTGTCCAAGCTCAGCAAAACCGCGAAATCAGCCCTCAATAACATCACAGTCGACATTGAGGTTGATAAAAAAGGTTTTTCCGCTGACTTATCAAAACTTGGGAAGGACGCCGAGCCGGTTGAAGTTCCTATAGAGGCCGATACCGCCAAATTCAAAAAGGGGCTTGACGATCTTGAAAGGGAGGCGCAGAAAAATGTGGTTTCCCTCAAAGAGTTGAACGGGGCGCTGGAGCTCAACCCTAAAAGCACGGACTTACTCATTGAGAAGCAAAAGCTCCTACAATCCGCCGTTTCCGCTGCTGCCAAAAAGGCGGATGACCTCAATTCCGCCCTGAAAAGTGCAAAGGCGTCTGGAGAGGTCGAGAAAAATGCGGAGGCATACCGGAAACTTGTGATTGAGTTTTCAAACGCCGAAGCGGAAGCCAAGAACATGCAAGCGGAATTGGATGATGTTTCCGCCAAGCTGAAGAATGGGCAGGGCGCAACCGAAGACCTGGAGGATGCGACCGATGATCTTGGAAGGTCCTATACCAGCGTCGGGGACATTATCAAAGGCGTGGCAATCGGGGACCTGATTGCCAACGGCATCCAGGCGGCAATCAGCGGTATTAAGGACCTTGTCGGCGAACTTTGGAATTTGGACAATGCCACGGCAGAGTACCGGGAGGCACAGGGCAAACTAAACGCAGCCTTTGAAACTGCCCAATTTGGCCCGGAGGCCGCGAAGAGGGCATATTCTGACTTTTATAAAATTCTTGGCGATGTGGACACCGCGACGGAGGCGTCACAGCTCCTCGCGACTCTGGCGGAAAATGAGCGGGACCTTTCCAAATGGACGGAGATTTCTGCCGGCGTATTTGGTACATTCGGAGATGCGCTTCCGATTGAGGGTTTGATTGAATCCTCAAATGAAACCGCGAAAACCGCGAAAGTGACGGGAGTTTTAGCCGATGCGTTGAATTGGGCCGGGATTTCAGAAGATGCGTTTAATGACAAATTGGCCGCGCTTGGAACCGAGAGTGAACGCAACAGCCTAATCATGAAAACGCTTTCCGAAACCTATGACGATGCGTCTGAGTCTTTCTTCCGCAACAATGAGGAGATCGTAAAGGCCAGGGAAAATCAAATCCTTTTGGACAACGCTTTAGCTACGGCGGGAGAAACCATTTCTACAATCAAGAACTCGTTCCTGACAGAATTTTCTCCAGCAATTTCGGACGCTTCCGAATACTTATCACAACTCGCGGATTCTGTCGATTGGGGGGAGCTGGCATCTGGCGTCGGTGGTTTTCTGGATGTTTTACAGCTTCTTGTTCCGGTTATAGCTGGAGCGGCGACGGCGATGATAGCTTACAAAGCGGCTTCTTCCATTTCCGGGATCATCGAAACTCTGATAAACGTGACTAAGAACCAGACAATCGCACAAGCGGCGTTAAATGCCGTCATGAACGCAAACCCCTTCGTGCTGGTGGCCACGCTGATTGCCGGAGTTGTGACGGCCTTAACTACGCTGTACCTTACAAACGAAACTTTTAGAAATAAGGTCAACTCCGCCTGGGCCTCTGTAAATGGGACAATCTCAAACAGCGTGGAAGCTATTGTGAAGTTTTTTACAGAGTCCATTCCAAACGCCGCACAAAAAGCGGTGGATTGGTTCTTGGATATTCCAGAGCGAATGGAAACTATCGGCGAAGATATTGTAAAAAAGCTCTGGGAAGGAATCACCGGAATGGGCGAGTGGCTCCGAGGAAAGGTTGACGGCTTCATTTCCGGCATCATCAGCGCGGTCACTGGCGGAGGATCCAAATCTTCTTCCAGCGGAAGCTCCAAGGCCCGTTCAGCTCCGGAAAGCCCGAACAGCCCCCGGCCCTCTCCCACAAGGATGGCCCCCGCCGGGGATTTCTCTGGCGAAACCGCTGGGAATGAGGGTGGAAGCTACAGCCTCACGGCCTCCGACTTCTCCCGGGCGGCGGCTGTGCGAGCCCTGGAGAGCGCGATCCCCAACGCTGTGAGCCGCGTTTCCGTCTCCACGGCGGCAATGGGTCCCTCTGCCGGAGGTAGAGAGACTGCTACTGCCGCTACGGTAGCGGCATTGTGTAAAGGGATGGAAGCGCTCATAAATGAACTAAACGGGATGAAGGTCACTATGGACGGACGGACGGTAGGCCGTTTGGTTTCCGAACATCAAAACAATATTGGCCGTGCCTTTGGCACGAAATAAAGGAGATTTTTATGGAATATCGGATTGAAGTCAGAGGGAAAAGCTATGTACTTCCCACAAGGACCCCGGGAATGGATGACCGGATCGGCAAGATTCAGGATATTGAAAAACGGCTCCGAACCGGGGGAATTACCAGACGAGAGGCCCGGAAAGAGCAATATGATTTTGTTACAGACTGTATTGAGGGTTTCCTGCCGCCTTTCGAGGAAATGGACGTGGGAGAGCTGGAGGTCGTGGTAGTGAAGATCGTCAACGCTTACCAGCGCCCCGCCGCTCAGGAAAAAATTGAGGCATCAATGGCTGCACTTCGGGAGGTTACCGACCGGCCAGAGTTCAAAAAGTTTACCTCCGTCCTGAGTAAGCCGAAGCGGTAAACGTTACAAAACAACTTTTTCCCCAAAAAACATAGAAAGGAATTATAAAATGAGCAAATACGCAAAATACGCACAAAAACTGGATACGGCCTTTAAGGCCGCGCGAGAGAAGTACATGGAAGTCTATGACGCCGTAAAAGCGGCGGAAAAACGGGTTGAAGACGTCAAAGACGAGAAGGATGAATATTTCCGGGGAGATGCCGACATCCACCGGGCCGAATGTGCGACGGCCCTTCGCAAAGCTGAAATTGTCTTTGAGCGCACAGCAGAGGAGATTTGGCCCGCCTTTGATGAAGTCCGGGACGAACTGACAAAGAAGCTGCGGGCAGAGGTCCGGGCGGACACCATCGCCGCCCCGGAGGACATTGACCCCAACGGCATGACCTTGCTGCAATCCGGTATCCTGCGGGTCGATGAACTGGAAGCCCTTGCGGAACGGTATGCCGAAAATTATACAATGCTGCGGATTCTGGGCCAGCATGCCAAAGCCGCCGCCGACAAAGCGGAGGACACAGAGGCCCGGTGGCGGCTGGTGAATATCAGCCGGGCAGCGGACAGAGACCCGGGCGTTGTTCTCCAGACCTGGGACGGTCTGTTGGAGGCTTGCCGGGTTTGTTCCGGGCGCAGACTTGGAGAGAAGCATGGAGACCCGAGCTTTGTTGCCTCCATCTCCAAGACGTGGGAGCGGCTGACCGAGGCAACGATTGAATCCTTCTGACAAACAAAGGGCCGGGGAATGATCCCCGGCCATTGCCTTCTGCGAAAAATCGTGGTATTCTGACAGCAGGAAAGAATCATCTTTCAGCGCTGCCAGTAACGGCGGACGGTTGGCCCCTTGACAGGGGGCACCTTCTTGCCCCCTGATCTTTGGAAAGGGGGCTGCCCTATGGTTACATACAGTGAGCTTTTCGCTTACTCCCTGGTTATCATCGGTATTTGCGGCCTGTTCATTCAGGCGTACAAAAAGAAGTAACCGCCCCTGTGCCCACAGTCCGGCGGTTACTTCTGTAACTTAGGCTAGGGCCAACTGTGTCTACCGGCAGCGCCCTTTCTATGCTTATTATAGGCCGTGTCGGCCCTTCTGTCAAGCCTCTGACTTCTTGTCAGGGGCTTTTTTCATTTTCCGGGCAATGCTGTCCCACTGGGCCTGTGTCTCTACCGCTCTACCAACGAATACCGGCAAAGTCTCTCCCGCCGCCGGGGGAAGGTCCTCAAGCTCCGTCCAGGAACCAGGGCCGAAAATCTGGCGGTGTACTGCCGGGTCTGTAAGACGGAATCGGTTGTGGATATTCTTACTTAGGCGAACAGCGGTGACTTGCATCTTGACTTGCACGCATCAAAAAAACATCGGTTTTTGGGGCCATTTTGGAGCGCATTTTCCAAGAGCGCGCAAAAAGAAAATCCCTTGTAACCATTGCACCGCAATGACTACAAGGGATTTTCCTTGGTGACCCGGCGGGGATTCGAACCCCGGACCCACTGCTTAAAAGGCAGTTGCTCTGCCGACTGAGCTACCGGGTCGTCGTCGGAAGAAATTCTGCTCTGCTCCGTCCCCGCCCTGCGGGGCGGGGACTGCGCCCGCTCCATTCCTTCCTCCTCTCCCCACAAAATCTATCGATTTTGCGGGGGCCCTCATTTTTGCGGGGGTGAACGCCGCGCACGATTTCGCTGCGCTTACCTTTGCCCTGCTCCCCTCGTCTCTCGTCCCCCGTCCCCCCGCAGGGGTGGGGGTTGCTCAAGGGGGAGCCCGCTCCCCCTTGAAGGAGCGAAGAAATTTCCCGTCCGGCGCAGTTTTCGCCGCCAGGCGGAAACGGAGCGGTAAGGGGAATTTCTGAGCTGGCAGGGACGGCTGGACTCGAACCAGCGCATGAGGGAGTCAAAGTCCCTTGCCTTACCGCTTGGCTACGTCCCCATGCAGGAAGGAAATAAGCACGGGGACCGGGGAAAAGCCCCGATCCCCTGCTTCTTGTGGGGTGGGAGATGGGACTCGAACCCACGACACCCGGAACCACAATCCGGTGCTCTAACCAACTGAGCTACACCCACCACATATCAACCATCTGAAAACCGCTGGACGAAGGGGAAGAGCTTGGCACGCCAGAAGGGACTCGAACCCCTGGCCTACTGCTTAGAAGGCAGTTGCTCTATCCGGCTGAGCTACTGGCGCGAATTTTGGATGGAGCAGGTGACGAGAATCGAACTCGCATCCCCAGCTTGGAAGGCTGGTGCCCTGACCATTGTGCTACACCTGCTTAAGTCTTGGCCGCGAGGTTTCGGCCCTCCCTGGAAATCGTCAGCTTGGATATCATACCATGAAAGGCCCCGGCTGTCAAGCGGTCTTGGACGGTTTTCCCGCGAATTTCGGAAATTTTTTCTCAGCGGCCCAAATTTAAAAAAGCCTCCATCAGCCGCCGCCCCGGAACCGGGTCCCCCAGGCGCTCCGGGTGCCACTGGACCGCCCACACCGGCAGGCGCTCATGGCGCAGGGCCTCCACCACGCCGTCCTCCGCCCACTGGACGGCCCGCAGGCCGCTGCCCAGCCGGTCCGCCGCCTGGTGGTGGGCGCTGTTCACCGTCAGCCCCTCCCCCCAGAGAGCAAGCCCGGGGGCGTTCCGCACGCCGTGGAGCCGGTCTCCTCCCTCCCAGGCCCCGTGTCCGGGAATGTCCTGGGCCAGGGTTCCGCCGAAAAAGACGTTGATGGTTTGGAGCCCCCGGCAGACCCCCAGCACCGGCTTCCCCGCGGCGGTAAACTCCTGGAGCAGCCGAAGCTCCGCCTCGTCCCGCTCCGGCTCCAGCCCCCGGGAAGCAGTATTCTCCCGCCCGTAACGCCAGGGCTCCAGGTCCCCGCCGCCGGGGAGGAGCAGCGCGTCCCACCGGATTCCCCGGCCCCCGGCGTCCTTCCCGAACACCGCCCGGCCCCCGGCGGACTCCACCCAGCGCCGGTAATTGGCGAACCGCTCCGGGGCCCCCCAGATATACACCGTCTGCCTCATCCTCATCCCTCCCAGGCCGTCTCCCTCCAGCCTATGCAGCGGACAATTTCTATGTTACGGATATTGACTTGAAAGGCGGTCCGTAGTATCATTCCCTTAGGCCGGGAGGCGTTTGGCTTCCATGCAAACCGCGCGGAATCCCGCCTCCGGCAGAGAGAACCAAGACTACAGAATGGGGGATATCCTGCGATGAAAAAACTGCTTTCTCTGACCCTAGCGCTGCTGCTGCTGCTTTTCACTCTGGCCGCCTGCGGCGGTTCCGATTCCGGCGGCGGTTCCGATTCCAGCGGCGGCTCCAGCAGCGCCGGAAGCGGCGAGGTTCAGGCTGAGGACGGTTACGCCGAGGCCCGCACCGGCGATCTGGTACATTCCTATTTCATGGACTTTACCGTAAACAGCGCCTACACCACCGGCGACTACCATGGTCACACAGCCCCGGAGGGTATGAAGGTGCTGGTAGTAAATATGAGCATTAAAAATACCTTCAACGAAAGCCTGCCCATGTACGACGACGATTTTCAGGGCCAGTGGACCGCCAGCTCCGAGACGGACGAATTCGCCTGGCCCATCACTGAGGCCGAGGACGGAAGCGACCTGGAAGTGGTGTCAGAAGAGCAGCTTCCCGCCGAGTACGAGCTGGCGGTAAACGAAACCCGCACCGGCGCCCTGGTCTTCGACGTGCCCGCGGACGAAAAGGACTTCTCCATCTCCCACCTGGAGCTCTTCGACGACGACAGCGAAGGGGACACCTTCTTCGTGTTTTTCACCGCCGAGGAGCGGTAAGCGCAGTTTTTAAAGCGGAGCGGCTCTGCCGCTCCGCTTTATGTTATCCCAGGCCCCGGGCCAGCAGGAACAGCAGGCAGGTGTGGGCGGGATAGTAGACATAAAAGAACCATTTCCAGCCCCGGCCCCTCTCCCCGTTGTAACGGAGCATCAGCGGCAGCGCCAGAACCATCATCCACTGGACGGGGAACACGCCGTACAGCGCCTCGGCGCTGAATTGGTAGATGCAGAAAACCAGGTACACGGCGGCCAGGGCCTCCCGGCGGTCCCGGAGGAAGTACATGGCCAGCCCCAAGGCGATAAACTCGAAGCCGAACTCGTTTACCGCCAGGTTCGGGACCACTCCGGTGAGAACGTCCCCGCTGAAATTCCGGGTGAAGGGCAGCAGGAACGGGAGAAGCCCGTAAAGAACCTGGACCAGGGCAACGGCCCCCAGCAGCAGCCCGCCCCGCTTGCGGTCCCGCTGGTACAGCTCCACCGCGCTGATGAGAACCCCCGTCAGAAACAGCGGCAGGAAAATGTTGTGGTTTCCATAGCCCCCCTCCGGGAGGAACCGGGTATTTAAGAACAGGCCCAAGGCCGTCATAAAAAGGCTCAGCAAATAGAGCCGCAGAAGGTACCGCTTCCGGCTCCGGGTATGGGCATAGCCCTGGACCATGCAGAAGAGAAACAGGGGATAGGCCCCCCGGCCCAGCCAGCGCAGCCACGCCGGGGCCGCCGGAATGTACAGTCCGATGTGGTCCAGGGTCATGAGAACCACCGCCGTCAGCTTCAGGGAAAACGTCGTCATCGTCTCAGCTCCTTATTCAAAAAGGTACGGGCGAAAGGCCCGCTGAGAACAAAACGGGAAAACGGGGCCGGATTCTTCAAAATAAGCCCGGAATTTTCCTGGTTGCTATTTCCATCCAGGCTTGTTATAATGCCCTCATAAGTACAGGCCCTTCGGGCCAAAGCAAATGAATTTGACAGAGAGGAGACATTTTTATGGATCGCTGCGCGATGGCGTATCAATATCACAAGGAGGGCTGGAACTGCGCCCAGTCCGTGGCGGCGGCCTGCGCCGGTTTGGCGGGCCGGCCGCCGGAGGAGGTCCTGCCCCTGCTGGGCGGCTTCGGCGGCGGCCTGGGCGGCAGCCACGAGGAGGTCTGCGGCGCCGTCAGCGGCGGCACGCTGATTTTGAGCCTCTGCTTCCCCTTTGACCAGCAGGGGGACCAGGAGGCCAAGCGGAACGTGTACCGCATCGTCAAGGAGTACCGCCGCCGCTTTTTCGAGGTCTTCGGCCACACCCGCTGCGGGGACCTCCTCCGGGCCAAGCCCGGCGTGACGGACAAAAATCCCGCCTCCCAGCGCCTGGGCGTCACCGCTCACTGCGACAACATGATCGTCACGGCGGTGGAGCTGCTGGAGGCCCTGGTCCAGG
>Ga0224748_10638_pt1 | contig 11095 bp, 8 predicted proteins | sample LIM_F_Water_Neg_FD_182074 | JGI IMG/M metagenome (GOLD analysis project Ga0224748, IMG submission 182074) | Enriched cells from gastrointestinal tract of the lab mouse from Pacific Northwest National Laboratory (PNNL), Richland, Washington... | ecosystem: Host-associated > Mammals > Digestive...
ACCATGTGAAAACTAATTTGTCAATATTTCGAGTGATTGTAGGCAAGATTTGGGCAGGATTCTTATGGTATTTCTGGAAATTCTGCTCCAAAAGAGCACAGAAACTCGAAAAATCGGTCTGTTTTCATTTCACGCTTAATTAAAATATTCTATTCGCAGTCAAAATTCTGGTCAGAGTATACGAGTATATTTATTGAAAATACTTTTGAAGACATACGTCAGAACCCTTTATTTCCAAGGGTTTGCAGGTATCATACCACCTACTGTTCCCCTGAAAAACCGCATAAAAATATGAATAGAAAAATCTCTGTTCTCAGTCAAGATTCTGGTCAAAAAAAACCAAAAACAACGTAAAATAAGCATTTTTTGGAGATTTGTAATGAAGTACTATACTTCATTACATTTTGGAAGAAAAACTGAGGATGCGAAAAATATATCAGGCTATATCAGGCATGCGGATCATTATATAAGGAAGGAGCTGCAGATTATGAAAATTGCATTATATAAACATAACCAGACAGCCTATCAGGCAGCCCTTCAGATGCTGAATGATACAGGCAAAGCGGCGATTGTACATCCTACGGGTACGGGGAAATCTTTTATCGGGTTCAAATTATGCGAGGATTTCCCGAATAAAGTGGTCTGCTGGCTGTCACCGTCGGAATATATCTTCCGGACGCAGGTGGAAAATTTGGCGGCAAGTTTAGAGAAGGAAGCAGAGCAAGGCAGGAGCCTTAGAAATATCAGATTTTATACGTATGCAAAGTTAATGTCGATGGCGGAGGCTGAATTAAGAGAAATTCGGCCCGATTATATTGTACTGGATGAGTTCCACCGCTGCGGCGCTGCCGTATGGGGGCAGGGAGTACAGAACCTGTTATCCATGTATCCTGAGGCTAAAGTACTGGGGCTTTCGGCTACGTCGATCCGTTATCTGGATAACCAGCGTGATATGTCAGACGAGCTGTTTGACGGAAATGTTGCTTCGGAAATGACCCTTGGCGAGGCCATCGTTCGGGGAATCCTGAATCCGCCCGAGTATATTCTGTCGGTATTTTCTTATCAGAAGGATCTGGCAAAGTATGAGAAACGGGTGCGGATGGCGAAGAGTAAACTCATCCGGGACGAGGGAGAGAAGCAGTTAGAAGCTTTGCGGCGCGCATTTGAAAATGCTGACGGATTAGATGAGATTTTCCGGAAGCATATGAAAAATCGTGCGGGTAAATATATTGTTTTCTGTGCGAATTACGGGCATATGACAGAAATGATTGAGAAAGCGCCGGAATGGTTTGAGAAGGTAGATCAGAACCCTCATATTTATACGGTTTATTCTGATGATCCGGCCACGAGTCAGGCATTTGAAGACTTTAAGGCGGATGAGAGTGAACATTTGAAACTTCTGTACTGCATCGACATGCTCAATGAAGGTGTCCATGTGAAGGATGTGGACGGTGTGATCCTGCTGCGCCCGACGGTGTCTCCGATCATCTACAAGCAGCAGATCGGCCGTGCGTTGTCGGCAGGTAAGAAGAAGGACGCGGTCATCTTTGATATCGTGCTGAATATAGAGAATCTGTACAGTATCGGGACTATCGAGGAAGAGATGCAGGCTGCTGCTTCTTATTATCATTTCCTGAATCGGGAGGATGAGATCGTCAACGAGCATTTCAAAGTGACAGATGAGGTGCAGGACTGCATTGCCCTTTTTGAAAAGTTAGAGGAAACGCTGACGGCTTCCTGGGATCTGATGTATGAGCATGCAAGCCGCTATTATCAGGAGCATGGAAATCTGGAGGTGCCGGTGCGGTATCAGACAGAGGAAGGATATGGGCTTGGCCGCTGGCTTCTGACCCAGAGGAAGGTTCGTGCCGGAGAGAAATACGGTGTGCTAGGCAGTGACCGGATACAGAAGCTCGACCGGATCGGTATGGTCTGGGGAAGCTACCGTGATCTGTCATGGGAACGGTATTTTGCAGAGGCGAGGAAATATTACGAAGAGCATGGAAACTTGAATACGAATGTGAATGATGTAACGGATTCGGGAATCCGGCTCGGCGCATGGATCTGTCAGCTTCGGACCTACAGAAAGAGCGGTATACAAAAAAGCTATTTGACAGAAGCGAGAATCCGGGCGCTTGACGGGATCGGGATGATCTGGGACGTGCCGGATTATCTGTGGGAAGAGAATTTCATGGAATGCCGGCAGTATTACCGGGAGTATGGGAATCTTGATATTCCCAATGCGTACATTTCGCCAAAGGGACTTAAGATCGGCGGGTGGATTAGAAGACAGAGGCTGCTTCGGAAAGGAAAGACGAACGGAGCCAGGCTTACACAGGATCAGATCGACCGGCTTGACGGGATCGGTATGGTCTGGAAGACGAAGCCGGAACAGCAGTGGGATAAGGGATATGCGGAGGCGAAGCGATATCATGAAGCATATGGAGATCTGAATGTGCCTGTTTCTTATGTCAGTCCGTCCGGGTATAAATTAGGACACTGGATCGTGGACAGACGGGAAAAAGGAAGAGAGAAACATTCGGCAGAACGGCGGGATAAATTGGATGCACTTGGAATGGTCTGGGTGAAACCGGATCCCTGGGAAGTGAGATATGGGTTTGCTAAGGCTTATTATGAAGAGCATGGAAACTTAAATATTCCTTCAAAGTACCGGGCGGACGGGATATGGCTTGCGAAATGGGTTAATGAACAGAAGCAGGTGTATGCAGGGAAGCGCAAAGGGAAAGAGTTGAGTGATGAGCAGGTGCGAAGGCTTGAGGCGATTGGGATGGAGTTTGAACCATACAAGAATAATCGTGATTTGGATAAGCAGAGTCAGGATGTTAGAGTTCCTTTAGAAATTTTGGCTGTCTCAAAACAAAATGACGGGAAGCAGGAGGGGCTGGGAAGGAACAGCTGTGAAGAATATAAAAAAGCGGTGTAAAGATGGCAGAGAGTTCATATTCATTCGAACATACCATAAAGCAGGCGAAGATATAAAAGATAGATGATCAGGATTACTGTTTGGATATCCTTGCAGCAGGGGCACTTGGGTATCCGGGAGTATGACATATTCGGCGTCTGAAAGTATCTGCAGATGGATTATTTATAATCTGCAGTGCGGCAGACAGATTACTGTGGCAGCGGAAGAATATCTGAGGGCATGGATGGCGAAGCCTACCCATCGGGAAGGGCTTCGCCATTATACTGTCATAACAGGAAGCCGGATAAGGGGAGGATTATTTTGTATTATGTGTTACAAGTAGCTACAGGAACAGAAGACAGGGTAGAAGAACAGGTCAGAGTAATGGTGGAAAATGGATTATATGATTCCTGTTTCCATCCAATGCGGCGGATGAAGAAGAAATTCCGGGGAGAATGGAAAGAAATCCATGAGAAATTACTTCCGGGATATGTGTTCATAACAAGCGACCATGTTCAGGAATTGTATCAGGAGCTTAAGAATATGCCGGTATTCACCAGAATGCTGGGAAAAGACCGAGAACAGTTTATCCCGCTTTCAGAGCATGAAGTGGAGTGGCTGGAGAGAATGACAGAATCGCAGGGTCAGAGTGTGGAAGTACAGCTTTCCCAGGTGTCGGTATCAGAAGATGATATAGTTACGATCTTGTCTGGACCGTTGAAAGATATGGAAGGATGTATTAAGAAGATCGATCTGCACCGCAGGATCGCAAAAGTGGAGGTCGATTTCATGAACAGGAAGACGGTAATCTATCTTGGGATAGAGATGGTAGGAGCTGTGAAAAATTCCCGAAAGTGTCAAACATATTCATAGGTAGATAAGAAGATGAACCGGATCGTATCTGCAGGAAGGAGATTTTATTGATGGAAGGAAACCAGGAAATCTATGAAATTAATCTGATAGATCTGATGTTCTATTGTCTGAAGAAGTGGCGATGGATCGTAGTATTCGTGATACTCTTTGCAATTGTTTCAGGGGCGTATAAATACCAGGAGACGATTACGGATAACCAAATAAAGAAAGAAGAACAATTACGACGTGTGAGACAGTCTGTGACAGAGCAGACGGAAGAAGAAACTGGAGGCGAGACAGGGAGTGGGCCGATCGTATTCGAGGATCCAGTGTCTTCAGCAATTTCCTTTGCTGCAATCGGAATGATCGGAGGGGCGTGTCTGGTCTGCCTGATTTTCTGTATGTGCTATACAATGGGAGGGAAACTGCGGAGTGAAAGTGGATTCCAAGAAAAATTCGGTATGCCGTTATTAGGGGTTGTCCGGAAAAGTGAAACAAAAAAGAAGCTGTTTGGGTTCGTAGATCACTGGATACGCCGGATGGAAGAAGGACCGTATGCGAAAATTCCAAGGAAAGAGCAGATAAAGATTGCGGCCGTGAATGTTCAGGCTGCGCTCCATAAAGATAAAGAGGAAAAGATAAAGAGGGTTATGCTGGCGGGAACTGTAGTGGGGGATGATGTGATGGAAATATGTGAGACGATTGCGGAAGATATAGGGAATGTTACATTTTCTCCCTACAGACAGATCGTGTTCCATGCGGCGGCGCTTAAGAAGCTGGAATATTATGAAGGGATACTTTTTATTGAGAAGAGAGGAGAGTCTTGTGAGAGGCTTATCAGGCAGGAGAAAGAGTTGGCGGAGAATAGGGGGATAAAGGTGTTGGGGATGGTTTTGTGCTAATGTTTTATTTGTTTAGGACTTCGATTGCTCCAACTTCTGCCCTTTGACCGAAGTTTCCAAGTGTAGAGACGAAAACTTTTTGGTTTTTGGACAAATATTTCATTATTGGATAATCAGACGATAGAAAAAACTGGGGATGATCTAATATAGGGTCAAGATTGAAGAATAAGAAGTGAAAGAAGAGTAGCATGTAGGATACTAAAAAGAACGAGGACACTGTCATGGAAAAACGTATTATTAGCTTTAGCCCACCTGATATTTCTGAGCTTGAGATTACGGAAGTTGTAGAAGCATTAAGATCCGGGTGGATTACTACCGGTTCACGGACGAAAATGTTGGAATGCAGACTTGCGGCTTATACTGAGACAGGGTGTACTGATATTGATTGTACTACTAAAGAAGCAATTGCTAAGTACAGCCAGAAAGTTGTGTGTTTGAACTCCGCAACGGCCGCTGAAGAGCTGAACTTTAGAATTCTTGGTGTTCGAGAGGGTGATGAGGTAATAGTATCTGCTTATACATATACAGCTTCAGTGTCTGCTGCTATTCATTGTGGCGCAACGGTTAAGTTTGTGGATATTCAGAAGGACGGGGATTCGATTACACATATGCCGGAGATGGATTATGATGCACTTGAGGAGGCAATTAATGAGCGCACAAAGGCAGTAGTAGTAGTAGATCTCGGCGGAATTGTTGCTGATTATGATCGGATATACTCTATTGTTGAAAGGAAGAGAAGTTTATTCAAAGCTTTAGACGACCACAGCAATTTGTTATCAGATTTGAACAGCCGGATTCAGGCAGGGCTTGGCCGAGTGGCTGTTGTTTCTGATTGTGCACATTCATTAGGGGCAAGCCGGGTGGTTAGTCAGACAGGAAAGGGAAAGATAAAAAAAAGCAAGCGTTACTGCGGTGCTATTGCAGATTTTACGGATTTCAGCTTTCATGCGGTGAAAAATTTTACAACCGCTGAAGGTGGAGCAAGTACATGGTGTTTGCCACGGTCTGTGTACGATGCTGGTGTAACTGATAAAGAGATTTATAAGTTCTATCAGTTGTTAAGTCTTCATGGTCAGAACAAGGATGCTTTGGCGAAAACAAAGATTGGTGTATGGGAATACGATATCATCGGGCCTTGGTATAAATGCAATATGACTGATATTATGGCAGCAATCGGTTTGCGACAGTTAGATAGGTATCCACAGCTTCTTCAGCGACGTGAGGAGATTATGAAACGATACGATGCTATTTGTGATGAACTTGATATAAGTCATTTGAATCATCATATAGAAGGAATGGACAGTAGTAACCATCTTTATCTGATCCGTATCCCTGGAATAGAGGTGGAAGACAGAAACCGTTTTATAACTCGGATGGCTGAAGTTGGTGTAGCTACAAACGTTCATTACAAACCATTACCGATGATGACAGCGTACTCCGTTCTCTCTGGAGGAATAGAACGGTATCCGAATAGCTACGATTATTATAAAAACTTGATTACATTGCCATTGCACACACTGTTATCTGATGAAGATGTGGAGTATGTGTGCGAGACGCTGAAGACTGTAGTAAGAGAACAGCACAATGGGGAGCTGTGAAGTATGTGGAATAATATCAATCAGAAATATTTGCGGGAATTACAAGCGAGGCAAGTATCCGGTACAAGGATGAAGATAAGTTGCTGGATGAGGCATCGGATGTAGCTGATGTGTATGTAAATAAGATTTTGCCAGAGAAGATTATGAAGGAAGAGTAGAAAAACTGTAAGGAGATTTGGAATGATTACAGTCAAAGAACTAAAAAAAGTTAATACAGACAATATCAGGGAAATTTCTGAACTACATAAACGAGCGTTTCCTTCTTTCTTCCTGACGCAACTTGGAGAACCTTTTCTTCAAACCCTTTATTCAGGCTATATGGAAGATATGAATTCCGGGATAATTGTTGCTGAGGATGATAATGAAATAGTAGGTTTTATTGCCTACTCAAATGATTATCCCCAGCTTTATAAAGGTCTCATCAAGAAACATCTTATAAAGTTTGCGTTCTGCTCACTTGGAGCTGCTATTAGGCATCCATCATTTATCAAGAGAATTCTAGGGGCTTTTAAGAAGAGCGAAAGTGTGATCAAGGAAGAACCATATGTAGAACTTGCTTCCATCTGTGTTGATCCGAAGCTAGAGAACCAAGGGACAGGAACGGAACTCATAAATTATCTGAAGGATATTGTGGATTTTAACGCATATGCGTATATAAACTTGGAGACGGATGCTGATGGTAATGATGTTGTGAATAAGTTCTATAAAAAAAATGGGTTTAAATTAGCTCGGCAGTATACGACAGCAGAAGGCCGGAGAATGAATGAGTATAGATATAAAAGGTTGGATTGAATTATGGGGAAAGAGAATATTTGGATAATTTGTCATTATGCCCAACAACCGCCTCTAAATACGATGCTCCGATATCATAATTGGGGGAAAGAGTTAGTTGCAAGAGGATATACAGTCACTATTGTGGCAGCAAGCACAATACACAATACAGACATTGATATTATCGAAAGAAGAGGCAAAATGGAAGATATATGCGATGGAGTTAAGTATTTGTATATTAAAACGCCCAAATATGTAGGTAATGGAATACAGCGCATAAGGAATATGCTCATCTTTTGTTTGGAATTAAAGCAGTTCAAAAAAGAAAGTCCAGATGTTCTGATTAATTGTGAGGCATATCTTTTCCCTTTTGTAAAATTTTTCTTTAAGAACATACCAGTGATAACTGATACTGTTGATTTATGGCCGGAGAGCATTATTGAGTATGCAAACTATTCAAAAACTAATCCGCTTATAAAAATTCTTTATCGGTTGGAACGCAATGCATATTTGAAAAGTGATGCTTTGATTTTTTCAATGGAGGGTGGAATAGATTATCTTAGAGAGCAGAGTTATTCAAGCAAAATTGATTATAAAAAGGTTTTTCATATCAATATGGGATGTGACCTTAGTGCATGTGATAGATATTTAAGAGAGTTTAAAGAAGACCTTCCCTGGGATATGAATAAATTCAATATTGTCTATTGTGGTTCTATCCGTCGGGCTAATCAAGTAAGCCAAATTTGTGAGGCAGCAAAAGAATTGAATAATCAAGGCATACAGTCGGTAGAGTTTCAGATATACGGAAATGGAGACCAATTGGAGATTCTTAAGAAATATGTCAAAGACAATGGACTTAGTAACGTTCATTTTTATGGTAGATTTCAGAAAGAGCAGATACCGGGCATACTTGCGTGTGCAAATGCAAGCCTGCTTACATATAAGCAAGTGAGAATTATGAAGTATGGTGGGAGTCAGAGCAAGCTTTTTGATTATCTGGCAAGTGGGCGACCAATCATATGCAATGCTAAATGGGGGTATAACCTTATAGAACGATATCGCTGTGGCATTGTAACAGAAGAACAGAAACCTGAAGCATTTGTAGAGGCAATATGTTATTTACTGAACCTGAGTGAAGAAGAAATTGATCAGATGGGTTCTAATGGAAGAAAAGTAGCGGAGATGTATGATCAGCCGATATTAGTAGATAGCTTATGTGAAGTAATAAATTATGTTATGAAATAAGTAAAGGTGTACCACATGAATATTCTTATTATAACTCAACTTTATCCTCAACTGGATGATGTTGGAGACAATAAACCTACAAAAACAGTCGAATATTTCGCAAAAGAATGGGTTAAGAAAGGTCATATAGTAGTTGTAGTTCATTGCCCGAGTAAATTCCCATTTTTATTTTATCTAATACCACCGAAAATTAAAAATAAACTGGCAGGTGCTACATCAAATATATTTCCATCTATTAGATCAAGAAGGAAGCTTGTGAGAGAAGAATTTGGAATTAGAGTTTACAGATTTCCAATGCTGAAATTGTTGCCTGGTGATGGTTATTCGACATATGTTATGCAATTACAGGCGAAAAAAATTTGTGAAAGTTTAAACAAATCTAATTTTGAACCTGACCTTGTAGTAGGACATTTCGCAAATCCAAGTACGGAACTAACAGCGATTATTGCAAATGAGTACGGAGCAAAATCATCAATTGTATTTCATCATGATTGTACGGAAAGAAATATTAAAAAGTACCGTATTATAAAGAGCATAGCTGAAATTCAAGCAATAGGTGCGCGTTCAGTTATTGAATCAGAAGAAATAAAAAAAAGGTTGAAGTTGGAAAAAACCCCATTTGTTTGTTATTCGGGAGTTCCAAATGATGCTGTTCAAAATGTAAAGATAACATGTAACAAACAAGATTTCAGTGAGGGAATTAGACATATTTATGTTGGCAGCCTTATCAAACGAAAACATCTTGACGTTGTTATAAAATCGTTTTTGAGTACAGCAGGTGAAAAAGATTCATTAACTGTTGTAGGCGGAGGCCCGGAAGAAGATAGTCTTAAGTTACTTGTTAACAAGCTAAAGGCAAATAATAGAATTATCTTTACAGGCAGAATACCTCGTGATGAAGTTCTAAAAAAAATGGGGGAAGCCCAAGTTTTTACACTAATTAGTCATGGAGAAACATTTGGCATGGTTTACATAGAAGCCATGCTTCAAGGCTGTTTGACAATTGCATCAAAAGGCGGCGGGTTTGATGGACTGATACAGGATGGAATAAATGGATTTATTTGCGAACCAGGCAATCAAAAATGCTTAGAAAACGTATATAAGAGAATTGCAGGAATGACTACAGAAGAACGAAACAAAATTGGTCAGGCTGCAATTGATGTAGCGGTACATTTTTCCGAAAGTGAAGTGGCTGAAAGATATCTTGATGATATTTTAAAGAATCAGAGGTGAGATAATGGATATCCCATTTGTATCTTTTCTCCCTATGGAGAAGGAACTGAATAACAATATCAGAACAGCGTTTAACCGTGTGTTCGAGCGTTCTTGGTATATCGAAGGAGTTGAGGATAAAGCATTTGAAGCAGCATTTGCAGAGTACTGTGGCACACAATTTTGTATTGGTGTTGGAAATGGTCTTGACGCATTGATGCTTGCACTAAAAGCGTTATGTATCGGTGAAGGTGATGAAGTTATCATACCATCCAATACTTATATTGCCACTGCTCTTGCTGTAATTCATGTAGGAGCGAAGCCAGTTTTAGTTGAGCCGGATATTCGAACATTCAATATCAATCCGGAACTTATAGAGGAAGTGATAACAAGCCATACAAAGGCTATTATGCCAGTTCACCTCTATGGTCAAGCATGTGATATGGATCCGATTATGGAACTTGCGGGGAAATATGGACTGAAAGTGGTTGAAGATTGTGCGCAGGCACATGGCGCAACCTATAAGGGTCAGAAGGTGGGTACATTCGGAGACGCATCTGGCTTCAGCTTCTATCCAGGTAAAAATCTTGGTGCTCTTGGTGATGCGGGCGCTATCGTGACGAATGATAAGGAACTCGCTGATAAGATTCGTGCTCTTGGAAATTACGGGTCGGATTACAAATATCATCACATTTATAAGGGGAATAACAGCAGGCTTGATGAACTTCAGGCGGCATTTCTGAGTGCTAAACTTCCTTATCTTGAACAAATGAATGATGAGCGTAGACGGATTGCTCGGATGTATATTGATAAGATTACCAATCCCAAAATCATCATACCATATGTGAGCTCTGATTGTATTCCAGTATGGCATATATTTGGAATTCGCTGTAAAGAGCGAGATGCATTAGAGAAATATCTAAATGGCAAAGGGATTGGAACAAATAAGCACTATCCGATTCCAATGCATTTACAGGAATGTTTTAAAGATTTGAGAATCACAGAGGGAATGCTTCCGATTGCTGAAGAAATAAGCAAAACGGAGCTTAGTATTCCTATGTACTATGGTATGACAGATAATGAGATTCAATATGTGATTGAAAATCTTAATGAGTTCTGAGGTGGACAGAGGGTTCCATAGGGAAGTGGTAAAATGCGATTAAGAAAATTGGAATTGAAAGATGCTCCGCTTATGCTTGAGTGGATGCATGATAAGAACGTAACTGGTAATTTAAGGACAAATTTTTCAGAGAAGACTTTAGATGATGTTGAATTGTTTATCAGAACGAGTTGGGAACGAACTAATGATGATTTACACTTAGCAATCGTGTCTGATGAAGATATTTATATGGGAACAGTAAGTTTGAAATACATCGGTGAGGGCAGTGCTGAGTTTGCAATTACGGTAAGGTCGGCTTCGATGGGTCATGGCTATTCTTGGTTTGGAATGAAAGAAATATTAAAGAAAGCTTTTGAAGAGATAAAACTAGAGTCAGTATATTGGTGTGTATCACGGCAGAATGTTCGCGCTGTACGATTTTATGATAAGCATAATTTTAACGAAGTATTAGATGTGCCAGACAGTGTCCTTG
>Ga0224748_10639_pt1 | contig 11093 bp, 8 predicted proteins | sample LIM_F_Water_Neg_FD_182074 | JGI IMG/M metagenome (GOLD analysis project Ga0224748, IMG submission 182074) | Enriched cells from gastrointestinal tract of the lab mouse from Pacific Northwest National Laboratory (PNNL), Richland, Washington... | ecosystem: Host-associated > Mammals > Digestive...
TTTCAACGTAGGTGATTATAAAAAAGCTGCTGAAAAAATAGCTTTGCTTGCCAAAGAGCGTACCTTTCTTCCAGAAATGGGAAGACTTGCCCATTTGGAAATCAGGAAAAAAAGCAGTATGGAAGAGCACTATCAGTTTTGGCAGAACATAATAAGTATTGTAAGAAGGAGCTGTACATGAAAAAAATAGCCATATTCGGTGCAGGGAAAAACGCAGAAAGAATAGCTCTCTGTTTGAAGCCGGATGTTGAAGTTATAGTGTATTTGGACAATAACATTCTTAAATGGGGGCAGAAACTGAATGGAATTCCAATCACTTCACCGGATAAAGTTATAGATAAAGAATATCAATTTATCGTAATAGCCACCGTGAATTATAAACCTGTTGTGGAACAGCTTCTTAAGCTTGGCATTGATTCTGAAAAGCTGATTACTCCTTTTTCTTTTCAGCATTCAGATTATAATTTGTGGAGAGACATTTTCAATATAGAAGAGCTGATCTATATAGAAATGAATATGAAATTAGAAAAAATGGAGCTTCATCTTAATAATATCGAATATGAAATTGCTGGAAAAATCAAAGCAGAACAGCTGGAGTTTCCCAAAGTACATAATATAAAAGAAACCATACGTGAAATAAAAGAAAATGGAAAATCCATGAGCCGATATGGAGACGGCGAACTGGACATTATATTTGGCGGTGAAGTAACCTTTCAGCCATATCATAAGATTTTGTCGACAAGACTTAAGGAAATTCTCACAAGCAATCTGGAAAATCATATTGTCTGCCTTCCTAATATATATGGTGGTTACGACAACAGAACAGATGAATTTAAAAATTTTTTCAGACAGCATTTAAGTAGTGGGAGACGGAAAAAAGAATATGAGCTGTTTGATTTTCAGAAGAATTATTATGATTCTTTTGTAACGCGCCCTTATAAAGACTATATTGATAAATCAGAAACAGAAAAACACTTTATGCTGCTTAAATCAATATGGCTGGAACGGGATGTCACCATCGTAGAGGGTGATAAAACTCGATTTGGCGTAGGAAATGATCTTCTTGTCAGGGCAAACTCATGTATACGAATCCTGGGGCCAAACAGAAATGCCTTTACAAAGTATGATGAGTTATTAAAGGCAGTTTGCCAAACCGATAAAAGTCGACTGGTGTTGATTGCTTTGGGCCCGGCAGCAACTGTTATGGCATATGATCTGGCTAAGCAGGGATATCAGGCGCTGGATATCGGCCATGTGGATATTGAATATGAATGGTTCCTTCAGGGCGTAACAGAAAAAACACCTATAAAAGGCAAGTATGTAAATGAAGTACCGGAAGGCCACGATATTTCTGACGTTTGCGAAGATGAAAAGTATAATAGCCAAATTGTTGCAAAGATACTATAATGGAGCACTGTCCATGAATATTTCAGATATATTGATCAGTTTTGTTGTTCCAATTTATAAGGTGGAAAAGTATTTAAGAAAATGCATTGATAGTATATGTCATCAAACATTTACAAACATAGAAATCATACTTGTTGATGATGGCTCGCCAGATTCCTGCCCTGAAATCTGTGACGAATACAGCCTTAAGGATGACCGTATAAAGGTAATTCACAAGAAAAATGGCGGGCTTGTCAGTGCCAGAAAGGCAGGACTTGCAATAGCCTCTGGAACATATATTGCCTGCGTTGATGGAGACGACTGGCTTGATACAGATGCACTGCAACAGCTCGTTAATTTAGGAATTAATACGGATATCATCTGCTTTTCTGCCTGGGAAGAATATGAAGACGGATGTCATGGCATTAAAAAAACATACTATTTCAGAAGGACTGTATGAAAATCCAAATGATTTAAACAAATTATATGGTCAAATGTTAATGAATGGAAGTTTCTTTGAAATAGGAATTCTGCCCTATCAGTGGGGAAAACTAATCAAAAGAGAATTGCTCACTCAATGTCAAAAAGAAGTTCCTGAATATATCTCCTATGCGGAAGATGCTGCCTGTATTTATCCTTGCCTGCTTAAGGCAAAATCAATATATATAACAAATCTGCCCTTATATCATTATCGAATAAGCCCAAATTCAATGGTAAAAAAAGAGGTGGAACCAGAAAAACTGCATCATCTTTTTGTTGTCTTAAGTAAAGCTTTTTGCAGCCATAATTTGACAGCTACGCTAAATACGCAACTTAAGTATTATATGTGGCAGTCTTTATTGCTCAAAGGCTACTCATACATACAAGCTTCTATTCCGTTATTTCCCTTTGAAAAAGTAAAAGCTGGAATGAGGGTAGCTGTTTATGGCGCCGGATTATTTGGCGCAGTAATAGAAAAGTATTGCAGAGAATCAAAGTATTTATCCGTAGCAGGATGGTTTGATAAAAGATATGATATATATATAAAGCAGGGTATGGATGTAAAATCAAATGACGAAGCATTAAATTCTGATTTTGATATTATGGTTATAGCTATATTAAATGTGAATTTATCAAAATTTATAAAAAAGAACTATATTAGCTTGGGAATGAATGAAAATAAAATTGATTTGATAAATGTCGCCATGTTAGATCAAACTGTGTTTCCAGATTTAAGAAGATCATGAAAAAATTAGTGAATAAGGATTTCTATGAATAGCATGGCGGAAATAAGAGCAGTCGTACTTTAATAAGTCCCGCTGGAATCGAGCCTTGGGAGACATATTCTTTTATCTATTTATACAACCAGCTTAAGACAGAGTTGGCGGTATCTTGGACGCTTTGTCCTGAACAAAAGTCTGACGCCCTCTTTTGCATACAAGAGTATGCTTGAGCTGCCTTTTGCCAGTCGGTAATTGCAGAAGAAAACTTTTTCCTTTACAGGATCGGCTGTCTTTATGATGGAAACCTTAAGGGCATGGGTTTCTGATCTCATGGGGATGATTGCAAGAAACGCCATGCATAAGGTGATATAAAAGTTAAGTGCGTTGATTACTTTAAGCTTACACACACGAAATTTTTCAAACTGGAACACCTGCTTTTTGCAACGGAACTATTCTTCGATTTCCCAGCATGAAAAGTAGGTTCTTGCCACCTGGATCACATCATCTTTGGATTTGATTTCTTTGTTGGCGGCAAGCATCATTAGATGCCGATAATCTGTCGTATCTGGTCTTTCGCTACTGCCATAAAAATATTCCTTTTGGATAAGAATCGTCATATCTGAATTCTTACCGGAAAGGATCCATTTTGTACCAAAAACACAAACTATTTTACACTACCGGTGATGTTGCGACAGACTTTTCTATGCCCTTATCCGGTTATTCATATAACCCCAAATCAAAAACATAAACCTGACAATCCCTCTCTCCTGCCAGCTTCCTCACCAAACCCGTACCAGTGCACTCCCCCGATGAAATTAAGAAACCACATTCTGATAATAATACCATTGCGCACAGATAATCTGCTCCATATTGCCATCCATCTCCGACTTTCCAGGTATCTTTTTGCTTTTGATTTGCTATGTACTCTCCCTTTTGCAGAACAAATCTTTTTTGTTCTATATATTTAATCCTGTCCCCGAATGCGGCTTTCATTTTCTCCAGCGCCCTAGCATCTTCTGTTGCCACAAAAATATTCTTAAAATCCCATCCATCTTGTGACACTTCTGCTATTTTTGCAATCACTTGCTCCGGAGAAGCCTGAACTGCATGTCCTGATGGTTTGGTCGCAACATAATCTGTCCCGCGAATTAACACACCAAGCGTCTTTTCCGGTTCCTGTAGTATTTTTTTCCTGTATCCGTCAATATGCTGCAATAGCCTGTCATTAAAATACTCCGGTTTCATGAGATCTATTGCTCCGCATTGAGTCATTTGCTGCATAAGCCATTTTGCTGCAAAAGTGACACACGCCATTGGAGAAATTGTGACATCATTTACCTCACTCAAATCCTCCTGGCTAATACCGACAGGCTGCCTGAAAAATTTACACCAAATATCATCATTCAGGCCATCACTGTAAATAGAACCATTCGAACATGTGATATTAATAATCGGTATATAACCTTTTGAGATAAGGTAAGCACACGGCACATCAAAACGATTTACCATTGACACCAGACCAAGCCCACCGCATCGAACATCTATGACATATAGCCTTTTATCCCCCTGCCCTGATACAACTTTATGTTGTGTAAAATAATAAACCAATGTCATAATTTCATCATAGGAAAATAGACCAACCTTACATCGATCCATATAACCTGCCACATTGGAAGCGAATGTCCCCAGGCTCATTGTCTTTTTTCCCTTAGTCTCCTGTACCACCATCGCATCATCTGCCGTAACGAGGACTTCCGCATATTCAGGAGTCCCGCCTAAATAGGGAAGAAATTCATTCCACTCATTACCAAATAACACAATTTTTCCTTTATATTCATTAAAACATTGCTGGTACAATAAAACGGAATATTCATTCACCCCATAAAGACATATACACTCGTATAAATCAAATACAGACGTATCTATCCTCGCTATGTCACAATCATAAAAATGATCATAGGCCGTTGCATGGTATTTTGCCAATGCAAGAGGATTTCCATTTGGATCCAAAATAGGAATCACTCCATCATTATGTTTATTAGTATATATTTTAGAAAAAACGTCTGCTTGCATTATCTCGCAGCAATTTTCATCAATTTGTTGTTTTTTTATATCCTCGGAATTAATGTATATTTTAATCCCGTTTTTTCGAGTTACACAGATTACATCATTCTCATGCTCTTTTGTAAAGAACGATTGTAATATTTCCTGTGACAGATTTTCTTCCTCTATTGTATATATTGCTCCATTAACCAATTCTATCATTCCTTTTCCCCCTCTTAGACTCCGTCCCAAAATCAGCAGGGAAGTAATTACCGGCTTGTAAAATCAGATACTACCCTGCAGCGTTTCTTGTAGCATGCAATCCCATATTTGTAAATTTTCTTCATGCCATCGTCAACCAACAATTCTTCGTAATTCCTGTCATTGATTTGTTTTATTGCTTCCCGGCATCCATCATCAAAAGCAGCTTTTTCGGCATATTTTAATTCAATAATGATCCCTATTTCTTCCTCTTCCACTTCTACGCTGATGTCGCTGTATCCATCGCCGGACTCGGCATTTGACTTAACATTCCATCCATCCATATTTCCCAGAATGCCAAGCAGGATTCCATGATAAAAATTCTCCTTCATTTCTTTTTTGGTATTTGTGTCGCGTATGCTGATCGTTTTTTCAGATAGTTATTAAACCCATCTTCTATAGCGATTGTATTATTTACCAGAAACGCCCCGCAAAAGCGTTCCAGCGTCTCCCTGTTCTTTACCGTTTCCCCTTTGAACCACTCCCTGATCTGCCTGGCAAAAATCCACTGCACTTCCTTGTTGGGAATGATAAGTTCCGCCATATCTCCGGCCTGCGCACTCTTCTGTGTCAGATACCCCGTTGTAAAAAGGATGCTCCACAGATTATCCGGCTCAGCGTCAAGATCTCTGTAGGTCAGTTCCTGGCGAATCATTTTATTCACACTGCCGCCATTCATCAATTGTTCGATTTCATTTCTAATTGCTCCGTTTGCTTTATTTAAAAAAATCCGGATAATATCATTACTGCTTGTATTCACCCAGTAATTCTGCGGTTGTGACACACTTCCGTCCCGCAGATCTCCGCAATAATTAATTACATCCCACGGACAATATATGCCTGCATTGCCAAACAAATAGCCATCATACCATTCCTTTATGGCATTATACTGGTCTTTAAATCCATAATATGCGAGCATTTGTCTGACTTCTGCATCCGTAAAGCCAAAATACTCCCTATAGCGTACATCCTTTATAGTGTACACCTTAAAATTATTTAACCCGGTAAAGATACTTTCCTTTGATATTCTGAGACATCCTGTTAATACTGCAAAGCTCAGGCTGTCATTCGTTTTGAATGCGTTTCCAAACAAGGCACTGACCAGTTCTGCCATAGAATCATAATATCCCGACCGGCAGGCCTTATCAAGGGGTACATCATATTCATCAATCAGTATGATAACGCTTTGACCATAATGCTTTTTTAAAAGATGGGATAATGTCTGCAGGCTATCTTTTAAAAGCTCATCGGACATGGTAAATGCACCCGTCTTATCAATAGAGATAAGGGCCTTGTACTGATTATGATCCAGTTCTGTCAGCCGGTCGCTCTGCATCAAAAACTGAAACTGCATAGCTTCTTTCCCTATAATCCTTCTGAGCATCGCCTTTGCCTCTGCAAAGCTTTCTCCTGTCGCGCTTTTTAATGTAAGGGATATTACCGGGTATTTCCCCATATATTCATCACATAGTTTTTTCTCTTTGGAAATCTCTAGTCCATCAAAAAGTGCTCCGTCACTGCCTCTGCCAAAAAAGTATTTCAGCATACTCATATTCAGAGTTTTCCCAAAACGCCTTGGACGCGTGAACGAATTTACATATGCGATATTTTCCAGTAGATCCTTTATAAGGCCTGTTTTGTCAATATAATAAAATCCGTCTTTCCGAATTCGTTCAAAATCTTCAATACCTAACGGAAGCTTTGCCTTTCCAGACATATTAATCCCCCTGTTCCTGACAGCATGGTTGTTATTAATAGTATACCACGGCTTACTGAATACTCAATTGGAAATTTTGTCGTGTGCGGTTGCCAAATCTATAGGTTTTGGGATTAAGTCATCTGTGAATATTTATGCAATTTATTGATCATAGAGAAATTTATATAAAAATAGCATTTGGAGTCGAAGGAGAAGAGGAATAAAGCACATCTGTATATATGACATATGATTCTGAGAAAATTGTGCAATACAATAGACCGCTCCCCTGATCCAAAACATATAAAAAGGAGATATTGAAAATATGGCGATACCTAAAATCATTCATTTTTGTTGGATGAGCGGTGACCCCTACCCTGATGACATACAGGAGTGCATTGATTCATGGAAAGAGGTTATGCCTGACTATCGGATTAGGCTCTGGAATACCCAAAATTTCGATATAAATATCTGTCAGTATACGGAGGAGGCAATGGCGTGCCGAAAGTACGCATTTGTAAGTGATTTTATCCGTCTATACGCTTTATATCATGAAGGAGGCATTTATCTTGACAGCGATGTCAAAGCGGTGCGTCCTTTTGATGAGTTACTTGGTGAGAAAGCGTTTATCGGATTTGAAAGCGGAGGCCGGTTAGGGCCATGGCTGATTGCAAGCGAAAAAGGGAATCAATTAATCAGAGAACTTCTGGACTATTATACGGACAGGTCATTTTATAAAAGCGGCGGTGGAATGGATCTTACGCCCAATACTGTCCCTGTGACTAACATTCTGGTAAAACACGGGCTGCTTCCTGATAACAGAATACAGAAATTAAAGGATATCACCATATATCCTGAGGAATACTTCTGCCCTAAAAATCCTTGGAACGGGAAAGTAACTGTCACAGAAAAAACCGTTGCAATGCATCTATTTAAGGGGGCCTGGAATGATACTGCCGCTACAGATTTACCCTTTATCGCCTCAATCGATTCATTTGTTAAAGAATTCGTTGATGAAATAAAGAATAAGTACAATAAGGTATGCGTATATGGACTGGGGGTTGTTGGGCGCAATGTCCTTGAACAGTTCAGCTTGTATCAGGATGTTTCCGTTATTTGTGTACTGGTTACCCAAAAAGATAATGGCTGGCAGTGTGTCGACGGAATACCTATAATCGAAACTTCGAATAGCCCGGAAATATCTAGGGATACCCCTGTATTAATTGCAACTATCCCAAAGCACCATGATGCCATTCGGGCTGCTTTAAGAGAACAGGGATATACAAATATATATTTTCTGGGAGATAAGGCAAAAAGAAATGAAAAATGAAAAAATAATCTTTTTCGGGGCAGGACACAAAAAAGAGATATTAACAAAATTCATTGAAAATTATGGTGGATTTGATATTGTCGAAATCTGGGACAATAACAGACTGTTCTGGGGGGAGGAAACGCTCATTCTTAACAAAAGAGTGCCAATTACACAACCTCATAGTTTACAGGATTATCCTGTGGTCATTTCATCTGATGCATATTTTGATGAGATAAAGAAGCAGCTTATTTTTGAGTTTGGCATAAAGGAGTCTCTGATAAAGCCGAGTCAGTATTTATTTAAGAATTTTAAGGATGAAATAATTAGCCGATATAGGGATTCGTCTGACCAATCAATTATTGGGATTTGTAATTACTTGAAAAATCATGAGATAGATATGTTCAATGGCCAAGTCAAAAAAGAATACCCGGGTGATATGTTTGATATTTTGCGGGATGAAGTCAGCGGGCTTTTATACTCTTACTGGATGGGCAAAAAAATATATCTAAAGTCTGAGATAAAAAGCGAAGCCGTTGCAAAAGAATATCTGTGCCTTTTATGTAAAGAACAGGATAATAATTCACCGCACTGTTACAGTATAAATAAACTGAATTTAACAGAGGATGATGTTGTGGTGGACGCCGGTGCGGCGGAGGGCTTTTTTTCTCTGCAGATTGTAGATCAAGTAAAGAAAATATATCTGGTCGAAAGTAACAGAGAATGGCTGGAAGCATTAAAATATACATTTGCGCCATACAGCCAGAAAATCGTGATAGTTCCTAAATGGCTGGGGAGCAAAAATGACGAAAGCACTATCTCCATTGATCAGATTGACAATAAAGATAAGATAACATTGGTAAAGCTGGATGTAGAGGGCGCAGAGACGGATGCCATTGCCGGAGGTGAGAGAACCTTTTCGTCGGATCGTGATATTCAGGTGGTAGCCTGTACTTACCACAGGACGGAAGATGCAGATCATTTTTGCACATATTTTCGTGATAAGGGATTTGATACTGAATTTTCAAAAGGCTATTTGTTTGTCGGAGGATTGGAGGTTGTCAAACCGGAACTGAGAAAAGGTGTTTTAACTGCTAGGAAGGGCGGAAGGTTTTATGGAAAGAGCGAATTGTAACCATAAGCTGTCTGTATGTATCCCAAACTATAACAGAATTGGACAGCTGGAACGGTTAGTAAGAAATTTGGCAGAACAAATCGTAAGCAGCCAGATGGAGGAAGAAATCGAATTGTGTGTAAGTGACGACTGTTCCCCGGAGGATCCTGGTGGGATGATCGACATAATAAAACGGCAATTCCCGACAGTAGACATCGTATACGAACGGAGCAAACAGAACATGGGAATGGATCATAACTTTCTAAAAAGCGTCCTGATCGCCCATGGGCAGTATGCATGGATTGTCGGTAATGATGATTTGCCGGAAGAAGGTGCATTAAATAAGATAATATCTGCCACCAGTGATAAGGAATATACAGATGTAGATATTATTGTCACACCGTTTGATGCATTTGATTACAATAAGCAATTCGTAAGGACAGTATACCCTTTAGGGTCTGGCATAAAAAGCAATACTTTGTTTGATACTTCTCACAGAGAGCAAATGCAGAAATTTATTAGGACAGTAAACGATAATTCGGCGTTGTTTGGGTTTCTTTCTAATGTGGTATTTAAAAGAAGCAGATGGCTGGAACACGGGGATATGTTTGCAGATAAGATGTCAAGTATTTTTATACAGGTATATATGAATCTGCAGACGCTGATGGAAGGAGCAAGATACCTTTACGTACCCCGAAAGATCATCCGTAATTTTATAGATGATGAGACAAATGAAACCATCGACAGAGCGTACCGCACCACTGCCGGTTTTTATGATGCAATGGACTATTTCTTTCAGGGAGAGGAAAGAAAACATATAGAAGAAAAAGCCGTGGACTATCTGATAGGGAGTATTTTTATGGAGCTGGCCGTGGACGATGAACGGAAGAGAAAAACTGACAGCTTCGTATCAGAGAAGATGGATATGTTAAAGAAATATTATATCAGGCGTATACAGAGACAACAATATTTTGAAGGAAAGTCTGTTATCGTATACGGGGCAGGGAAGTTTGGGCATCTGGCCGTTGATGAACTGATACGGTATAAGGCGGATGTCATTGGGATATGCGATGCAGATGTGAATAAGCAGGGAGGCTGTATCAGAGAGAAATTGATCTTCGATTTTGATACGCTGCTTATGGAGTATGACCGGCATGAGGGTTGTATTGTGGTGATTGCGAACAACGCGCACCTTGTACCGATTATAAAAATGCTGGTAGAGCATTCTGTGTTAAGATTGGCTGTCATTACTTAGAGTAGCATTTAGAAGAGATAAATTATTTCGGTGAGTATCATTAAACTATTGGCATGAATTTGATTATAGTTTGAAAAAGGATATATTTAAAAATTAAGAAGGTAGATAAATAATATGGTGTCAGATGATGAGTTTCGGCAAGCTTGTAAACGTAAAATGGATACAATTCTTTCTTTTGCAGGTACAAAAGAAATATGGATATTCGGTGTAGGAGAAGGAGGCAGGATACTACTCGATGAATTAAAGCAAAGGAGTATTCATGTTCGGGGATTTATAGATAGGAAAGCAGAACTTTTAAAAACATTTTGTAATTTACCAGTAATGAAGCTGGAAAATATTGATTTGAAAACTTCTTATATTATTGTCAGCTTAAGAGGCTGGAACAGTAGTGTGGTTGAAGAATTCGACAGACATAAAATGGAAATTCATAATTACTATTATCTTGTGGGTGGAATCGACTTTAATGCGAAAGATATTGTCTACAGGAACTGCAAAGTAGGAAGATATACTTATGGTTATAAAGAATTACTGGAATATTTTCCTTTGGCAACATCGATTGGCCGATATTGCTCTATTAATGGAACGGCGCGAATATACGATAACCATCCTTTGGAATGCATAACAACACATCCGTTTTTGGATCATCCTGCTTATTTATCCCCGGAAGAATATGTTAAAAGGAAAGAAATAATAAATAAGTATGGAACCCATTGGAATAATGCTGAATATGAGAATAGTCCATTGCGCGATAATCGCCCTGTAACGATAGGGAATGACGTATGGATTGGAGCAAATGTTATTATTCTTTCAGGAGTATCAATCGGTGATGG
>Ga0224748_10641_pt1 | contig 11084 bp, 12 predicted proteins | sample LIM_F_Water_Neg_FD_182074 | JGI IMG/M metagenome (GOLD analysis project Ga0224748, IMG submission 182074) | Enriched cells from gastrointestinal tract of the lab mouse from Pacific Northwest National Laboratory (PNNL), Richland, Washington... | ecosystem: Host-associated > Mammals > Digestive...
CCGCACTGCCGATTGTTTTGAATTTATCTTCCCGCAGCTCCTCCTTTGCCTTATCCCTTACGCTCCTTCCCACGGAAGAAATTGTACTGACCACCGCGTTTTTCTGTGACTGGATCCCGTTCTGCAGTCCAGAGCCAACTTCCCTTCCAATCCCGCTAAAATCTGACGCATTCAATACCTGCTTTGTGGAATCGATCATTTGATCCGCCAGTGCCTGGATTGCTGTTGTTGCCTGCTCCTGGCTTCCGCCGATTCCATCCGCAAGCCCGGATACCACATCCTGCCCGATTCCCTCAAATACCCTGGAAGGAGAATGGCTGTCAAATGTTGTCCTTGCCTGGAGGATTACCACCTTTCCCATATCATCCGCGGCAATCTTTCCCTGGTCCATTGCGGAACGGATTCCATTTCCCAGCCCTGTGCTGATGTCCACGCCAAGCGACTCCATGGCCGCGGCCACCTGCTCTTTTCCGCCGTTCAGAGAATTGGTATATTCCTCAATCATACCCTGGACGCTTTCATTTACGGCATCCTTCATGTCCAGAGACTGTGACCACATTTCATTAGCCTGTTTCAGCTGTTCATCCGTCATCCCGGCAAATGCCTGTACATACGAGGAGCCCTGGGGGCCCATCTCCGCCAGTTTATCCAGAATCCCCTGGTTGACACCCCGCTCTGCCAGAACGGCCATATTATCCGCCCAGTTCGTAACCCCTTCAATCTGGCTCTGCATATTTGCCAGCAGCTTTTCGCTGGAAATCTCAGTTCCGGCATTAAACTCTTCAAACATGTTCATCTGGCTTGCAAGAACCTCAGAAACGGTCTCCTGCATTCCCAGATAAGTCTCCGTGATATTCTGCACCGCCGCGCTGTTGACATCCGCAGCCGCAGTCTGAGCCGCTGCATTCGTATTGGTGGATTCCGTGTTTGCGTCCGTTGCCGCTGTAACATCAGACCATTTGATTCCATACTGCTCCAATTGCTGGGAAGCTGCTTCAATCTGCGCCTGCAGCTCTTCCTTCGTAGTCCTGTTTGTTTCCAGAGCTTCCGTATTTTCTTCCTGGGCTTCCGTCAGTTCTTTATACGTTTTCTTCTGATCCCGGTTCAACCCGTTTAACAGGGCATAGGTGCTTGCAACCCCTCCCGCACGCTCATTTTCCTCTTCCAGCAGGGCGTTCGTCTTCTCTTTCAGATCCGCCGCTTCATTTTCTATCTTGATGCCCTCAATCTCCAGCTCCGTTTTCTTTTTGATCAATTCAACGGCATACTCCTGGGCCGCCTGCATCTCGATCTGCTTCTGGCTATTGGTCAGATATTCCTCAATGGCTTCATTGGTCAGGTTCAGACTCTTGGACTGCTCATCATATGCAAGGTTTAATTCCGGAACCAGCGTATTCAGTTCCGCAATGTACCCCTGCATCACCTGGGTCTTCTCATTGCTCCTGTCAGCCGTCTGGGACAATACTTCGATCTTCTCTGCCAGAATCCTGGCATATTCCCCCTGGGCCTGCATCTCCGCAGTGGTATTCCCATAATCAGAGATCAGCTCCTTCGTAGATGCCGCCACCTCATTCGCGGAATCACAGATCTTATGGTTTGCTTCTGCCAGTACCTGGGCTTCCGCGGATGCTTCACTGACTGAATCCGTATAAATTGCCAGGGCCGTACCAGCTGCGGCGACAGCCGTTGCCACCAGTACAAGCGGATTTGCATTCGCTACAGTATTGAATATGGTCGTTGCGGCTGTGGCCCCTTCCGTGGTCGTTGTATAAAGTGCAACCGCCGCTGAAACTGTCTTAAAAGCCACTGCGCCTGCTGCCACCCCGCCCATAACCGGGATCAGCTCATCCATATGGTCCACTACCAGGTCCAGCCCCTCTTCCATGGCCGGAAGGGCTTTTTCCGCAATCGGTACTGCAACATCAGTCTGGAACTTTTTTCCCAGTGTTTGGAATCTGGCTTCCAGGGTGTCATATCTGACCTTTTTGATCTCCTCCATGGTGCCCTTCACGTTATCGAACGTTGTGTTCACCTGATTGAGGGATGTGATGACCTTCATTGCGTTATCTTCCCCCAGGGCGCTCCACGTATTGCTTGCCAGGGTGAGCATTTCCTGTTTATTCGCTGCGGTCGCCAGGTCATTGATCACAGATCGGAATACATCCTTCGTCGTAGCCTGTCCGGATTTCCATTGGTAGAACAGAGATTTTGTCTGTTCGGAAAAACTTCCCAGATTCTCTTCAATCCGGCCGTCAGCCAGGCTGTTTCCAAACTCCTTTACAAAGTCATTGACCTTATCCAGGTTATAGGCTCCGGAGTCAAGGCCGTTTTCCAGGATAGCGAACATTTCCTTCGCGCTGAATCCGGCCTGAGACCAAAGTGGACCGTACTCCGCTATGTTTTCGGCCAGCTCCCCGGACTTGTCCAGTCCTCTCTGTGCTCCCTTTGCCATCAGGTCGAACGCTTCCTCCGATGTCACGCCCATGTTGTCCATCATGGAATCCACGCCCTTTATCGTCTCGCCTAAATCCATCCCGAACACGTCCCGCATGGCAAGTCCATTTTCCGTCATATCCCGGATCTTGGATGCGTCCAGTTCGCCGGTATACTGTCTGACCAACGCCATAGACTGCGCCACATCGTTGATGTCTTCCCCATAATTATTCCGGTGCAGATCATCCATGACGGACTTGTAGTTCCGCATCTCTTCCGTGGTCGCTCCTGTGCTTGCCTGGAACTGCTTCTGTGCCGTTTCCAGGCTCATCATGGACTGCGCCGCGGATACTGCGGTATCTTTTACCACATTGACCATCGAATTGACCAGGTTTGTCTTTACGACTGTACCAAAGTCAACAGTCACTGCTTCCGCTTTCTTGACTTCTTTTCCGAACTCATCTATAGAAGAGGCACACTGATCCGTGGAATTGCGGGCTTCATCCATATATGCCGCATTTTTATTCAGCGCCGCAGATGCGCGGATGGTCTGGGCTTCCGCCGTGTTCAGCTTCGTCTCCCAGTCCCGGATCTTGTTTCCCGCAGTCTTATAGTTCTGTTCTCCTTTGGAAATGGCGGCATTGACTTCTTTCAGCGCCGCCTCTTCCTTTTCCAGTTCCTGGGACAGGGCGTTCACCGCTTCCTCCTGAGCCTTCATAGCATCCTCGGAAGCATCCCCCGCCTTCGTCATCTCCTCCAGCCGGTCCGTGGCGGTCTTATACTCTACTTTCAGCTCCTCCACTCTCTTCGTATGAGTGTCCTGCTCTTTGTTCAGAACAGAAAGGCCATCAGCCACCTTCTCATAATTCTGCTTTGCATGCTCTAAGCCTTTGCGGACTTCCTCTTCCTTTCTCTTCTGCTCTTCCAGGATCTTCGTCAGGACCTCATGCTTTTTCGTCAGGGATTCCAGGGAGTTCTGCTGCCCTTCACACTGCGCTTTCACCAGTCCCATTTCTGATTTTAAGGAGGATAATGTCTTGTTGCAACTTGTGACATTCTGGTTAAACTCTTTTTCACCGTCCAGCGTGATCAGGGCACCTATCTTTTTCGCTGCCAAATTTTCACCTTCTTTTCACGAAAAAAACACCCGCCGAAGCAGGTGATCCGTTTTCTTTGTTCATCCTATCTCTAATTTATGTAACCCTACAATATCGCAAAATACTGCAACAAATATCCGCCTTTTATATCAGTTTCATCGTGGTCTAATTTTCTTCTCCCAAATTGTTTAAAATGATTTGTTTCATAGAAATCCATCAGTTTTTTCTTTTCTTCACACTCTAAATACACAAAACGTCCTCCAACTTCATTTTGTACTTTTCTCACTTTCTCCATCGCCATTTGCAGAATATCCCTGCCAGCGATCAAGCTGTCATTTCCATTCGTATAATTTTTGCCAAGCTGCGCTATCAAAGGCGCTGCAATGGTATACTCTTTTGCTTGTGGATCAAACACCCCATGTTCCCGTAATTTTCGTGCCTCGTTACTGTTTACCACACTCCGTTGAATCGTGATAAATTTGGATGCAATAGTATAGTACCCGACAAGTTCCTTTTCCTTCTCATCCTCAGTTGTCCAATATACAAGATGAGTCTTTGAGAATCCCCTTTTAGAAAACTCGATTGCCTTAGCTTTCAGGAACCTTTCAACATCTGCATTAAGCGGACACGAAAAAGAAGAGAGGATATTTTTCACCTCATCCTCTCCCAGCTGATCTAATAAATCACTTAAGTTAACTTGAACAAAATGTGTATTTGGATTAATCTCTGATAATCTCACCGTTTTCCGAAAAACTCCTTAATTTTATCACCTGTGATTTCTTTACATTCTCTTGTAAGTTGCGCAGGCTTATATTTAGTATCTTCCGCTTCATCCAGCGCTTTCACAAATGTACGGGCGAATTGCTTATCACTGATATTCACATTTTTTAAAATGCTCTTCGTTGCCATACTTGCCACCTCCAATAACACCTTTACACAACCTTTATCTCACGTATTACTAAGTGCTTTATCTGTCTTTATTATATATGCTTTTTATAAAAAATCAATGACTTTTCTGTGTATTTTAATACATTTTTGTGTGTTATTGATGGTTTTATTGCATTTTGTATATAAATCCAAGTTAAGAGGAACATCTACCACTAGCAGATGTCCTCTTAGCTTATTTATTTTTCCTCTTGATCGTCCCGATCGGAACATGCCATAATCTCTTCCCGACATAGAAAACAACCAGTCCGATGAATACCAGTACCGCAAATTCAGGAGTACAAAACATGCACAGCAGTAAAATGATTCCCGTGATCAATTGTATCCAGGCTTTTCTTCTCTCCTTCATGTTCCATCCCTCCTTTTCATTTCGTCCATTATAGCATGCCCCATGCTATAAGTCCAGCAGCGATACCTTCCTTTTTTCCTCAAATATACACCTTTTCGTTTTGAAATTATGGAACCACTTGAAATGGGTATACAACTCCAGCCATTTTCCCAGGTGCATCCTGGAAATCTCCTTTTCTGTATACCCCATCTGCAGTCCCATAAATACCAGCCACGCAAAATCTAACTGTCTGCTGCTTTCTTCTGGTTCTTCTGATCCTGCGTGGTCTTCTCGTTTTTTAGTTCGAAACACCGGTAATATTCCTCATGGAGCTTCAGCGCAAGTCTTATCGGACTGATATCCACCTTGCGTACAATCTCATTCCTGGAATAGGAACGCGGCTCCCGCCCTTCTTTCTCCGCTTCGATCTCCTCGCCTTCATTTACCATGAAGAAAAGCGCCGTATTCACGGTCGGAATATCCGGCATCTGAAATTCTGTCTCAACGTTTCCATTTTCATCTCTGATCTTTTCCCCTGCCTCATCCAGTACCGGATTCCATGGGCAAATCTTTTTTTCAAATGCATTCAGGGAACCGAACTCATCCTGTATTTTTTCCAGGACCACCAGGTCACACTTAACCGGGTACTTTTCCCCGGACAGCTCAATAAACTTTAATTCCTCGAACATCTCTTACCTCCTCGTTCAGACAGTCTCCCCGCCGGTCTCTTCTTCTCCTTGCTCTTCACCGCCGTTTGTTCCGCCTCCGAACCCTTCACCTCCCTGTTCACCGCCTCCAGGTTCCCCGCTTTCGTTTCCTCCGCTTCCTGACTCTCCGCCGCCTTCCGGTGTCTGATCCTTCTTGATTCCAGCCATTTCATCAATCCAGTCCTGGGCTTCTTTCTCCGTATCGAAGATCATGGTTTCTTTCCACAGGTTATCATCAATTCCGATCGCCTGTCCCGCGATAGAAGGTGTCTGGTATTCAATGTTATCCCCTTTCGTCTTGAAGCTTTCCTGCCCTTCCGTAAACTTCACTTTATAGATCCACATAGCGACATATTTTTTCAGACCGTCCACCTTTTCATCCATATAGATTCCGAGCCCCACATAATTCGATGAATCAGTCGTCCTGTTTTTGATTGATGTACCGCTTTCCCCCTCTTTTGCAACCGTGAGTACTCTCGGAAACTCACAGCCCTTGAAATCACTGCGTTTCCAGAGTTCCCTTATTTTTCTTCACCTCCTCTTTTCAGTGGGGGCTTACATTTTTTATATTTTTATCAAAAAATTCCCAAATTCCTATTGACAAATCTGCCAGTTTGTGCGGCCGCGTTATTCATTGCCAAAAAATGCAATGAATAACGCGGCCCTTTGGTTAAGAAGAACTATCCACTTTTCAACCATACCAAAGGAGGACACATATTATGTTAATTCACTGGCAGTCCCATCAGGAATATCTGGCTTTCCTGCATGAGACAAAAGTACATCTTGACTCTTCCCAACGCATAAGGCTTCATTCTGAATTTGCCGCTGTCCGGGAAAAACTGCGGATTCTTAATCTGGATCCGGTTATGGAGGATCTCTCCCAGTTCTATTCCCACACCGGACGGCCCGCTATCAACCAGGTGCAGATCATTCGCTCCCTTATCCTCATGGTGATGCTTGGCTTTACCAGCCTTACCGCCTGGGTTGAAAAACTCAAAGCCGACAGCCTCCTTGCTGTCCTGGCTGGCTTTGCCCCCGCATCCCTCGCCCCGCTGGGTTCTTACTTCGGCCTGATGGACAGGCTCTGGTCTCAGCCAACAGCTTTGCAGAAGACGGGACGCAAAGATCTCTTTCCCGCACACAAGAATAAAAAGCCTTCCAGGAAACCCGGCAAAGGGAAAAAGCTTCCTAATAAGCATTCTGGGATTACCGATACCCTGGCCACTTATGCCCTGGACCATGATTCGTTCCCTTTTCATTATGAAGAACGGCTCCAACAGTTTTTCCGGCTTGCGGCCCTCATCCCTTCCTTACGGGACGGGCTTTTCCCCGCTGACGGCGTTACCCTTTCCGGCGATGGCACCTGTGTCCATTCCCATTCCTCCCCTTACGGGCATAAAGTCTGCAAATGTAGGGAGAATGGAATCCAGCACTGCTCCTGCAGGCGCCATTTCTCTGATCCCGATGCTGACTGGGGCTGGGACAGCGATGAAGAGGTCTTTTATTTCGGCCACACCCTTTACATGCTCTGTTCCCATAATCCGGACATTGGCATTGACCTGCCCCTGCATATCCGTTTCCTGAATGCCAGGCGGCACGACAGTGTAAGCGCCATTGTTTCCCTCCGTGAATTTAAAACGGTCAATCCGGATATCCCCATCCGGGATCTCTGCCTGGATTCCGCACATGACAACTATGCCACCTATGGCCTCTGCCAGGAATGGGACATCCGGCCTTTCATTGACCTGAACACAAACCGCGGCAGGCCGACTTCCATTCCGGACTCCCTCTCGATTGACCAGGATGGCACGCCCCTATGCATGGCTGGCTACCGCATGGTCAACTGGGGATACATCAAACAAAAACATTCCCGGAAATGGCGCTGCCCTTTTGCCTGTGGCAAGGTGGATTCCTGTCCATGTAAAGAAAAATGTTCTCCTTCTGCTTATGGCCGATGCGTCTACACGAAGCCGGAATGGGATATCCGCCTTTATCCCCCCGTCGCGCGGGGCACGGATGAATACCAAAAGATTTACAACAACCGGACTTCCTGCGAAAGGGTAAACAACCGGGTTCTGAATGACTACCATCTCCATGATATGGGAATCCATACCAGAAAACGGTATTCTTTTTTCACCATGGTCATCTGCATCAACATCCATCTGGATGCCCGGCTGAAGAAACGGCAGAAACTGGCTGCATAAATCTGCTTTCCATTTCTATCTGTATTTTTCAAAAACCTGCCATAAGGGAGGTCTTAAAGTCATGCCCTCTATTGATAAACTCCGCCACAATATCAGGCACGCTGTTTCTCTGTCCGCTTTTTCTCCAAATCTGATACACAGAATCCGCTATTTTTTTCTCTGTACAGTTACTTTCCGAGACTACTCACCGTATGCCCAAACATGACCGTGTGAGCCTGGATCGGCAGCGTATCTGTCCCCAGTGTTACGTCCGCATACTTAAATTCCTTATCGTATTCCGATTTTTTGTTGTCTGCAAAAAGCGACCCCTCCGCGTACTGCGGGCTGATATCTAGGGCCATCGCCTTGCCGCAAGTGAATCCGTCCGTATACTTCGGAGTCCCCGAACTCTCATCCAACTTTGCTACCGTCGGTTTTGCTAATCCTACATATGCCATAACCTTTTCCTCCATTTCTTCCTCAATGTCACACTCAAAGATGATGTGGCGCTTTTTCACTTCTCTCAGTACCGTAACCTCCGGATAGGTGAAGCCCTGCTGGTACAGCGCCCTCCGTACCCTGTTTTTCAGTACAATGAAATTTTCTTCTGCCGGGATGTACAGGTGCACCTGCACGCTTGCCCTGACTGCTGCCGGGGCGTTATCTGCATAGAATACCGCCCTTTCGTCCGCGTAATTATACACAAAAAAACGTTCCTCACTGCCTTCATAGATATCCGGCGCATAAGGTAATCCGAAAGGCTCTATTGCCGTTATGATCTTCTCAAATTCCGTCATACCCCCGTCTCCCTGTCAAATACCTCCTGCATCTTTTTCAATACTGGCTCTTCGGCCGCATGGACGGCCGGGGTCAGGACAGGCGTTGCCGCCTGCCGTCCGCCCACGCCATATTCCAGCGCAGCCATTTTCTCCATGTTCCGTACCCCGTCTTTATCCTTCCCCGTTGGGCGCACGCAGATATAATACCCCATCTGATTCCTGGATGCCCCGGACGGTTTTATGGAATCGACCATTGCTCCGGTGTCCTTATGGGCAGACGCACCTTTCACAACCGCATCCTTTAAGATGGGGACTGCCTCTTCCAGCATCACCGGAGCCAGTTTCTCCGCATCCAGCGAAGAGAGTTCCTTCATCAGGTCATCAATGCCTTCCACTTCAAACTGTGCCATTCTGCCTCCTTTCACAGGTCAGGATCATGCTCATGGACTTATTCCTCCGGTATGTCCGCCTGACCTCATAAATGCTTCCGTCTGATTCATCCATCAGGCTGCCCTCCCCGGAATAATTACAGGCCAGGATCTCAATATTCTGATCCGCCGTATACCCTTCCTGGGATGCCAGGATCTCATCATTCCGGGTCACATCCGTAAAGCTGGCCGGGATGCTCTCTGAAAGTTCCCCCTCCGGCTGGTAAAACCCGTCTTTGTCCTGGGTGCTGTTTCCTTTTTTCAGCAATCTGATACTTTCATTCCACATCAGGAACCTCCTTCTTCCAGGGAAAGCCGGAATACTTTCTTCCTGTAGAGCTGCAGGTACTTCTCCGTGTCCGTGCGGTCGTTTCCCAGGTATGCCTTTACATACAGGCTGACCGCCGTGACCACGCCCTCATAATCGTCTGAATTTGTAACCAGCCGCTCCGGGACCCCGGATGCTGCCATATCCGCCAGACAGTCCTTGATATACAGCTCAATGTCCGTATCATAAACTGTGACGGATTCCGCAATCCCGCATCTGTTTTTTACAATCTCTAACATGATATCCTTCTCCCGCCGCATGACGGCCACTCCTATTTTGCTGCCGGCGTTTCTGCGCCTGCTGCCGAATCGTCGTCAATCGTGATCTCCCCGTTCACGAATGCCTGATCGTCTTTCGTCCGGCAGTCCTCCCGTTCGATTGCCCGGAATAACGTCAGATCCTCTTCAAAAGCGTTCAGATCGCCTGCTGCCGCAATGTTGGAGGAAATGATCGTGAGCTGCTTCCGGTCGAAAAACTTGATCCCTTCTTTCAAGTCTCCGATGACCATCGGGATTTTCCTTTTCTTTGCAGTAGAAGTATCGGATGGAAAATCTGCATTCGGAATCACTTCCACCGGAACCACCGTTGCGCCGGCGCAAAGCCGCATCTGCATCGGGTCGGCCGGATTCGGCTGCAATAAATACTTCCCATCGGAATCTTTGAGCGTATCCAGATACTGCAGCCCGTCATCATTCGTCACAATCCTGGAAGTAGATTTAAAAGCCGCCCCAAGAGTCACATTCAGCGCCTTCTTGATATCATCCAATCCGGACAGCGCCGTCTTTGCTTTCTGGTTGATCACCTTGCGGATGATGTTATTTCTGGTCACGCGGGACTCATCACCGATCCAGTTAATCAGTACTGAGCTGATGTTGGCGTCTGAATCCTCAAACAGCTCATTGGTCACTGGAAAATATCCGGCATACTTTTTAATCTCATAATCCATCCTTTCAAACTGCGGGGTTTCTTTCTTCTGAACTTTTCCGCCTTCACCGATCTGAGAAAATCCGGTCTGCTGGGCCCTCTTTTTAAATGTCCTGGAGCCTTTATTGGTAGTGACAGGTTCCACATCCACCAGATTGATCAGGGACGCCTTCGCCTCCCGTCTTTCGTTGATCCTTGTCTGGATGTCCTCCGGTACTGTATATCCGCCGTCCGGATTGCTTCCTTCACTCATATCATCAGACACCCGGAACCTTCTCCTTGCGGCATTGGCAAATTCGTGTACGGCGTCTTTCGGTGCCTCATGCTCTTCTGGATCTGTTCCCCCTGACGTAATGGCATCCACGGCGCCTGCTGCCGCGCGGTTCTGCATTTCCTCCAGACCTTTATCATCCAGGTCTTTCAGCAGATCAAACTTGTCCTGCAGCTTTTTCAGCTCTGCCTTTTCCGTCTTTGCCTCTTCCAGCTTTCCGGCCTCGACCTTGTTCTGAACCTCCAGCTTCTTTTCATTGATCGCATTCAGTAATTCCAATAACTTTTTATTCATCTTGTTTCTCCCTTCCACAAAGAAAGACTTAGACGCCGTACAGCTCCAAGTCTCCCAGAATCTCATTTTTCAGTTCCTCGTTTTTATCGGCTTCCGCCTTCTCCTGAATGACTCTCTGCCGGATCGCTTCCGTCAGCCGGAGCCCGTCATAGGCATTGGTGACCTGCATCCCCGCTCCAAGAGTTTCATCCGCAAATCCCATCTCGATGGCCTGGTTTGCAGTCAGCCAAGTCTCCCGGTCCATGATCTTCAAGATCTCTTCCAGGGGGCGTCCGGACTTCTCCGAGTAAGAGCTGGCCAGTGCGGCGTTCAGCTCCTTCAATGCCTTTGCCCGCTTTTCATACAGGTGATAGTCTCCGCTTGTATA